>MDTB01229018.1_pt1 | contig 53014 bp, 52 predicted proteins | sample 811161 | NCBI WGS metagenome assembly MDTB01 (sample SAMN05326650, study PRJNA326480) | marine metagenome | isolation source: seawater | place: Mediterranean Sea | collected 2009
CCTCAGCGGAAGTTAATAAAGAGCCCTCAGCGGGTAAAGAGCCCTCAGCGGTAGTTGATAAAGGCCCCTCAGCGGTAGTTGATAAAGAGCCTTCAGCGGATAAAGAGCCCTCAGCGGCCAAAAAGGACAAACAGCCCTCATCGACAACCGATGGAACTCATGCCGGTCCTGCCGTAAGAAAACAGGCGCGGGAATACGGTGTACCCTTGTCCGAGGTGAAAGGCACCGGACGCAACGGACGCATTCTCAAGGAAGATATTCAGCAGTATGTTGCTGCACGATTAAGCGATTCCTCAGGCGGAGGGATCCCGGCAATCCCGGAAGTCGACTTCACTAAGTTTGGCGAAATTGAACTAAGGCCTTTGCCCAAAATTCGTCAGTTCAGCGCAAGAAACCTGCATCGTAACTGGCTCAACATCCCCCATGTGACGCAGTTCGATGAAGCTGATGTCACCGATCTTGAATCATTTAGAAAGCAACAAAATTCTGAACTTGCCGCCTCCGGGAAAAAGCTGACCCCATTAGCATTTTTAATTAAGGCGAGCGTTTCGGCTCTGCAGATGTATCCGCAATTCAATGCATCTATCCAGCCCGATTACGGGAATCTGATTATCAAGAAATATTTCAATATTGGCATTGCGGTAGAAACCGAAGATGGCCTTGTCGTGCCAGTCTTAAAGGATGCGGACCAAAAAGGCGTGGTGCAGCTAGCGGAAGAAAGTGCGGAACTCGCCGCCGCCGCCCGGGATAAAAAATTACCCTTCGATGCGTTGCAGGGAGCTACATTTACGATATCGAGTCTTGGCGGCATTGGAGGTACTGCGTTTACCCCAATCGTCAATGCGCCGGAGGTTGCAATACTTGGTGCTTCAAGGACGAAAGTTTCCCCTGTCTACGATGGAAATTCATTCGTTCCCCGAACGTTATTGCCCCTTTCGCTTTCCTATGATCATCGAGCAATAGATGGTGCTGAGGGGGCGAGATTTATAACTTATCTGGCATCGATCCTGAATGATCTAAGGAAGATTATTCTCTAGCAGAAAAGGCTAGTCTTTCTCCCATAACACCTCAGCGACGCCACTTACTCTCGCGCAGGTTCTGGCGACGACAAAAAGGTAATCAGATAGCCGATTAAGATACTGCAGAGCGTTCTCGTTGACGTTCTGATCTTGAGGAATCCCCACAACAGCACGTTCGGCGCGTCGGCAGATTGCGCGTGCCATATGCACACTCGCGATAAGGTGCGAACCGCCGGGCAGGATAAAGTTCTCCAGCGGTGATAGTCTCTCGTTTAGCGTGTCTAACTCGGTTTCGATCTGCTCGGTATGGGTTTCCTTGATGATTGCGTAACCCGGTATTGATAATTCTCCACCGAGATCAAAGATTCGGTGCTGACAGTAGCGAAGGAAAGCGGCGATGGTTTCCAGTTTCGGGTTCTCGGTCACTAGTAGTTCTTCTATCAGGATGCCAATCGAGCTATTTAGCTCGTCAACCGATCCCATCGCTTCTACTCGAGGGTCTGTCTTGGCCGTGCGGGATCCGTCACCCAAACCGGTTTCACCCGTGTCGCCGGTTCGTGTGTAGATCTTCGATAAACGGTTACCCATACAGATTCAGGAGCTCCTAACTAGAGAGGTGGGTCACAATAGTGTAATCAGCACGGTCCTCGTCAATATCACGAATAGCCTCGGCGAGTTGAATGCCGGTCATATCAACCACGTTAAACGCGGCGATGACCACGTTCGCAGGAGATTCTTCCAGCACTTGTAGCGCGTTAACCGCGCCGAAGCAGACACGATTGTTCGTGAACTTGATCAGTTCATGGTCAAAGAAATCGAGGATCGAGTTCCCGCCTTTAACTACAACCATGGGTAGGTCAAACATGAGTTAGCCGGTCTGTTATGCTTTTTTTAGCGCACGTGCGATTGTAGTTTAATGAAATCTCCAGTAAATGGACATGTAGTTAGTTTCTGTCCACAAAGTCCTCATTCTTCGCGAGGAGAAACGACATTCCAAAGGAAATCGTAAGAAAACAATTGCTTGCAAAGAAACTAAAGGCACAATGTTTGGTTTCCGGACAGGAACCAGCAAGAGTTATAGGAGGAATTTATGCCGTCGTTTGATGTGGTATCAGAGGTAAACGATCAGGAAGTAATGAATGCGGTCGACCAATCCAATAGAGAAATAAGCTCTCGATTCGACTTTCGAGGCGTTGATGCAAGCTTTGAAAAATCTGATGACTATGTGCGTCTTTTAGGTGAGGCTGAGCTTCAACTGGACCAAATGCTGGATATTTTGCGCAACAAACTTGTGAAACGTCAGGTGGACCCTTCCGTTATGGACATTAAAGAGCGTGATCATAGCGGCAAGAAATACTACCAGAACGTGGCGATTCAACAGGGTATTGATAGTAATTTTGCGCGGCTGATTGTGAAAATGGTGAAAGAAAAGAAAATGAAGGTACAGACAGCCATTCAGGGCGATCAGGTACGAATATCCGGCAAGAAGCGAGATGATTTACAGAAGGTCATTGCTCTTCTAAAGGACTCAGATATCACGATTCCTCTTCAATTTAACAATTTCAGAGATTAGTTTTCCCGGTGCAAGACGTTAATCATATGCGTGACGCTGGCTTTACCTGGCGCGAAGCGCTGACGATCTATTCTGAGCGTCGTGTAATAGCGATGGCATTTCTTGGGTTTTCGGCAGGGCTCCCGTATCTATTGGTGTTCTCGACTCTGACCGCATGGTTGCGCGACGAAGAGGTATCTCGAAGCGCAATCGGTTTTTTCGCATGGGTTGGTATCACCTATTCAATTAAAGTGCTCTGGGCGCCTGTCGTTGATCGATTGCCCATTTTTGCTCTGACCAAACGAATTGGTCAGAGACGAAGCTGGATGCTGTTAGGTCAGGCAGGAATTAGTAGCGGTTTGCTGCTGATGTCAGTCATCGGTCCGACAGACTTATTTTGGTTGTCTCTCTTTGCATTACTCGTCGCTTTTTCGTCGGCCACGCAGGATATTGCGATTGATGCATACAGAATTGAAGCTGTGGTTGATGAATACCAGGGAGCGATGTCAGCCAGCTATATCTTTGGCTATCGGGTTGCGCTACTCGCTGCGGGGGCTGGTTGCCTGTATCTTGCTGAATACTGCGGTTGGGCGGCGGCCTACCAGATCTTGGCGTTGTGCCTGGTGGTGGGTATGGTAACGGTGTTATTGATTTCCGAACCGGAAAGAGAGGAACACAAGACTGATCAGAGCGCTGAAGAGGCTATTGTATCTGGTCTGTCTGCGGGGCCATTGATGGCCTGGTTCGCTGGTGCAGTGGTCAGTCCGTTTGTTGATTTTTTCAAACGAAACGGCAAATTCGCGTTGGTTATTTTGCTGTTTATTTCTGTATTTAGGCTAAGCGATATAGCCATGGGGATTATGGCCAACCCGTTTTATCTGGATATGGGTTATAGCCTGAGCGACATAGCCGGTGTGGCTAAAGTATTTGGTTTTTTTATGACCATTGCCGGCTCCGCTATCTGTGGTGTTCTGGTCGTAAAGTGGGGAATCTATTTACCCTTGCTCATTGGGGCGATCGCGGTAGCACTGACCAATGTGTTTTTTGCGGTGCTTTCGCTTCTGGATCCGGAAATCAGCTATCTGGCCATCGTGATCAGTGCTGACAATCTGAGCGGAGGTTTTGCGGCGACGGCATTTGTCGCGTATCTGTCGAGTCTAACTAATCGCGCCTATACGGCCACCCAGTATGCGCTATTTAGCTCGCTGATGACGCTGCCCGGAAAATTTATCAGCGGCTTTTCCGGTATGGTCGTCGACAGTTTCGGATACTTTGAGTTTTTCATTGTTGCCGGTCTGATTGGCACGCCGGCTATCGTGCTCGTGTTAATTTTGATGCATCACTTCAGGGTTGCCACTGATGGATTTTCAGGTCAACCCGCCCGTTGACTGGTATAACGCCTTTCTCTACTATTAAGTGAATTTGTTTGTCGCGAGATGGGCTAACTGGCTGTCCTGCAGCGTTGACCACGCGGTGCCAGGGTAGCCTGGTCCCTTTAGGCAGGTTAGACAGGATGCGGCCCACCAAGCGCGCTTGCTGGGGCAGACCTGCCAGCGAGGCAATTTGCCCGTAGGTAGCGACCTTGCCTTTGGGGTATTAGCGCGACTATCCCCCAGATTTTCTCCTGGGTTTTAGCAACCAAATCCGACAAAAATTAGCACTCTAAGCTTGACTCTGCTAAATGAATCCCTATTATTAGCACTCCATTAAATAGAGTGCTAATTATAGCTGTAAAGTCCCTGTTTTTTGAGGCTTCGAGGCCTTTAAGTTAGCGCTGTTACACACTAAAAACCGGGGGGCATTAAGCTTCCTGAACTGTAAATGGGAGATAAGAATGAGTATCCGTCCACTACAAGATCGTGTTGTTGTGCGTCGCACCGAAGAAGAAACCAAATCGGCTGGTGGCATCGTAATTCCTGACTCGGCGGCAGAGAAGCCATCTCAGGGAGAGGTTGTTGCAGTCGGGCCAGGCAAGAAGCTGGATAACGGCTCAGTCCAGGAAGTAGACCTCAAGGTCGGAGACAAGGTTCTCTTCGGTCAATACGCCGGAAGTTCCGTGAAACTCGATGGTGAAGAACTGCTCATCATGAGTGAGAGCGAAGTATTCGGCGTTGTTGACTAAGTAGTTGAATAAGAATCGGCTCAGTAGAGTAAGCCAATCGTAAACAAGTAACTTTTTAAGGATTAACAATTATGACAGCTAAAGACGTTAAATTTGGTGATTCAGCACGTCAAGGTATGCTGACTGGCGTCAACATATTGGCTGATGCAGTAAAGGTCACCCTCGGTCCTAAGGGCCGTAACGTAGTACTCGACAAATCTTTTGGCGCACCGACAGTAACCAAAGATGGTGTATCGGTTGCAAAGGAAGTTGAGCTAAAAGACAAGTTCGAGAATATGGGCGCCCAGATGTTGAAGGAAGTTGCTTCTCAGACTTCTGACGTCGCTGGTGATGGTACGACCACAGCAACTGTACTCGCGCAATCAATTTTGAACGAAGGTTTGAAATCTGTTGCGGCAGGCATGAACCCTATGGACCTCAAGCGTGGAATAGACAAGGCGGTTATAGCTGCCGTTGCGCATATCGAAGGTTTGGCTCAGCCTTGCTCTGATAGCAGTACTATCGCTCAGGTTGGAAGCGTATCGGCTAACAGTGATACCCAGGTAGGCGAGATTATTGCTGAGGCTATGGATAAGGTCGGCAAGGAAGGCGTTATCACAGTTGAAGAGGGTAGTGGTCTGGAAAATGAGTTGGACGTTGTTGAAGGTATGCAGTTTGATCGAGGCTACCTGTCCCCATATTTCATTAATAACCAGGACAACATGAGCACGGAACTTGAAGAACCGTTCATTCTGTTGTTCGACAAGAAGATTTCCAATATCCGTGACATGCTGCCGATCCTTGAGGCCGTCGCCAAGTCGGGTAAGCCTCTGATGGTAATCGCTGAGGATGTTGAAGGTGAGGCTCTTGCCACACTGGTTGTAAACAACATGCGAGGCATCGTTAAAGTAGCTGCAGCGAAAGCACCAGGGTTTGGTGATCGTCGTAAAGAAATGCTTCAGGACATTGCGATTCTTACAGGTGGGACCGTGATCTCTGAAGAGGTCGGTCTGTCTCTTGAAGGCGCTACGCTGGATGATCTTGGCCAGGCTAAAAGAATCAGCATGACTAAGGAAAACACGACCATCGTTGATGGTGCTGGTGACTCTGAGGGTATCGAGGCACGGGTAAATCAGATTCGTGCGCAGATCGAAGAGACTTCTTCTGACTATGATCGTGAGAAGCTTCAGGAACGCGTTGCCAAGCTTGCCGGCGGTGTTGCGGTGATCAAGGTTGGTGCTGCTACCGAAGTGGAAATGAAAGAGAAGAAAGCACGTGTTGAAGACGCACTTCACTCAACCAGAGCTGCTGTAGAAGAAGGCATTGTACCTGGTGGTGGCGTTGCACTTATTCGAGCGCTGCAGGCAGTTGAAGGCCTCGAAGGTGAAAATGAAGATCAGAACGTAGGTATCAACCTTTGTCGTAAGGCGATGGAATCACCGATGCGTCAGATCGTCAGCAATGCTGGAGAGGAAGCATCCGTAGTTGTCGACAAGGTCAAACAGTCTGACGGCAATGATGGTTACAATGCTGCTACAGGAGAATACGGTGACATGATCAAGTTTGGTCTTCCTGATCCTGCGAAAGTCACGCGTACCGCGCTTCAGGCTGCAGCATCAGTTGCAGGCTTGATGATTACTACCGAATGTATGGTAACTGAAGCAGAGGACGATACTCCTGCTGCTCCAATGCCAGATATGGGTGGTATGGGTGGTATGGGCGGCATGATGTGACACGACCATTAGGTCGCGTCATCCTGAGGCCGCGAAGCTGCCGAAGGATCTCCGCTAAAGACAAAAAAGTCCCGCTTTGCGGGACTTTTTTTTTGCCTGCTCAAAACCTGATATTGGTACCCAACGCAATGCCGAGAGTGTGTGCCTTTTTCGAATCGAACTTATCAGCGATGATTCTCGCAAATCCGTACTTACCCTCGTAGTTTAGGTGGAGCGCTTCGCCGCCAAAGTCGTAAAAGAACTGGAGCGTTTCGTTGAGGCCAATACCGATCCGTGGAAAATCTTTAGCATCGGTATGGTAGTAACCACCTAGCAATGAAACATTAGGCTTCCAGCCAAATAGATTCGGTTCGAGACCCAGGAGCCAGGATGCACTCACATTTGCGCGCCAGGGTATATGTTGATCATAGTCGGCATTGAAGATATCTACGAATACATGTCGATCAAAAATTTCGTTGGGTGTTACGACACCGCCATCTACAAAAACCTGGGTTACTTCTATGGTATCTATGAGCGCAGGATTCAGGCTGAATCTTGCTCTTGTTTGAGGCGCATTCTTCCAGGTAATGATGTATCCAAGGTCAATGAAATCTACATTGACTCTTACCTTTTCCGTAGCTTGCCAGTTAATGCTGACGTCAAAACTGTAACCTGTCCCTTCTGGCTCCGAGAAATCGATACCTGAAATAATTGGATTAGGATCGCCCAGGATGACGGGTTTGCGATAGAATTTCTCGCCGAACTTTGGTTCGTCATATGCGTAATCGATATCGATGTCTAATCTGACATCAGACGAGAGCGCGATTAGTGGTGACAAATCCCTGTTGTCAGTGGTTAGTCCATCTGTCACGGCCCTGAATTCGGCGATTAAATCGTCGTCAATTGGCTCGATATCACCGGATGCGCCAGCGTGGCCCGACTGCAGGTCTGTTGCGTTGTAGTAGTAGGTTCCGGCGAAATCTATTGCCACACTGTCACTGATGGTCCACAAATAGCCGAGTTTTATTCCTTGGGCACTGGCACGTTCCGCGTCGAGTAGTAATTCGTATTCGCGATTGGTCGGCAATGGATTTAGATTCTTTTCACTATGGTGGAAGAATGCTGTGTCTTCTGTAAATTCGGTTACATAGTCGAATCTGGCGATATAGGACACGCGAAAATCACCGTAGTGTGTGCCAATCTCAAACTTATTGTGGGTAAAAGCAGTTTCACCGCTTACCAGGTCATCTTTGAAATCTTTTGCGAACTGGTCAATGGATACGACCTCACTGAACGCAAAAAGGTCGATGTCGCCGTGAATCTGCCATTTTTTTTCATCGGCGATTGTCCCTCCACAGTAGATAAGGCCGATAAGCATCGCAAAGTTAGCGAGTCGATAGGGAGGCAGGGATGACATAGGACAGGAATACTAACGTTTATCAGGCGCCACTGAAAGAGCCGTTAGCGATGTTTTATAGGCTTTGGTCGAGATAATAGTGTTTTAAAAATTTCAATGTTATCATGACCATACAACACTCAATTGTAGTAATCCCGCAAAAAAAAGAATAGCTTCCTTAACGTTCGATTCAACTGATTCTAAAGTATTGTTTAAAATCATTGTTTAGAATTATCGACGCTTAGAAGTATCGACAAACCAAAAACTAAGAGAGGGAATGTACCATGGAATTATTTACCGGTTACGGTCTGGATTATCTTGTCAGATGGCTACACTTTCTGGCAGGTATTACCTGGATCGGCTTACTTTACTATTTCAACTTTGTGCAAACCGAGTATTTCAAGGAAGCTGAAGACGCGCATAAGTCTGGTGCGATTCAGAAACTTGTTCCGCGAGCACTTTGGTGGTTTCGCTGGGGGGCGATGATTACCTTTCTCTCTGGTGTGGCGTTGCTCGCATATCGTCACCAGGGAATTTCGTTCGATATTACTGTCGGCGCACTGCTCGGAACACTGATGTTCCTAAACGTCTGGCTCATTATCTGGCCAAATCAGAAAACCGTTATTGCGTCGGCGACGCAGGTTGCTGAAGGAGGAGAAGCGTTACCCGAAGCAGCAGGTTCTCTTGCAAAGGCTGGACTCGCTTCGAGAACGAATACGCTGTTTTCTTTGCCGATGCTGTTTTTCATGGGTTCCTCCGCGCACCTGTCGCACGGCCTGCTAAGTGAAGCTAGCACTGCCGCTCTGGGAATCATCATATTGTTGATTCTTGCGTTGGAAGCTAATGGAATCTTTGGCAAGCAGGGTCCAATGACATCTGTCGGCGGTGTTATTGGTTGTGGCTTTGGTTTGACCATCGTGCTTTACGGTATTATGGCGTTTTTATAGATCGATCTTTATGTTCCAAGGGCTCCTGCGGGGGCCCTTTTTGTATAGGCCCCTTAGTTGATGGCAGAGAATATATGGCAGAGGAAGTAAACGACAAACTGGACGGTATTCCTGCGATCAAGCCGGGGCAGGACGATGCACTGTACCGTCGAAGTAGCCAGGGGGATGCCCCCAGGCAGAGTAACTTCAACGGTTTGTTGGTGTTTGTCATTCTAATGATGGTCATCATGATGGGCTTTGGCGGATACACCCTGTGGGAAGTTCAACAGAAGCTGGATCAGGCCAACGTGCTATTGGCCAAAGGCCAGGAGAATATTCAGGATCTGGAGAATCGGTTGGCGGCGACCGGCACTGACGTTTCCAAAACGCTACAGGATATGCAGGGTCAGATACGCGAGAACTTCAAACAGATAGATCTGCTGTGGGGACATGCATATCGAACCAACAAACCGAATATTACCAAGAATACCAATGCTATCGCCGGAATTCGTAAGCAATTGGATACTGAACTGGAACCCCTCACGCTGTCGGTACGAAGCGTAGAGTCTCGTTTTACATCGCTGTCTAACGACGTGGCTCGAACGCAAGAGGAACTAAGAGAAGAATCGGAAGAGATGACGACCCAGGTTGCTCTAATCAGAGGGCAGGTTCAGGATCAGTCTTCGAGCGTTACGAGAAACAAACGAAATATTGATGCTCTTAACAAAGATCTATCGGAAGCCCAGGAAGCAATAGATGTTATCGATAACTATCGACGGCAGATTAATCAGCGTATTGTCGATCTGCAAAAACAGATTCAGGCGCAGGGGCCGCCAATACCCTAGGGGCCAGGATTCTTAGGAGATAGGTTAGTTGTTGTTCGACCAATCCTGCAAAACCGACATCTCAATCGCGTAGTGTTGGAAACTCAGTACTATCCCGTCTTCACTGATTGCTTTAAGACTAATCCCCTCTGCGATGGTATCGCCTTCGCGATAGAGTTGATTGTTGATAGTGACCATTCTCAAACTTGGATCGGAAGCGTAGATATGACTAGAGAATGTCATGCTCGGGATCTGGTTTTGAACGTTAAGTGGTAATGCGGCCAACCGAATAAATGTTGTTTCCTGGATAGCTGGTCCGATGTTTTCAATTGTAGTTTGTGGGATAGGTGTCGCAGCTGCTGGCGTATTTTCTCTAGGTAGATACCAGATGATAGAAAGGCCAAGGAGTACCACGATCAGTAGTACAACAAACCAGAGCGTTGTATTTCGATGCTGTGGAATCATTTGCACTGCATCTAATTTTGGTGGCTGCTGATTTCGTGTGGCCTGCTCTGTCTTGTTCAGGGCATCAAGGATATAAGACATTAGCCTGCATCCCCTGTTAAGAATGGGATGTTCACTCCCTCGATACTATTGATGTGAATCCAGGATGTTGGATCGACTACGCCGTTTGCAGGAACGTTAACGCTTTCCTGAAAATGTTTGACCTGCTGTACAACAGACTCATCGAAGGTAAAACCTGTCGTTTGATCTGGTGTACGTTGTTCAAATATGGCCAGCTGATACACCAGCCAATCTACATCCGCTCCATTATCGCCAAGGGTGGTCGGCGTCTGGTACCCAGGGGGCATCCGCCATACTACGGTAAATGATCCATCGAATGCCGCTGCGAGTTCGTTTCGAGAGATTTGGTATTCACGCTCACGTGCAAGCAGGGTTGCAGTGTTGTCACTCAGTTGACTGATGGTGATCCACTGCGAATCATGTAGCTGCAAGATTACAGGACGGTTAAGTGCGTGAATCTTTCTTAATCCCCCTGCTTCCTCCAAACAGGCTAACCCGATGGATTGGATGGTATCGCATGGGTCGGTTATCTGGTCCTCGATGTAGATACCCCATAAGGCGAACAGATCATCAAACGCCATCTTTTTACTGGTGTGACCCACTGTTTCCGATATTGGAATTAGCGTCGAATCATGGTCTGCATAAGGCACAATCGACATGGTGCTTGCAGCCTTTTCCGCAGATGTCTCTACGCTGCTGTTATAGGATACCTGGGTAGGTAGTAACATTGAGACCGTGATCGCGACACCGACAATAGAAGCTGCAATCGCCGTTGGTAATCGCCAGTCCGTGGTGCTCGATTTTGAATAGTCACTACCTATTGGTTGTTCAGCGTTACCTGATAGCAGGATTTCTCTGGCAGCTTTTTTGACGATACGGGGCGTGACGATGGCTCGGTTTTCAGCGTAGGCGCCAAGAAGGCACCGATCGCAGATTAGGTTTATTACACGCGGTATTCCGTTACTCAGTTTATAAATACGATCCATTGCCGAATGCTTGAAGAAGTTTCCTCTTGCGCCTGAGACCGATAAACGATGCGCAATATAGTCGTTAACCTCTTTTTTGTTCAACGCACCCAAATGAAATCGGGCCGTGATTCGTTGAGACAGTTGCCTAAGTGATTGCTTTGAAAGAGTTTCAAGTAACTCTGGCTGACCGAGCAGAATGATCTGCAGCAGTTTTCTTCGATTGGTCTCAAGATTGGTCAGCAAACGGAGTTGCTCGAGAACTTCAACCGAGAGGTTTTGTGCTTCATCAATAATCAGTAGTGTTCTTCGGCCGCTTTCCAGCGTACTGACGAGGTAGGTATTCAGGCGATCTACCAGTATCTTCGGCGTGGCGTCTGCCGGGTATGTTATCCGTAGGTCATCGCAGATAGAGGCGAGTAGCTCATGAGCATTCACCTTTGGGTTAATAATGAACGCGGTATCTACGTTCTCAGGTAATTGCTCCAGTAAACATCGACAAACAGTGGTCTTGCCGGTGCCAACTTCCCCGGTTAACAGAATAAAGCCGTTGTTCTCGATACCGTAAAGGAGGTGTGCGAGGGCCTCACGGTGTCGATTACTCATGTACAGGTACTGAGGATCAGGCGCGATTGAAAATGGCGCTGCGGTTAAACCAAAATATTCCTCGTACATGGCCGCTCGTCACAAAGTGGGGTTACTATTGTACTTTAATAACATATATCGGACGCTACCCTTGTTTATTCGGTGGTTTATTAGGTGGTTAATCAGGTCGTTTGTGAGTTCGCTCAAACCAGTTTTATTGATGTCATTGTTCTCTCTGAGTAGTTGTTCTTCATTGCATTACTATGCGCAGGCAATTGGTGGACACACCAAACTATTGCTACAGCGTGAGCCGGTAGAGAAAGCTATCGAGAAGCCGGAGCTAGAGCCGTCCCTCCGAGATAAACTGTCGTTAACGCGAAATATACGAACGTTTGCGACCAATGCAGGCTTGCAGACTGGTGATGCTTACACCACCTACGTCGATACAGGAGAGCCTTACATTGTATGGAATGTATTTGCGGCGCCTGAATTCTCACTATCAATGAAGCAATTCTGCTTTCCCATCGTTGGCTGTACGTCGTATAAAGGCTACTTCAGGCAAGCCGATGCCATGGCGGAAGCCTCGAAGTTAAAAGCCCAGGGGTATGACGTGTACGTTGGCGGGGTTGGAGCCTATTCAACGTTGGGATGGTTTTCCGATCCTATTCTTGATTCATTTCTGCTTCGAACTGATGCGCAGCTTGCAGCGCTTTTGTTTCATGAGCTTGCTCACAGGGAGTTATATGTAAAGGGTGATTCTCAATTCAATGAGAGCTTCGCAACGTCGATAGAGCGTTTTCTGGTTAAGCGCTGGCTTCAGGAGGAGGGTCGTTCGGAGGAATTGGATACTTTAAGCAGCGCGTGGACCAGGCAGCAGGAAGTATTGGATCTTGTTAATCGCACCAAGAATGATTTGGCGCGTGTTTACGATGACGATAGCTCAGAGGAAAGCATGCGCAAGGCCAAGCATGAGTTACTTGAAGAACTGCGCGAAAGGTATCTTCAGGTGCACGCTGGTTGGCAGGGGAGCAATGACTACTATGCATGGATGATGGCAGAAATGAACAACGCGAAGTTAGGTACACTTTCTACCTACAATGATTGGGTTGAGAGCTTCAACGTAATCCTGACGCAGGAAGACCATGATCTTGTCGCCTTTATCGATCGAGTAAAACAGTTAGCCAGGCTGGATCGGGCAACACGCGATCAAAGATTGAAGGAACTCGCCAACGCATCCCTAAAGTAATGTCACACATACGGTCGTAATGATGAAAACTCCGATGAGATTCAGCACGACACCCTCTCTTGCCATTGTCTTGATTGGAAACACGCCAGTGCTGTAAACCACAACATTCGGTGCTGTTGCCACTGGCAGCATAAATGCACAGCTGGCGCTCATGGCGGCCGGGACCATCAGAAGCGCGGGTTCAATATCCGCAGCGATCGCAGCGGCAGCGAGAATAGGCATCATCAAGGTGGTTGTTGCCGTATTGCTGGTGAGTTCTGTCAAGAATGTGATGGCGAAGCACAGTACGCCAAGCATAAATACAATGTGCCAGGTTGCTATTCCAGAAAGTATTTCTCCTAGCGCACCACTTAGCCCGGAAGCGACGAATGCTTTGGCAATCGCGATGCCTGCCCCAAACAAGATAAGCATTCCCCAGGGGATCTTGCTTGCCGTATCCCAGTCCAGCAACTTTCCCCCTTTGCCATTGGGTATCAAAAACATGATGACTACTGCGATTAATGCCACGCTGGCATCGTTGGCTCCCGGAACTCCGAACCAGGTCTTCCAGCCGCCGAATGGCTCGCCTCGAGTCATCCACGCGAGGGCTGTCAGTCCGAAGACGATCAGAACTCTTTTCTCATACGGCTCCCATTGTCCTATCGGCGGCAGGTTTACATTGCCGGAGTAACTAAGACGCCTGGTTAGATAGACTCCGATAATGGGTACGAAGATGATTACCACGGGAATACCCCAGCTCATCCATGTTAGAAATGGAACTTCGACTCCGGTGGTTTGTTCGTAAATTTCACGGAATACCAGGTTGGGAGGTGTGCCAATAGGAGTGCCTATTCCGCCAACACTAGCGGCATAGGCAATACCCAGCAGCAGGGGTACAGCCAACGTCTTGTCTTCAGCTTTTTCGAGAACAGCCAGTGCCACCGGTAACAGCATAAGGGTCGTCGCGGTATTGGAGATCCACATACTGAGAAATGCAGATGCTGCCATGAAACCGAATACCAGCCTTTTACTACTCGAGCCGCCAAATAAGTTCACCATGGTTAATGCGACACGTCTGTGGGCGCCACTACTTGCCATGGCAGTAGATAAAATAAAGCCGCCCAGCAACAGAAGTACCAAGGCGCTACCGTAAGATTGTCCAATCTCATTCGGTGTAAGCACACCAAACATTGGAAACGCAGCTAATGGTAGTAGGGAAGTTACGGGGATTGGTATTGGTTCGAATACCCACCATACGGCGCAGTTAATTGCGATCGCTGCGGTCCAGCATGCCTTGGCATCCCATCCTGCGGATGAAAGCAGAAAGAATACTATGGCACTAAGGGCAGGACCCAGGGCAAGGAAAATTCGGCGCATGTAATTCTCACGCGGGCAAAAGTCGCCATTATAGGCATGACTCTGGTGACATGCATGTGCCTAAAATGGCTATACTCGGCCGATGTCTTCAACATTCCTTTGGTACGACTTCGAAACTACCGGTATCGATCCAGTGATGGATCGGCCATTGCAGTTTGCTGGTGTTAGAACTGACACAGACCTCAATCCAATAGGAGAACCTGTCAATATTTTTTGTTCCCCGGGGAATGATGTCATCCCTATCCCGGACGCGATTCTTGTGACGGGGTTGAGTATGTTGGAGTTGGGCTCAATCGGTGAAACAGAAACAGAGTTCTGTCGTGAGGTTCTGTCGCATATGTCCGTAGGGGATACCTGTGTTGTTGGCTATAACAGCATGCGGTTTGACGATGAGTTTACTCGACAGATGTGCTATCGAAATTTCTATGACCCCTATGTAAGAGAATGGCGCGGTGGAAACTCCAGGTGGGACGTGATCGATATGTTGCGCATGGCTTTTGCATTACGCCCGGAAGGTATTGATTGGCCGATGAATGATGCTGGTTTGCCCAGCTTCCGTCTTGAGGCGCTTACTGCAATGAATGGCATCGAGCATAGCGATGCCCATGACGCTGTTGCAGATGTAAACGCCACGATTGAATTAACGAGACTGCTTCGGGACAAGCAACCCAAACTTTATAAATTTCTTTATGGCTTAAGGCAGAAAAGCGAAGTTTTGAAACAATTGTATCCCCTGGGGAAGAACGCTATTGTTCATGTTTCCTCAATGTACAGCGCCGGCAGATCGTGTATAGCAGTTGTGTTGCCTATCTGTAGTCACCCTGCTAACAACAATGGTGTAATTTGCTACGACTTGTCGGTGGATCCCGAGGTGCTTGTCAATTCGACCCCATCCGAAATATCCCGTTTAGTGTTTACTTCTTCCGCGGATCTTGAGGAGGGAGAAGAGCGTATTCCGCTCAAAACAATTCACATCAATCGTTGTCCTGCCGTCGCCCCGCTGGTTACTTTGGGTTCTGAGCAGGCGGAGCGGTTGAATATTTCGTTGTCTCTTTGTCAGGAGCGCGTGAAACAATTGCAAACCGCAAGTGGTCTGGTGGAGAAGGTCAGTGAAGCATTTTCTGAGAGGAAGTTTCCCGAAACCGATGATCCTGATCGAATGCTCTATCAAGGAAGTTTCTTTGGGCAAAATGACAAGGTTCTGATGGAGCAGATTCATAACACTGACGCGGACCAACTTGATCAATTCAATGGTCAGTTTGATGATCCAAGGCTTGACGAGATGCTGTTTCGTTATCGAGCACGTAACTCCTACGATACCCTGGCGCCTCACGAGCGGGAAAGATGGAATGTATATAGACAAGAGCGATGGCGTGACAGTGAAGATGTTGAGGCGCGACTAGAAACACTCCTTGAAAGCCAGCAAGATAAATGTCTGCTGGATCTAAAAGCATACGTTAGTGACGTGAGAAGTGAGGTCTACGAGTAGTCTATGTCTTCGATTGAATTTGATCACATTAGCAAGTCCTACAGTGAGACGCGGGTGCTTGATGATGTTTCCCTCACCCTCTCGAGCTCACAAACTACCGCCATCGTTGGAGAAAGTGGCAGTGGTAAATCAACCTTGCTACAGATAGTTAATGGCCTGGTCGTCGCCGATGAAGGTGTTGTGAAGATAGCCGACGCTGAAATTGACTATGATGCATTGCCGAAGATTAGGCGAAACATGGGTTATGCGGTACAGGGTGCCGGGTTATTTCCTCACTTAACTATCAGGGAAAATGTGACGCTGGTTGCGCAGCTTGCCGGTTGGGGCCATGCGCAGTTAGAAGAGAGATACGCAAACCTGCTTTCACTGTTTGGTCTGGACGATGAACTCTCGGGAAGGTATCCACACAGTTTGTCAGGGGGGCAGCAGCAACGTATTGGCCTGTGTCGCGCAATGATGCTGGATCCGCCGCTCTTGCTGCTTGACGAGCCATTCTCTGCACTGGATCCAATTACTCGTGAGTCCATTCATGAGGAAATGTTGCAGCTTATTGATGGGAAGAAGTCCATTCTTCTTGTGACACATGATATGCAGGAGGCGCTTAAGCTTGCAGGGTATCTGGTCATCCTTAAGTCTGGAAAGGTAATACAACAGGGCGCCCCGGAGGATGTCGCTAACCACCCCGTTGATGATTACGTGGCAAGGTTCTTTGGTAGTGCTAATGCTTAGGCTTATATCTACCGTATGCCTTTATTGCGCATTTATGGGGTCCGCGTTCGCTGCGATAACCATCGGTAGTAAGAACTTTAATGAGAGCTATCTGCTCGCTGAGATCATGGCACAGCTCCTGGAGCTTGAAGGTTTTGATGTTGAACGCAGATTTGGTCTTGGAGGGACGCTGGTTTGTTACGAGGCGTTGGCTAATGGCGAGATCGATGTATATGCCGAGTACACCGGCACGCTGTCCCAGGTCATTCTGAAAACCAAGAATCTAACACCGGAAGTTACCGAGCTTAATCGGTTGGTTGCAGATCGCGAACTTCGGGTGCTTAATTCCTTTGGGTTCAACAATACCTACGCCATGGCGGTTAAACAGCATCTAGCTGACGAACGTGGGTTGTCTCTGGTATCGCAACTCGCTGATCATTCTGATCTGAAGATGGCATTTTCTCTCGAGTTTCTTAATCGCGAAGATGGTTGGCCCGGTCTCGTGCAAACCTATGGTTTCTCCGGGACACCGACAGGAATTGAACATGGGCTCGCGTATCAGGCCATTGACGAAGGAAAGATTGATATCACCGATGCGTATTCCACCGATGGTGATCTCGAGCGATATGGTCTTACTGTTTTGAATGATGATCGCGGTTACTTTCCTCAGTATTTCGCTGTGCCATTTGTTCGGGCAGCGCTGCCTGATGACGTCTTCACGGTTCTCTCGCGCCTGGAAGGAATAATAAGTGATGAAAGGATGCGGGAACTGAATAGTCGAACGGTCGTGGAGGGCAGGAGCTTTGCGGAAGTTGCCAGCGAGTTCATCGTCGAGGAGGGACTCGGTGAAGCGGGGACTAAAGTAGAAGCGACGTCATCGATACTCACCAACACCATCACACATTTGAAGTTGACGTTTATCGCACTGTTGCTGGGTTGCTTGTTTGGTTTACCACTTGGGATTATCGTTTTTAGAACGAAAGCCGCTGCAAGAGTAACGGTTTATATAGCAGGTCTATTGCAGACAATACCGTCCATTGCGCTTCTGGCACTGATGATTCCTCTGTTTGGGATTGGTGAGGTACCCGCAATTGTGGCTCTGTTCCTTTACTCTATCCTACCGATTCTGCGCAATACCATCACCGCTTTGGTAACGATTGACCCATTGTTGAAACGTGTCGCCGAGGCAATTGGGTTGACTCGATCTCAGCAGTTGCGACACGTGCTGTTGCCAATGGCCCTGCCTACCATTCTGGCCGGCGTCAAAACCGCGGCGATCATAAGTATTGGTACAGCGACGTTAGCGGCGTTCATTGGGGCTGGTGGGCTGGGTGAACCGATTGTTACCGGACTCGCATTGAATGATACGAACTTGATACTGCAGGGTGCTTTGCCTGCCGCAGGCCTTGCGATCTGCGTGGAACTCTTGTTTGAGTTGCTTGAGCGGTTGTTAGTAAAACCACATATGCTGCAAGGTCAGTTGCCAAGCTAAGACGATTCTTCTTCGCGTTTGATGCTATCGAATATATCGATGATTGCCTGAGCGTTATGCTTCCACAGGTATTTCTCAAGTATAACTGACCGTGCATTTCGGCCAATTCTATCTCGTTCCTCTTTGTTCTTAACAAGTTCCAATACAACACGGGTGAAGTCATCAACGTCACCGGATTCGAAAAGGACCACATTCCGTTCATTCTGGGTGACCTACTCTATTGGTTCCAGGCGAGGAGCCACAACGGCTTTGCCCATGCACATGTATTCAAACAGTTTTATGGGTGACCGGTACTGGTTGGAACCCGGGATGATGCATATGTCCATTGCGTTTATGTATTCAGGAATCTCTGTGTAGGGAACTGATCCGGTAAACACGATATCGTCGAGACAGCCGTGCTGTATCGCTAGTGACTCAAGTTCCTCCTTCAAATCGCCGTCACCGACGAGCAGCAGCGTGGCGCCTTCATCTTTTACACGGCCGAGTGCTTCTATTAGAAGATCGAAATTGTGCCAGGACACAAACCAGCCAATGAAGCCAAGGACAACTTCGTTTTCCGGGATTCCAAGTCGTGGACGTATGGACTGTTGGAAGCGATCTGGGCCGAATGTGTCGGCATCTGCCGCGTTTGGGAGAACGTGAATCTTTTTTGGGTCTACTCCCATTTCTGCAATTTTCCACTTGAGGAAACCCGATACACAGATAATGCGATCGGCAGACGAAAAAATTTCCTGGTCGATCTTCTTCGCTTAGCCGACCATCGCCTGTTTACGTACGCGTTCCTCTCCAGCGATCTCATTCACTTCGACAATAAGCGGAATGTTTTTCCGTTTTGCAACTCGGGATCCTGCAAACAGGAAGAAAGCGAAGCGTTCGTAAATTAAATCGATTCCTTCGCTACGTCGGTAAAGTTTTCTACTTGCAACAAGGTTGTAAGCGAGTTCCATGAGGTAAAGCTTTGCTGAGGACACGCAGGATTGTTGACAACATCCCCGGTTTTGCCAGAGTCGTGGTTTGTGGTTGGTTGGGGTCGGTATCGGTTGGAGAGACTACATCGACATGACAGTCGAGGTCGCGCAAGCACCTTATTATCTGGCCGATGTGTACGCCTTCACCACCGGTACCCTGGGTCCTATGGTGGTATAAAACGTTCATAGCAGCTACCTACTCATACTTGAATGCATATACTCGTCCAGCGCCGAAAACCTCTCGCGCGATTTTTTCGAGTGTTTCTTTGTTGATTTCAGTGCAGGCAAACAATTCGATCTGGAGCACACCATGTTCTGGCCAGGTGTTAACCATAAGATGAGATTCTTCCAGAATTAAGGCGATTGTCACTCCTTGTGGCTCATACTTTGATATGCACCTGTCTCGGACGGTTAGGTTGTTATTGTCAATGTAGTCAACCATCTCCGAACAAAGCCTATCGGCGTCATCAATCTTTGCCGGGTCGCAGTCGAAGCACCATAGGGTTACCTGTTTGCCAAGACTCGACACAAGTTTTCTGTCTTCCTCACTCATTGCCTGGGTGTAGGCCATCAGTGTTGATGAATCACTCACTATTGTTTTCCTTTGATATTTTTTCTGCCAGGGTGAATTTTGTTTGTCCACATTTTGGACAGCCGACGGTTTTGAGCGCTTCAATGCTGATATGAAAGCAATCACCACCGACCCGATTTCTTTCGCTACAACTATTGCATATGTAGATGCGATGGGAGGGATTGACGTCACCGGTGTAGATTGATTCTTCGTGGCGCGGCACTGATTGGACGGGTATTGAGCCACTAACCAGGCGAATCATCCGGCTGACGTTTCCTATGATGGTGCCGCCACCGTAGGTGTTGAAGTCATCAATGATCTCCTTTGGAACCAGGCCAAATCGCCCAATGTTTTGAAAGACGCCAAGATCCGTGTCGGGATCCTTGTGGCCGAATGAGAGAAATCCCTGTTTGCCAGGTCCTGGCTGAATGGCTTCCTTTGCGCGAGCCAGAAACAGTTCAAGGCCGGTTAACGTATAGGGCGGATCGGTAAAAAACGTATAGAATTGACCTTGGAGTTCGATTGGCAATGGATCTCTAGCGTCATGTCGGAAACACTCGATATCGAGACTGTAACGGGTGGATACGCTTTCAATTAAGTCGATGATCCTCTGATCGATGTCAATCACTACTAGTCTTTGCACTCGCTGTCCCTCGCGCAGGAGCAACGCAACGGCAATTGACGTTAAGTCGTCATCACCGATGAAGATGATGTTTCGGCCGGCGAGGGCATCATGTTCGCTGGCATAGGTAGCTCGTCGCAGAGTCGTTTCTGGTAGCGCGAAAGCCTGATCGAGCGTTACGTCGACGTCTGGCATTTGCTCACCTATTACTCTTAGTATCGACAATGCGTCATCAGTCGAGGTCTCAGTAAACTGAACGCCCAGTTCTCGTGCGATTTTTTCGCCATGTTCGGTCAGGCAAACTCCTTTGTTTCGTGAGAAGACACCACGTTTTTCCAATTCGCGGCGAACGGCCGAAACTACTGGCAGGGGCATATGTACTTCTTGCGCGAGTTCTTTAAGTGGTGTGTTCCCACCACGGGCCGCAGCAACGAGTATGCTTCTGACGCCTTCTGCTCCTTCACGAAGACTTGTCGCTGCTGCAGTCTCTTCAAGTAGATTCATTTTGCGCCCGGAGAATCGGCCACATTGAGAAATGCGGTCAGCACACGATAGAGATAATCGGAATCCCTGGATCCGGCTAGTTCGCGTATCGAGTGCATCGCAAAAGTAGGGACCCCAACGTCCAGGGTTCTAACACCGATTTCAGTTGCTGTGATTGGTCCGATGGTGCTGCCGCAAGCCAGATCAGTACGGTTGGTGAATTTTTGATAGGGGACGTCAGTTTGTTCACACAGGTGGGCGAAGTAAGCTTCTGTTTCACTGTTAGTTGCATAACGTTGATTCGCATTTATCTTGATTACCGGACCCTGATTCAGGACCGGACCATGGTTTGCGTCGTGTTTGTCGGCGTAGTTCGGGTGAATACCATGGGCGTTATCAGTCGATACCAATAATGAGTTGGCTGTGATGCGATGACGGGATTCGCCGTCAGGGAACAACCTTTCAATGACCGATTTCAAGAATGGTCCCTGGGCTCCGGCAGCAGAAGCGCTACCAACTTCCTCATGATCATTGCAGACTAGCATGGTGGTGGCTGTTCCATCGGCGGACAAAAGCGCCTTTAGTCCAACGAAACAGCTGAGTAGATTGTCCAGTCGGGCGCTGGCGATGAAGTCGTTGTTTATACCGACGAAAGCAGGTGGGTTGGTATCGTAGAAGGATAATTCATAACCAAGAATTTTACCTTTCGCGTTATGTTCTTCCTCCAGTTGGCTCTGCAGTAAATCATCAATGGAAGATGTTTCATCTGTTTGCAGGAGAATCGGCGGAATGTGTTTTTGTGGATTGATACTTCGCGAATCATTGACGTTACGATCCAGATGGATTGCAAGACTCGGAATTACACCCGCTGCACGAGTGAAGTCTATAAGACGGTTGTGAATTGATGATCCGTCAGAGTAAGTGATACGCCCGGCCAGGCTGAGGTCTCTATCAAACCAGGGATTCAGCAATACACCACCGTATACTTCTACACCCAACTGCAGGTACGAATGTTTGTGGGTGACAGGGTTTGGCTTCACCCGCAAGCAGGGGCTGTCGGTATGTGCACCTACTAATCGAATACCCGTCTCGATGGGGTCAGCGCTTCCCAGGACGAAGGCTACGATCGATGATTGATTGCGAATCACATAGTATCGCCCGGGTTCTGTTTGACTCCAGTAATCACCCTCGTCGAGCTGTTTGAACCCGTTTTCATCAAGCAACGCGCTCATATTGGCGACTGCGTGGAATGGTGTTGGTGACTTTCCAATGAAAGCCAATAATTCCTCGTTAAGTGCAGGCATAGATATTCCCTTGGTCAACTCGCGGATTCTAACAGAGTCGGATTGCCTGAATCTTTTCCTTACGCCCCTTGCTATTGCGGTGGTGGGTTTTCTACAATAGGTGTGCGCCGATTTGAATCAGCTTGCGGGCGCGATAAAAGTACAGCTAAAGAGAAGCCAAACCTACTTTAGTTGATGCGAAATGACTAAACGGGTTTTTTTTTGCCTGGTGATTAGGCAGAGGAGGAGAAATGGGATTTACATCGCAGATTCTGCATTCAGACCGCCGCGGCGGAGTTGAGCATGGGTCGTTGCATAAACCGGTTCATAACGCCGTGACGTTTGCCTACGATGATGCACACGATCTGGCCGCTGTGTTTCAGGGTAAGCAGGCGGGATATTCCTATGGGCGACAGGTTAATCCGACGGTGACCGCATTACAGGATAAGATCTCGCTGACGGAGGGTGGAGTTGGCACAGCCGCCTTCTCTACTGGAATGGCTGCGATTGGAACGACGCTATTCTCTCTGCTGCGCAGTGGTGATCACTTCATTTCATCGTCATTTCTTTTTGGTAATACCAATAGTCTGTTCAATTCCTTTGCAGCACATGGCATTGAGGTGTCTTTTGTGGACGCGACTTCAGTGGACGCGGTTGCCGCAGAGATACGTGACAACACTAAGATTGTTTTCGTGGAAACGATCGCGAACCCACGAACTCAGGTGACGGACCTCATAAAGATCGGGGAACTATGCCGCGAGCATAATCTGGTTTACTTCGTTGATAACACCATGACAACGCCATATCTGTTCCAACCCGGGGACGTTGGGGCGAGTCTGTCGATAAACAGTCTTACCAAGTATATCGGTGGGCACGCAAATGCGCTCGGCGGTGCGGTGACAGAACTGGCTAACTATGACTGGGGAACGTTCGACAATATTTATGACATCTATAAGAAAGGTGATGTATCCAATTGGGCGATAACGCAGATAAAGAAAAAAGGGCTGCGTGACTTTGGTGCATCCCTGGGACCGGAAGCCGCACACCATATTTCGGTCGGTTCAGATACACTCGCACTGAGAATGGATCGTGCCTGTAGCAATGCAAAGTCGTTGACTGACTTTCTGGTTAATCATCCCAGGGTCAAAAAAGTTTACTACCCTGGATTGGAAGATCATCCTCAGTATGAACTGTCGCAGTCTCTCTTTAAGTATCCTGGTGCGCTGTTTAGCATCGAGCTTAAGGATCTCGACTGTTTCGAGTTTCTCAACAAACTGGATCTGGTTATCAGTACCAGCAATCTTGGGGATACCCGATCGTTGGCGATCCCGGTTGCACATACCATTTACTATGAGATGGGTCCTGAAAGACGCGCAGAGATGGGAATCGACGACTCTCTGGTCCGTTTTTCGATCGGTATTGAAGAGCCCGAGGACCTTATCGCAGACTTCGAACAGGCGTTGGGTTCTTAGTTGGTGGTCACCTCTGGCTTGTAACAGACGCCGGTGCCACCGAGGCCGCAATAACCGTTAGGCACTTTCGCAAGATATTGCTGGTGATAGTGCTCCGCATAATAAAATTCCGGGGCGCCGTAAATCTCCGTGGTGATCTCCGGGTAGCCGCCTTCTCTTAGGTTGTTCTGAAATACGGCCAGGCTATCTTCGGCTAATGCAAGGTGCTCTTGTGAAGAGGTGTAGATGCCCGAGCGATATTGGGTACCGACATCGTTGCCCTGGCGCATACCCTGGGTCGGATCATGACTTTCCCAAAACAGAGCCAGTAGTGCATCAAACGTAACAACGTTTGGATCAAAGACTACCAACACCACTTCGTTATGCCCCGTCATTCCTGAGCAGACCTCTTCGTAGGTTGGATTAGGCGTAATACCTCCGGCATAGCCTGCAGCTGTAACGTAGACACCGTTTTGTTCCCAGAAGCGTCTTTCCGCACCCCAAAAACAACCCATACCAAAGATTACTTGTTCTAACCCCTGGGGGACCGTTGGTTTCATTGGGTTGCCATTTACAAAGTGGCATTCAGGGACAGGCATCTCTTCGTTACGCCCCGGAAGGGCTGTATCAGCACCGGGTAGCGTCATTTTCTTGGTAAACAACCCCAAAGGAACACTCCAAAGATTGAGTTATGTGAATCCTGCTAGTATAGCCGAAATTTTGTGCGAGACAGGCTATGCCCGACTTTGATGTCATCCTGGATCGACGCGGTAGTACCAAGTGGGATAAGTATCGTGATACTGATGTGCTGCCGATGTGGATCGCTGATATGGATTTTAATCCACCTCCTGCAGTGATCGATCAGATTCAGTCCTACGTCTCGACGGGAATGTTCGGGTATACGGATCGACCTGGCGAGCTTATTGACGTGGTGCTATCCCATCTCGAGAAGACCTACGCCTGGCAGGTCGGTGTTGATGACCTGGTATTCATACCTGGAGTGGTGTCGGGTCTTAATGTCGCTTGTCGTGGTTTGGTAGCACCCGGTGAGTCTTTACTGACTGCGACGCCAATTTACTACCCGTTCCTTGACCTGCCAAAGAATGTCGACCGGGAGTTGATTCGCATACCTATCGATATGGATGCTGATTATCGTTATCCGGTGTCCGCGTTAGAAGCAGCTATAACACCAGAGAGCCGTATGTTGCTGATATGCAATCCATTCAACCCGGTTGGCAGGATGCTTTCGTCGGCTGAGTTAAGCGACATTGTCAGTTTGTGTCTGGAGCATGACCTGCTGATTTGTTCCGATGAAATCCATTGTCAGCTAATCTTCGATGACAGAAAGCACGTGCCGGTCGCCAAGGTTGATCCACGCATTGAGGATAATCTGGTAACGTTGATTGGGCCCGGCAAGACCTACAATCTGGCGGGGATAGGCGGTGGTGTCGCGATTATCAAGAACCCCGTTCTGCGAGAGAAGTTTAATGAAGCGAGCGATGGCATCATGGGGAGTATCAACGTGATTGCGTATCAGTCGATGCTCGCAGCGTATCGTGATTGCGAGCCCTGGCGTCTGGAACTTATCAAGTATCTCCAGAGTAATCGCGACTATCTTGCAGAGCGGATAGATCGGATTCCGCGGATCGGGATGAATGTGGTTGAAGCCACCTATCTCGCCTGGCTTGACGTGCGATCACTTGCCCTTGAGAACCCGCCTGCGTTTTTCGAGTCGGCAGGTGTAGGCTTATCGGATGGGGCAGATTTCGGAGGCCCAGGTTTCGTTAGGCTAAATTTTGCCTGTCCAAGAGCTATTTTAGTTGAGGCCTGCGACCGTATTGAGGGAGCGGTTAGCGCGCATCACAACCATTCCTAGCAAATACTGAGAAGCTGCTCCGTAAATCGATTATTGGTGTCACGAAGGTTCTTGCTGAGTAGTGAGCAGACGCCCATTAATACTTTATTTGCTAGCGCAGGGTGTTCTTCGTTTAGCTGTTTAAAGTCCTCACGCTTTAGGACGATGAGCTTAAGCTTGGTTTTGGCTCGAACATAGGCAGATCTGGGGGAACCGTCGATAAGCGACATCTCACCTACGGATCGACCGGTCGATAGTGTGTTTGTTATTGTAGAATTGCTTAATGATTTCTACCTGGCCTTCGGCGATGAAAAACATGTAACCGCCATGTCCACTCTCCTTGAAGACGAAACTTCCTTCGTCGTAGTCGTGATTGAACATATATTTTTCGATGGTGCGATAATCATCCTCTTCGAGAAAATTAAAGACCTCGAGCTTAGGTAACAGATCTTGGATGCTAATGCTTCTAGTCGTTAGTTGAGTAAGTTGATTGAACCATAGTATGGGGTTGTAGAATACGCAACACTTGGCCGACCAATAACGGAGATAGTAATGCCAGTTCCTCTAAACATTGCCGTATTGACGGTGTCCGATACGCGAACGTTGGAAACTGACACGTCCGGTCAGTATCTATGCGATGCTCTTGAAGCCAGTGGCCATCGTTTGATTGACCGGAAGATTGAGGTTGACGACATGTACCGTCTGCGTGCTCAGGTTTCCGTCTGGATCGCCGATGAAGATACAGAAGTGGTGCTCCTGACTGGCGGAACGGGTTTCACTACCCGGGATTCGACACCTGAGGCGATTGAACCACTGCTGGATTCGTTGATTGATGGGTTTGGCGAATTATTCCGGACGCTGTCTTACGAGGAAATCGGTACATCGACAGTTCAGTCGCGTGCGGTTGCCGGAATGGCCAATGGTACGTTGGTTTTCTGTATGCCGGGATCAACCGGTGCATGCAAAACAGCGTGGGAAGGAATACTGAAAGAGCAACTGGATATCGATCACCGCCCCTGTAATTTTGCTGAACTCCTCAGGAAGGGTGGTCATTAGTGAGCAAAACTTTGCACCCTGTCGATGAGGTTGTCGATGAACTTTTGACGCGAGCCAGAGCCACCCAACAGATTATGATAGTCTCGTTGGGCGACGCGTTGGGAAAATACATTGCGCAGGATATTCGTTCTCCAGTTTTTGTGCCGCCGGCTACCAATAGCGCGATGGATGGTTATGCCGTGCTACTGGATTCGATTTCAGTTGGCGAGACCTATGAGATTAGCGACAGGATTCCAGCAGGGTCTGTGGGTAAGACACTGGCGCCGGGCACGGTCGCGAGGATTTTCACCGGAGCACCCATGCCCGAAGGAGCAGATTCCGTTGTCATCCAAGAAGATACCAGTCTTGACGGAGATAAAGTCAGGTTCAACGAGTTACCGGTACTTGGGGAAAACGTACGGCCCAAGGGACAGGACATCAGTAAGGATGACATTGTTTTGGAAGCCGGGCATCGGCTTCGGTCGCAGGATCTTGGCTTGATCGCGTCAGTCGGAATTTCGGAGGTTCAGGTTTTTAAACCACTGACGATCTCGATCATGTCGACCGGAGATGAACTGGTTGAACCCCCTGGTGAACTTCGACCAGGACAAATATACAACTCGAATCGCTACGCGCTTGCGGGTCTGGTGCGCGGTTTGGGAATGGAAGTGTTGGATCTTGGCCTCGTTGCGGATACGCCGGAAGCAACCCGCGATGCATTAAAACGAGGTGCCCTCGAGAGTGATTGCATCTTGAGTACAGGTGGGATTTCAGTCGGAGAAGAAGACTACGTGCGCGAGGCAGTCGAGTCATTAGGCTCGTTGGATATCTGGCGTTTGGCTATCAAGCCGGGTAAGCCGCTGGCGTTCGGTAACGTTGATGGCACCCCGTTGTTTGGTCTGCCGGGCAATCCCGTGTCTACATTTGTAACCTTCGTGGTGATCGCGAGCCCTTACCTCGTTGCGGCCCAGGGTGGTTCGATGCCACGTCCCCGTGTTCATCATGGAATAGCGGACTTCGAATTTAAGGCTGGTGGTAGACGAGAGTATTTGCGCGTTAGAGTTGCTGCGAGTGAAACGGGCGAGATGCGCCTGACAATGTTTGAAAATCAGGGCTCGGGAATAATGTCCTCTGTAAGTTGGGCGGACGCGTTAGCGGAAGCGGAGATCGGGCAGCAGATAACGCCTGGCGATAAAATAAAGTACTATCTGATTTAGGCAGTGTGCCGCACTGGAACCAATTACCGGAACTAATAACTGTTTGGAGCTAACTACCGTTTGGAACTATGGGATTGATACTGTTTAGCATCATGTTGTCTATAATCTTGGGTTGTTGTACCTGGCTGGTGCTGGGGGAATCATTTCCCCTGAAGGAAGAGGAGAAATGGCCCGTGATGAACAATATCGCTTGCTACAGTGCGTTGCTCGCCCTGCCAATCTACCTGGTGATATTTTTTACGTTCTAGCCTTCGTCAGCTTTCTCTTAGCCATCTAGAGAGCAACGACCGTTCTTACGTTTATCCTGTTCGGATACTTCCTTGACCTTGAATATAGATTCAAGCTTTTCACGAAGATCCTGGTGCTCGCGCCTTTCTGGTCCTTAGGCCGGCGCTTCGTGTTCCTCAGTAAATACGTTGGCGTATAGATTTGCTACCCAACTTTGACCCTCCTGGGTTCGGTGCAGGAAACGGATACCTTCAGTGATAAATGGCGTGACGACTTCCCAGAAGAAGAGGGGGTAACCCTGCCGAAGATCCGCCGCCGTCGTATAGCCCATTTTGGCCGCCTGTCCCGTTTCACGAAACTCCGCGAACAACGCCGATATCTTTCTCATATATTGTGGATCTGCCAATTGACCAATCAGGTCAGCAGAACGAATAAGGCCGGGGAAGTCCGTGCTCTCTTGGGCATCCTCTTCCGTTGGAACAGGAAAGCGCGTTCGTTCGATATTGTTCTGGATCATCTCCACATCAATATCGTCATCTTTTTCGAACCGCTCTTGAATATATAGCTTTGCCCGATCGACATGATAGGGGGTTAAAAAGGCATCGGTAGAACCGGGAGGTGGGGCGATAGTGTCGTATTCGACATTGATCGCATAGCGTCCGCTGCGGTCCGCTCGGCAGATCCCGCGTACATAGCCGATATCATGGTTAAGTAGCGATATGACGAAGTGAACCCATTCCTTGGCTGAAACGCCTCCCTCGATCAGTATCTTGCCGCGTAGAATCTCCATGCCGACGGCGGTTACCATCATCGTATGGTTGCGTCATGGTAGGGGGCATCGCTGTTAGAGATGATTTCCAAGGCATTTCGAGTGTTCGTTACAAGCACATGGGTATCAGCTTCGTTGTGCCCGTACATGTTTACGTACTGCTCGATCAGCTGTTCAGCGAACGCTTCGATCACGATTGATGATGGGTTAAACATCGCGCCTTAGATTCAAAATGGGGTGTAATCTCTTTTGTGTCGTGTCGAATCGCTGAGTCAAGCCAAAATTGGCCCCACAGAGGCACTATAGGTACTAAAAACATGGTGCTGCTGTTTGGTACGCAAAAATGCCGGTAGCCACCATAATAAAGCTAATCTAATATAGATCGAGAAACCTATGAATATTATTCATTATCAATGATTGAGTTAAGACATTTGCGAACATTGGTCGCACTGCGAGATACGGGGAGCCTGGTGGAAGCGGCAGATCGGTTGTTTCTAACCCAGTCTGCACTGTCGCATCAGCTAAAGGATCTTGAAGACCGGCTTGAATTCACATTGTTTGTACGCAAGACAAAGCCACCGAGATTTACAAGTGCAGGACGCCGCCTGTTGAAACTGGCGGATGAACTGATACCTATGGTGCGGACGGCGGAAAGAGACATCGCCAGGCTTGCCGGTGGTGAGGCGGGACGGTTGCACATTTGCATTGAGTGTCATAGCTGTTTCCAGTGGTTGATTCCCGCGATTGACAGGTATCGAAGCAACTGGCCGGAAGTTGAGTTGGACCTGACTGGTGGTTTCAATTTTGAACCACTACCTGCTTTGAGTCGTGGTGATCTGGATCTTGTCATTACCTCGGATCCCGTGGAGGTGGCGGGTCTTCGTTACATTCCATTGTTCCGGTACGAGGCGTTACTGGCGGTTGCCAGTGATCATGTGCTCGCCAGTCGGCCTCACGTCGAAGCGGGAGACCTTATCCACGAGACGCTCATTACGTACCCGGTAGATAGAAATCGATTGGACGTGTTTACAAAATTCCTGGACCTACAGGATGTTGAGCCTGCTAGCGTGCGAACCGCAGAGCTGACGCCGATGATGGTTCAACTGGTCGCAAGTGGGCGAGGTGTCGCGTCGCTACCAAATTGGGCGCTGACGGAATATCTGGAACGACAGACTATAGTTGCCGTGAAGCTTGGGCCAACTGGTTTGTGGGGAACATTGTTTGCCGCCATTCGCGAAGATCAGTATGAATCTCCGTTTATGGAAGACTTCATACAGACTTCTATCGAAACCTGTTTCAACAATCTGACAGGGATACGAACGGTTAACGACTAGGTTTGCAAATAAAGAGGAAACAAAAACAGGCAAATAAAAAGCCCTGGGAGGGGTCCCCCAGGGCTTCGTCAGACGTATGGGGAGCAAGCTCCGAGAAAAACGCTAGTTTAACTCGGAGGCTCCCCCAATAGATTGACTAATGATGGGATCACCTCCTTTATACGCTCAGGGTACCATCGGCGCGCTTAGACGTTCCCCCTGGATAGAACAGCCAGCACGATAAGATCTAGTGATCCGAACAAGAACCTTATAAACCAGCGGTTGGCTGGTGTCAAACACTTCAGCAAATCTCCATTTTCCACTTAATCAAGACCTGACCCTGAACCTTTTTGTTAGGGAATTCTGACCTGGGATCGCCAGGAGTTGCCGTCAAACGTAAACAATTGGCGATCGTGAATTCGATCCTCGTGGTTGAGGTCCAGCATGTCCACTGTGTGGTATCTCATCAGTACGCCAGTAGCAGACGGGGGTGCTTCCAGGTCGTCGGCTTTAGTGGATTTTAACGCCGCGATCTCAGACGTTAGTGTTGCGCGGTCAGGGATGAAGCTGCTTTGCGGCCCTAACTGATCATAGACATGATCCAGATACTTACTCCCGGCGGGTCGCCGTTGCCAGTTCTCTTTAATCGTGCCCGCATCCATCTCTTCCATGGCACCTCTGATTCGATACTGTCGCTGCACCGATGAGTACCAGATCAGGAGTTCCGCATCCCCACCGGAGCTAATCACCTGCCATTTGGGGCTGGTTTTGTTGATAAATAGAGAAATATGGTCATCCTCGACTTCCCGTAAAACAAGGGTCCGTACAGATGCCTTACCTTCCAGGTCTGCCAGCGCCAGGAAGCACAGATCTGCGTTCGGATCGTTCAATCTCCTTGCCTGTGCACGGTCGGTTTGAATACGGTCGATTGGATCCATGGCTTTGCCCATTGGTGCCTTTCAAGTCACTATCTTAATACACAATAACGGAGCAGTTTTGATACTTATCAAGGATTCCTAGGGAACGGAAAAGTCCTGACGGGCAATTTCAACGTTGTTGGCAGACAACACCATCGTGAGTGAATCGTCTGAGCGGGTGATGGTGCCTTGAATGAATTCATGCCACTCGTAGTCTGTTTGCACTGTTGATGAGAGCGTGATCGCGGAAGCCAGTTCACGTTGCTCGCGAACCAGGCCATTAATCAACAGACGGCATTCGTTTTGATCCAACTCGATGGTGAGGTTGGCTCCACGATAATTGGTTACCAGTTGCTTCATGGCGCGCATGATCCTCTAGTCGCTCGCTTTGATCAATACGACAGTCAGGTTCAGTTCGGGTATCATGTCGCGCAAAAATCCGGTAGAGGAAAAAGACGATGAGCCAAATAGAGGATATAAAATCCCTGGCAGATGATCTGGCAAGCGGGCTGAAGAAACTTGGTCCAAACCGAACGGTCGCGCTTTCTGTACATGTCAGCAAAGAGCTGATCGCAGAGCTTGAAACTAAGGCGAATAAATTAGTGAGTCAGTTGGAAGGAATGAGTTAGCGAGCTGCCGTAAAGCTTGAGTAAATTCTTCTGGCCTGTCCAGAAATACATGGTGATAGGCACGCTCGATCCTGATGATGCGATTCGATGCAACTAGCTGTTCTAGCGTTTGCACAGCATCTTCACCAAAAAACCGACTTAGCTCTCCGTAGATGATTCCAACGGGACAGCTAGTCGAGCTGACCATTGAGAACGCATCCGGTAGATTCATCGGTTTCATTTTGGCGAACAACGCCTGATCCAGCTTAAAGCGATAACCTTCGTTTGCCTTTCTGACGGAGTGTTCCGCGATGTAATCGATAATGTATTGATTGTCACACGGCTGTGGGGGGCGCAATCGAAAACGCCGCGTTGCCTCTTTCAATGATTTGTAATATCTCACTTCAGATCGGGGCATTCGAGGAATTGGTCGACTACCCTGGTGGTTCGAAATCGCGCTATCAATAACGATAAGTGCGGAGAAGTCATTGGGGTGTAAGTAGGCACAAGTTCTCGCCATGCTACCGCCGAAACTATGACCAATCAGAGCAGGGGTGTTGAGCCCCGCATCACTGCAGACTGCAAGAATTTCATCGCTAAAGATTTCAGCCGAATAACTTGTTCGGTGCTCGCTGTCGCCAGCGCCCGATAAATCTATCGCGGCAACCCGAAAGTCATCCTTGAAAGCGGGGGCAATAAAGTCCCACCAGTGCGCGTGCGCGCCATTGCCATGGATGAACAAAAGCCCGGGCTTTTCGTCATTCGAGCCCCACATTTGGTAGTGAATCTCACAGCCGTGGACCCGTACAAAATGATCTGATGCTGATTCTGAAATGTACTTGCTAAACCACGATGGCCCATTATCGAGCATGGGAGCACCCGAATTATTTTGAGCCCCAGTATATATAAAGATCCTGAGTATCAGTGGCTGTTTTTTATGCTGTAAATTGGCGCATCGCTCATTTTTAGTGCATTAAATTAGTGCATCCGGGTTGCGGGGATGCTGGCAAAATCGGTTGCCAAATAGCACAAGAGCGAGTGTATATGCGGGGTAGACGATCATTGACTATAACTGGCATCAACTTTGCTGGTTAAGGGGCGAATTAGGTCCACGTCGCATCTTAATCGGTGCGGGGTGGTAATAATAAAACCCAATACCTTTTCAGGAGGAACGTAATGTTCAAGATCAAAAGTCTGCTACGACTACTGGTAGTTGGTTTGGTTGTTTTGCCGGGTTTTGCGTTTGCAGATGAACTCAATGCTGGTGACACAGCCTGGATGATTACTGCGACCGTACTTGTGCTTTTCATGACCATCCCAGGATTATCCCTGTTTTATGCCGGCATGGTGCGCAGTAAGAATGTGCTCTCGGTACTTATGCAGTGTTTCGCGATTACCGGCTTAATGTCGATTCTCTGGGCGCTGTTTGTATATAGCCTCGCCTTTGATGATTCCGGTTCAATGAATGCATTTGTCGGAGGGTTCGGAAAAGCGTTCCTCTCAGGTGTTACTGTTGATGCAATGTCAGGCACCATCCCCGAGTCGGTGTTCATGACCTTCCAGATGACCTTCGCGATTATTACCCCTGCGCTCATGGTTGGTGCTTTCGCCGAACGTATGAAATTTTCTGCCATGCTTATCTTCATGACTGCCTGGGTAATCATTTGCTATGCGCCAGTATGTCACTGGGTATGGGGCGGCGGTTGGTTGGGCGACTACGGTATTCTCGATTTTGCCGGTGGTACGGTCGTTCACATAAATGCCGGTATCGCAGGTCTGGTTGCGGCGATTGTTTTGGGCAAAAGGACAGGATACCCAACGACGCAAATGCCTCCGCACAACCTGGGGTTGACCATTGTTGGTGCTTCCATGCTGTGGGTCGGTTGGTTTGGATTTAATGCTGGTAGTGAGCTTGCTGCTGATAACGTTGCTGGAATGGCGATGGCAGTTACTCAACTTGCAACTGCAGCCGCCGCGTTAGCGTGGATGTTCGCAGAGTGGATCAAACATGGTAAGCCCAGCGTTCTTGGTATTGCATCAGGTGCGGTTGCTGGCCTTGTTGCGGTTACCCCGGCTTGCGGTTCTATAGGCCCTATGGGTGCAATCGTTCTGGGTCTCGTCGCAGGTATTGGCTGTTTCTTTGCTGCCACGACGCTGAAGCGAATTGGTGGTTACGATGACAGCTTAGATGTATTCGGAGTGCATGCTATTGGCGGTATTATCGGTGCACTCGGTGTTGGCATTCTGTGTGCTACTCAGTTCGGTGGTGCAGGTTTCGGTGATGGCAACGAGTCGATTGGTGCACAGCTTGGCGCACAGTCGATGGGTGTAATCGCTACGATTATCTACACCGGTATTTGCAGCTTTATCATCCTCAAGATCGTTGACGTAATCGTTGGCTTGAGAGTTGATGAGGAACAGGAATCTGAAGGTCTGGACCTGTCGCTGCACAACGAAAGAGGTTACATCCTCTAATAACTTCCCCCTCGAGCCCGCCCTGGTTATTGCGTTTACCGGGGTGGGCTCCCCATCCTCTACAAGCCCCTTCTTGATCACCTTTAGACACCTTATTTAGCAAGTAGTATTGACACCCTGGTAGGATCAGTCGCTTTTTAGTACACCAGCAGATCCTCTTTGTTGTCACGATTGAGATGCTGACGACTGATGTATTGTTCATCTCTGGGCTGCAGAATTTGAACATGTTTTGCTTCTTTTTCGAACAAGTTGCTACCGGTTGAGCCGAGATATACATTCAATCTATTCCAACTCACCCAGGTAAGCAGGTCTATCTTTCCATCTCCACTGATGTCTCCCAACATTACCGCTGGGAAATAGGGACCGCGTTTTCCAAAGAGATCAATCTTGGGACGTATTCTTCGTACGTCATCTGGGCTGAAATCCAGACCGCCATCAACCCCACGATAGCACTCGATGTCGATGGTGATTGAATTGCCCACCATGGCTCGCACCATTTTGCGATATCCCATATTCACCTGGCCCACGATCATGTCGAGCCGCCCATCGTCATTAACATCCTGGATTCGATGTGATGCGTAACCCGAGGCGGTAAATACTCCGGCGCCCTTTTTAAGATGAATTGTACTTTCGGCTTTTGTGTTAAAAGCTATACCGTTTGGAGCAGGGTAACCGGGGTATACTCGATACCAGCTTCTGTGATTCATGATGCTCCTGCCTTCGGTGGTGAATGTCACCAGATCGGCAACACCATCGTTGTTCATATCCTTAATAGAACTGAGTACAGTCCTGCGGGTCTTCTTACGCATACCGGTGATCAGGGCGAAGGGGTTTTCGCCACTGAAGCTGAAGAATAAAGAGTAGCTGCCATCAGAATCGAAAGGTACCTCGGTGGAGAAGGAAACGGTGTTTTGCTCGAAAGTCCCGGTAGCAGTCTGGTAATGCACATCAAAACGATCCTCATTCCAGAACACCAGATCTGTTCTGCCGCCCTGATTGAAGTCCATCTTGTGCACGCGGCTCAGATACGAGGGTAGGTTCATCTCGTTAATGCCAGTTGTGCCGTAGATTCTTTCGTCGTCAATGGTGTGAGCGTTGCGAAACGGTTCTGCTGGACCAACGAGGACAGGTTCCGAAAAAGCACTTTTTGTTTCATGCGGATTGTCCTGCTGAACGGCAATATAGAAGCCATCAACGTCCGGAATCACGATGTCGTCTCGACCATCACCATTAAGATCATGGGTGATGTCTACCCGTCTGATTTCTTTAGTCTGGCCCATTCTGTAGTCATGATTGACTTCAAAGAGGAGTCATTCAGTCTTGGTTTCCGGGTCAAACCAGTTTACTTGGCGAGGTTCAGCAGTAATCAAGCGCTCGTGACCGTCTATGAGAGCAAGATCGACAAACAGAACAGACGGACGCAGGGGTACATCGACAACTTTTGCCCACCGTTTTTCATCTGATACGTTGCTGGCAATCTGATAAAGCTGTAGTCGGCGATTGCGACTTTCATTGACTGTAATAACAACGAGCTCCGCCACGGCACCATCTAGAATGAAACCGGGTAAGACTGTTGTATGTTGCGTTACCTCAATGATGACATCGTGCTGAGAGAAGAGATCCTCGGTAGATGTCGCGTATGCGTCAGTCGTGCAAAGACCACCGACTAGAATGCTTCGTAGGGTGAGCTAGGGTCGGAATATAACAGCGCTGCCTCTTTAACAGATGGTCTTAGAGTCTGATGTGGTATCAATCTTTAGCAATATATAGGTTAAAAGTATGGAATAATTAATCTATAGGTATAAAAATACGATACTTTATGCCTAGTTCTCAACACATTATCTCTGGCCTGAAACGGGCGCTGAAAGTAAACGGCGTTACCTACGCCGACGTGGGTAGAAAACTCGCGGTAAGCGAATCCACAGTGAAACGGTGGTTTTCCGCAGAAATACTCAGCCTGCAGCGTGTTGACGACATATGTGATCTACTCGGTATCAATGTGCATGATGTGCTGCAGCTTGGTCATCAGGCAGATGGCACACTGATGCAACTGACCGAGGCCCAGGAGCAGGAAATTGTCGATGACCACCGATTGTTGTTGGTGGGATATTTGTTGCTACAGCGCTGGACTCCGCAACAGATTATCGGGCGTTACGACATCAGTGAACATGAGCTGACGAGATTACTGGCCCGACTGGACCGGCTCGGTATCATCGAACTGTTGCCTGACAATCGGGTCAAGACTCTGGTTACGCCAAACTTCACCTGGATTCCGGGGGGGGGCAATTCATCGTTACTTCGAGGCCAGTGTTCGCCGGGACTTCTTTGATAGTGAGTTCAACGAAGCTGGAGAAACCCAGTTCTTTCTTTACGGGATGATTTCCGAGGAATCTATGGGGCAGTTGAATCGGCGAATCGAAAATCTGATCGAAGATTACAACGACTTTGTGCGACGGGATCGGATGGTTCCTATATCAGAGAGAAGCGGCACGAGTCTGGTTGTCGCGTTGCTCCGGTGGGGATTCCCTGCCTTTGATGCCTTGAAACGCTCGGATGGCGTCAAAGCATAGCGTTATCTTAATAAAGCGGCAGCAACTCCTCGCCAGCCGGGATACTTTTCTTCTCAAACTCTTCACTGATCCATCGAGCTTCCGAAGGCTCTCCGGGGTTGCGGTATGCGTAGACGACGGCATGGGGTGTATGGGTACCAGGTAGTTTTGCGGTTACGCCATGTAACGTATGAGTCCACATCACGATGACTGTTCCGGGTGGGGCATCCAGATACTGAATCTGTAACGGTTCACCGGTTTGTGGATGCGTTTTGCCATGTAGCCATCCTTCAATCAGTTCTTCGTCGGTAGCAAAATGCAGGGATCTCTCGCGAAACAAATGACTGCCCGGTACGACCTTCAGTCCACCGTCGTCGGGCTTGAAACCCTCGATATAGACGAAGATCCGTATGAATCCCAATGCTGGATTACTCTGGGCGTAGTCATGGGTGTGCCAGTCCAGCAGTAACTTTTCTGCTGCTCGAACCAGCGATACGCAATGATCCCAGCGTATTGATGGACCCAGCACGCGACGTGCGAGGTCAAGTATCTGTGGGTGGGCAATGAGGCTTTGCAGATATTCGTCGTACTCAGCGGCATGCTTTTTTGGCCTGCGTTTTGTCTCCATATCATCTGTGTTTATCGCATCGACCTGCGCGACGATGCGGTCAAGGGCTTCCCTGAGCAACCCAGAGGCGCTATCGGTCAACAAACCAGGCAGCATAATATGCCCATCGAGGTTCAGCGCATCCATGTTTTCGTCGCTAAAAGTGTATGGATGAAAAAGGTTCTGGCTCATGTGTTGGCGATAGGTGCGAAATGTGAGGCTAGTTTATCGAACATAGGGGAAAGGACAATGCAGTCAAACTTGGTTGAGGAAACAGTTACACTACAGCGAACCTAAACCGTTCTGATTAAATTGGAGACCTCATGAAACACATTCCACTGCTTGAGAAAGACGATATCGAAGATCCTGAGTTCAAGGAATTCTGGGAGAACTACCGATTCGATCTCGCACTTTTTCATGTCTGGGCGCATGTGCCGAAAGCATTCAAAGCTTACACAGCGTTCAATCGCACCATATGGGAAGAGGAAGAAGACGGCTTCCCCATGCTGCTTAAAGAGATGGCTGTTGTGCAGGCGAGCGTGCTTGGCAACTCATCCTATGAGTGGGGCAATCATGGTGCGTCGATGGTCCGGCGCGGCGGTACACAGGAACAATTGGATGCCCTTATTGCGGGGGAAGCGGACTCGGATCTGTTCGATGACACCGAGAAGTTGGTGATCAAGTTCGCCACTGAGGTTGTTATAGATGCCAAACCTAGCGAAGAAACGCTGACAGCGATGGCGGAACTCTATTCCAACAAGCAGATTTCTCAGCTCGTCTGGGCCATTTGCGCCTATATGACCAATTCACGTTTCGCCAATCTTGGCGGCTGTGAACTTGGAGACGATGAAGACTATGGCATGTTTTCTCTGGGTAGAAAGACCTAAGTTGCTTGCAGAACTAGCTAAGTCCCTCGGCTAGAAAGTCGGCAGCCGCAACAAAGAGTTCAGGGTCTCTTGCAGCGGTCGTGTGACCGCCTTTGACCACTTTGCCTGTGGCGTTTGGAAGTGCCGCGGCGAATTCATGGGGGCTGGTATCCTCGTCACCACAGATGATCAATGTCGGTACGCTAATGTTTCTCGGGTCGAGTCCGGGTTCGCCGCTGTCGCCAGAGCGCAGACGGGCCGCAAGTGCCAGTCGGTTCGTACCACTGTTGTCGGCGGCACCGCGCCAGGCCCGGGCCATATCATCCTGGATGGTCTCCGGATCTTCAGTTTCTAGTCCATCTGCTAAACGGATAACTTGCTCGCGCCATTCTTCTGAAGCATAAAGATCAAGTTGGTCAGTGGGCGGGCCTCCCCAGCCGCACATCACCGCACGGGTCATAGGAGCGCCGAGGTTGAAACAGCGCGCCGTGAGTTCGCATCCCAATCCGTAAGCTGCAATGGCGTATTCAGACAGACCAAGATGCTCCCCGGCAGCAATGATGTCTCTTGCCATTGCCTGGCCAAGGTATGCTTCGGAGTTCTCTGGCGCGTCCGAGTTACCATGGGCGCGGATGTCGATGCCAATACTACGAAGGCCACGTTCGTTTAGCAGTGACATCAGGCGTCCAATTGCGCCGGCTCGGGATAGCAGACCGTGTAGAAGAATAACCGGATATCCTGTACCACCAGAATCGTAATAGGCGATGCGGACGCCATCGAACGACTCGAATTTTTTCGTTTCTGGTATCTGTTCTGACATTTGCGACTCCAATATTGGTGGCGCCAATTAAACACCATATCTGTACTTCATTTCACGAACGCCCTAGAGGTATCATTCGGCGTTCTTTAGCAGGCTGGTGATATCAAATGATTAAGGTACTGGGCAGACGTAACTCTGCCAACGTTCAAAAAGTGATGTGGGTGTTAGGGGAGCTGGGACTCGACTACGAGCGGGAGAACATTGCTGGCTCATTCGGTTTTCCAGACGACTACCCGAATCCGGTTAACGTGGTTCCAACGATTGTGGATGGTGATATTACTGTCTGGGAGTCAAATGCGTGTGTTCGGTATTTCGCGCGTCAGTATGGTGTGGGTTCCTTATGGCCGGAAGATCCAAAAACCCTCGCACAAGCGGACCAGTGGATGGAGTGGCAGCGTAGCGGGTTCAGTGATGCGTTCTTTCCATTGTTCGCAAATAAAATCAGGATGGATGCCGACAATGAAAGCCTGGCGGACAAAATTGTCGCGATAGGTGAGCAATACAAGATCTTGGATGCGCATCTGGCAGACAATGATTATATTGCCGGCAGTTCACTGACTATGGGTGACATTCCGCTAGGTGCAGTAACCTATCGCTATAAGACACTCGATATAGACAGGCCTTCTACTCCAAATGTAGATGCCTGGTACGGTCGCCTCACTGAACGAACTGCTTATCAGTATCACGTGATGATCCCATATGGCACAAACGCTGCGGAGTGGGCAGAAGAAGAACAGAAGAACGCAGGTATTCAATAGGAGTTAAAGCGGCGGCTTTACTTTCTGCAGGCTCGGGTGTAAAAGGTCTGGCATGACTACCAATCTTAAGTTGTTAAACGATGATCAGGTGCGCCGGTTTGTTGCCGACGGCTTTATCATGCTTGACTCTGGACTACCGGGTTCCCATCACGAAACCGTGACCAGGGAACTCGCATACGCGCTTGCCCATGAGCCAGTTATGCTTGGTGATAATGTTGTACCTAGGGTCCCTATGTTGCAGGAAGTTCTGGAATCACCTGCCGTAAAAGGAGCGATGGTCAGCCTGTTTGGAGAAGGGTTTGTCTGGGCACCTCATCGATTTCCCCACAATAGCGAGCCGCTGGACGAGTCTTGTGAAGTTGCCGATCCATTGGCAAGCCAGTTACCAATGGGCAAGGGATCCATTGCAGGTTCCGGCTGGCACCAGGATGGACATTCCAGAGCCGGGCGGAGTCGCTGGCACACGTTCCGTGCTTGCAACGTGTTTTATTTTCCTCACGATACGCCAAAGGAAATGGGTGTCACGCGGCTACTTGCAGGCACACATCTGTATGCGAACCTATATGACATTGTTGCAGAGCAGGTGGTGTTTCAGGATATACCTGCGGGCACAGTGATCATTGCGGATTTTGATGTTGGGCATGCAGCGACGCCTAACAATACTGACATCACTCGCTACATGGTGAAGTTTGTGGCACTGCGTACGCAGAATCCTGTCGCCCCGACCTGGGACAATACGGAGTCCACCTGGAAGACCCCGGACGATCTTATTACGCCTTTTGAGTTACCTACGGTCTGGACGATTCAATGGAACTGGTTAAGGGGCGCGCCGCGTAGTGAGCATGTTGACGCAAAGGAAGTGGCCGCACTGCATGGTTTATTGAATAACCTGAGTGATCGGGATCAGAGTACGCGACTTAAGTCTCTGTATGACGTCATCACAATCGGTGCCCCGGCGGTTGATGACCTTATCAAGACGCTGTGCGAGACAGCAGGTATGGACAGACATATCTCTCCGCCACCTACAGAACCCGGATTTGCGGCACAGTCCAGAGATCATTTGGAACGCAGGTTTTCCCAGCGACAGTTTGTGCCCGAAGACACTGCGATCGTGCTCGCGGCGATCGGTGCGCCAGCGGTACCGTACCTGGTGGAATTATTGGGTCATGAGGACCCATGGATTCGCATGAATGCAGCCTATGCCCTTGGCGATGCTGGTCCTGAAGTCGCGGGTAACGAGGCCGATCGTGTTGGGGAATTGCTGGATGATCCCCTGGAATCGGTGGTAAGGGTTGCGGCAGATGCCCTTTGTTGTCTACCGACTTTTGGACCCCAGACGATCGCACGAATACACAGACATTTGGTTGAGGCAATTCCCGAATGGCAGATTCCAGCCATGGGGGAACCGAAAGTCAGTGGAAACTGGACCTTCCAGGATCAGGTTCGCTACGTAGAAACCTGGGCGCTTCTTTCCAGGGTCTCGGCTGAGAACCCTCCTGAAGAAACTGAGGCTGCACTGATAGATGCACTTGGGGATGACACAGGATTTGTTCCGGCGATTGCAACAGAAGGTCTGAAAAGATTAGGCACTAATGCTGCGTTGCGAGCCGCTGTGGAGTTTCTGCAGGTCCACCGATGGGATACCTTGGGTCAGCGCTACGCAAGGGAAGCAGCCGAAACTCGCGAAGCATCCTAGCTCACACACACAAAAAACTGGATAACACGATGACCAAGCCACTTATTGTTAAGCAGGATGGCGCTGTCAAAGTTCTTTCGATCAATGACGATCCCATCAATCGCATGTCGCTGGAGTTTATGGACGAACTGGAACGCGAGGTTGAAGATATCGCGTCGGATAAAGACGTTCGTGCTGTAGTGATTACCGCCGAAGGTGACAGGAATTTTTCTGTGGGGATGGATCTCAAGCAACTGCCCGAAGGCATAGAAAGGATGGGTAGCGCCGAGGCGGTGTTTGAGCAGCGATATCGTGTCATCCGCAATATAGAAACGATGGGGAAGCCCTGGGTGGCGACGTTGTTCGGATACTGTTTGGGTGGCGGGCTGGAGATTCCACTTGGTTGTCATTTCAGGTTGGCAGCAGAAGAGGGAGCCCAGATTGGTTTGCCGGAGCTGGACCTCGGCGCAGTTCCGGCCTGGGGTGGTAGTGCACGACTCACGAAATGTGTGGGTGAAAGCTACGCGATCGACATGATTCTAAGATCCAAAAAGATTTCCGGGCCAGAGGCATACAGAATTGGCCTGGTACAAGAGGTATGGCCTCTGGAAGAATTAAAGGCGCAAGCTATCAAGCTGGCCCATGAATTGGCCGCCCAGCCGGCGGGTGCCGTCCGTGGCATGTTGAACGTAATCGTCGATGGGCAGGACAAAGACCTAGAAATGCTAATTGAAGCTGAAAAGGAGGCTGTTTCCGCCAATAGGGGATCGGCAGATTCACGGGAGGGTATGCGAGCGTTTCTGGAGAAACGTAAACCGGTATTCAATCAGGGATAGCGTAAAAAAGAGTTTTGTAGCGGGGCTTTGGGGATTGCTATATTAAGGTGGCGGATTTACATTACTAATTTCAGGGTGAAAAAGAAATTTTATCGAACGGGCTCTTTAGAAAGAGCTATGGGCGGTCTCGGTGTTAATGCCGAACTTTAGTAAACAACGAGGGGAAATATCGACATGAAAATCATTGCCAACGGAAGCATCAGGCACACGTTATTTGCCATTTTGTTTTTGCCAGTAATCGCGCTAGCGGAAGAGGGCAAATATGAAATGGAAGAAGTGATTGTCTCTGCAGAAAGGACGGAAGAGTCTCTGCTTGAGATTCCGCTATCGGTCTCTGTTTTTGACACCAAGATGCTGGAGGATTACAACATCACCAGCAATAAGGATCTGGAAGTTCGTACCCCGGGTCTGCAATTTGGTCTGGACAGCCCCGCGACTATTCGTGGTGTAGGTGCTTTCTTTCACAGAGAGGCCCTGGATCTGTCTGTCGCTATGTATTCCAACGATCTCTACTTTAGGGAGATGTATGGTGTGGTGAGTTCCCTTTACGATATGGATCGGGTGGAAGTATTGAGAGGCCCGCAGGGAACACTCTATGGTCGTAACTCCATTGGCGGGGCGATTAACTACATTAACAAGCGTCCGGAATGGGAGTTTGGCTATGGTCTGACCGGTGAGCTAACTAACTTCAACGGTAAGCGATTCGCTGGATTTGTCACCGGTCCATTTAATGAGTACTGGTCCTTCCGACTCACTGCTGAATGGCAGGACAGTGATGGCATGCAGAAAAATATTGCCGGCGAAGATGGAAACTCCCGCGGCGACTACAATATCTCTCCTCAGATCGCTTTCAAGTACGGTAAGTGGGATATGAATCTGCGCTATGCCCACTTTGATGCCGATCGAAATGGAGATCAGCGGGTGGTTGTAACGTATCCGGATACTACGGTGGAGTTTCACCGGGAACCGAGATTCGGCTTTCCCAGCTCCGAACGTAATCAGTACTATCTGCATCCACAAACCAGGCCGCCTTCAAATGATGGCGGTGATCTTGAGTATGTAATCAATAAGAACCGAACGGAACGCAATCCAGTTGAACGTGATGGCGTGAATCTGCATCTGGGCTATGAGATAAATGACAACTGGAACCTACGTTATATCTACGGCAATTCGAATGTTGCTGTCGGGTTGCTGAATTCCGATGGTGACCAAACCAGCGTAGTCGCCAGTTCTGATGATCAATTCGTCTCGGCCAATGCGGGTGTGCCATTTAACGATGAATGGGTCGATGCCTATTTCATCAATGATATCGAAAGCCATGAATTACAGTTGACGTTTGAGAACGATCGGGTATTCGCGATGTTCGGTGTCTATGATCTGGCCGAGGACATCTTCAATAATTTCAATATATTTAATACCGCCGACCCATTGGTGTATCTCAATACGTCAGACGTTCTGCCAATACCGCTCGCCTTCATTTTCGGTTCAGACCCAGCGGAGTTAGGACCAGGAATAACGGCCCAGTCCTATTTTACCGATGGTAGCGGGAAGCAGCTTGACGTAAAACAACGCAGGTTATTTGAGGCCGAAGCGGTCTTTGGGCAGGTCAACATTGCCATTAACGATCAGTGGTCGCTTATTGTCGGCGCACGTCGTACCAAAGACACTAAGACTTCGATACAGGATATAGTCCTAGCGGGAGCATTCGCGGATTTCGGTTTTCCGGTTACTTTGAGCGTTGACGGCACTTCCACAACTCTTAATTTTAGCAAGACTACTGGTAACGTGACGTTGGAATACGCACACGATGAAGATCAGTTGATCTACGCTCGTCTGGCGACCGGCTACAAAGCGGGTGCCCCGGTTGATGATATTCCACCGCCGTTTGACAAAACTGATCCCGAGGAAATCATCTCCCTGGAAGTCGGCTATAAGGCAGATTTGATGGATGATCGGTTGCGCCTGTTGGTATCTGGTTTTATCTACGATTTCGACAACTACCAGCAGCTTATATACCAGGACATTATCTTTCCTACTGGACCGAGGAATGTTGCAACGATTGCCAACTTGAGGAATACAGACTTGATGGGAGTGGAAATTGAAGGCACCTTCCATGTGACTGAAGATTTCACGATCAGTGGTTTCATCGCACTGCAAGAGTCGGAGTTGGGTCCTCGAATGGGGGCGGAGCCTACCAATCCTAATCAGACATTCCGGGCAATTCCTTACACGAATCTCGCGGGTCAGGATCGGGTTGAATACCTGCCCGAATTGTTTGACTTCACGGGCAATGAACTGCCGAGTATGCCGAAAGAGAAATTCTCCATTAATGGCGACTACGACATGGCACTGGCAGACAGTGATGTCAGGTTTAGCCTGTCCTACTCCTGGACGGGCAAAAGACACAGCAGAATTTCCAACCTTAAAAAGGATGAGTTGGATGGCTATGGTCGCTGGGATGGCAGCATCACCTGGTCACCCCGTGATAAAGACCTGGAAGTTTCGCTGTTTGTGGAGAACATCGCCGACGTGATTGGTATTCAGGAACTTGAATCCAACTCCTTTGCGAGCGGCTATGGCCAGGATGCCACGCTCACCAATCCACGCTACTACGGATTGGTTGTTCGCTGGGTTAATTAGGCTCATGACTGCAAGTTCCCGAAACCCATCGGGAACTTGCAGGATCCATTGTTAATGGCTGCGAAACTTTCAGAGACCTCAACCCGAAGTAGAATCCTCATGACCGCGATGTCCCTGTTCGCGAGGGATGGGATCAAGGGCGTAACGCTGCGTAAGATCAGCGCAGACTCGGGTTCGGCAAACACTGCCGCGGTACACTACCATTTCAAAGATCGTACTGGCTTGATAGCCGCGATTATCGAGTTTCTTACCGAGCACGTCTGGGAACCGGGCTATGAGGGGCTAGAGCAGGCAGTTGAACAGAAAGTCCCGTTGCGAGAGCTTATTGCAATCGGTCTTTGGCCCTCGAAGCAGATATCCTGGGAGTTCCCCTGGGGCGGTGAAGCGCAGGCGTTTATGTTCCATGTGGTTACCGGTTCCGACGAGCGGGGGCGCGAACTTTTGTCTAGGATGGCTTCACGCCACGATGAGCTTTTTGAACGCGCGCTGAGAGACGCCCTGTCTGACTTGCCGCAAGCAGTGTTTGAGCAGCGGCTTCAGTTTATGCAAACGGAAGCGGTTGCCGGACAGCATGTTCGGGCACGCATGTTAAAAACAACGCCGGTGGACGATTGGACAAAGGACAAGGAGCGTCAATATTTCAGCCGCTACCTTGATTACGTGGTGGGTGGACTGACCGCGCCGGTTACCGAGTAGAATTCTCGAACATAATTTATTGACCAGTCTCTTCATACCTGACTAGAATAATTCTGTGGCGCGACCCGGTGCCCAGCCTCGTGACGCTTCGCCCGGCAGAAGATCACGGTACGGTGAAGGGGAGAGGATTCTCGGTTCAACTTAACCATCCTTTAGTGAATGCAATTCTCTGTCGGGAGACGATTGCGTACAAAGGAGGATGCCATGACAGCCAATAAAGACTTCAAACGCGTCGTGCGTGAGCGCATGGCCAAAACTGGTGAGACCTATACTGAGGCACGCCAGGCACTTACCAAAGAAAACCTGACCAGAATTGATGAACTCGTCTCCGACTACAATGAATCGGGTCAGGATCACATCGATCGTGAACATCTTATCGTAGAGGCGAAAAACCTTGCGACGTCGATGGATTGCTCCGCCATGAACGGCGAGGCTTTCTATAAGGTGTTCTGGCTGATCCCTGCAAAAGAACGGCTTGCTGCTTTGCAGGCTTTTCTGACACAACAGGATTTATCCCCGAAGGAATATTGTTGGGCCGGGGAACAACAGCTCATCTATATGGCGCTGGCAGCAATGCATGACCAAGGAACCAGCGAAGATGTTGTTAAAGCACATGAGGAGTTCTTCGAGTGGGTACAAAATAATCTTGACGATGCGGGCCAGACACAGGCTTTCTGTACACCGGAAGTTTGGTGGTGCTGGGATCAGATCGGTCGCCAATCGGAAATGCTGAATCGCATGGAAGTGAGTTTGTCCACGGTCCCAGCTATTCAGGATAACAAACACGACCGGCTGTTTATTGCACGCAATCTGTTGATGTATACGGCGAGAGCTGGCAACGATGATGATGTTACCCGCTTTCAGAATTTCCTAAGCGGTATCCTGGATGAGCCGGGTGAGCTGCGGGACGGAAGCGATCGCCTTAAATGGGATGGCATTCTACAACAGACACCGCTCATCGCTGCAGGCGACGATGGTGAGAAAGCAGAAGTCGCCACTGAAGCGTGCGCTGTATGGGTTCGAGATCAAAATGGAAAAGCGGATTGGCTAATGGGTGAGGTCGCAGCGCTATGTTTGTTCTAGGGCCATTATGCACTGGCGGAGAAATATGTGACCGAAGCCCTCGCGGCCGGACAGGGAGAAAACAATTCGTTGATCTATGCCTGGCAGGCAGACGGACATCTGGGTGCTACCGGTGATGTTGCCTCAACGGTTCCATTGCTGGAGGAAGCCCGTCGGCATATGTCTGCCGAAGAAATCCAGCGATTGTTGAATGATCAGGTTCCATTCACTGAATATAGGGACGACGATCGATTGCGGCACGTGGTGAGTATGCGTGCGTAGATCCGATGCTGACTGAGCCACGCTAAATCCGTACACTGTAGCCCTTTTGCTTGGAGAGAATTGAAATGCGGATCGGTATTTATGGTGGAACTGTCAGGCGAGGGCAACCCCTGACATCATTGGTTGATGAGATTGTCGACCTGGAAAGTCGAGGTTTTTCTAGCTATTGGATGCCCCAGGTAGGCATGTATGACGTTCTGACGATGATTGCTCTTGCAGGTCAGAAAACCAGCACCATAGAAATGGGTAGTGCTGTTGTGCCGTCATATACAAGGCATCCTAATGTGTTGGCTGAACAGGCAGCGACGGTGAACGCGCTGGCTGGGGGCAGACTAGTGTTAGGGGTTGGGCCATCCCATAAACCGGGAATTGAAGATTCTCTTGGTCTGAAGTACGAGAAACCGGCGTTACATATGCGCGAGTACGTGACAATTCTTAAAGCGCTTGGTGAAGAAGGCAAGGTCGACTTCCAGGGTGAAATGTATCGTATAAAAACAGGTATCGGCGTACCTGACGCCCAGCCTTTTCCAGTATTGATGTCTGCGCTGGGTCCGCTCATGTTGAAAGCGGCGGGCGAGGTGGCCGATGGTACTGTAACCTGGATGGTTGGTAGAAATACCATCGAGAACTCCACTGTGCCGCGTATTACCAAGGCCGCAGCGGATGCAGGTAGACCTGCACCCAGGATCGTAGTGGGCGTTCCAGTTTGTGTGCATGATGATCCGGACGTAGCAATTGCCCGTTCGGTACAGATATTCAAGCACTATGGGGCGCTACCTAACTATCGTCGACAACTTGATGCTGAAGGTATTAATGAAGCTGGCGAGATTGCCGTGGTTGGTAATGAAAAGGAAGTTGAAGCGCAGTTGCAGGGCTTCTTTGATGCCGGTGCTACTGAAGTGATTGCGAGCGTCTATCCGGCAGGCGATGACTCGCGCGGTTCCTTTGGTCGAACAAACACGCTGCTGGAAAGTCTCACTGGTTAGTCTTTTCAGATAGTATTAGCAGGAAACTAAATCGTGTCGGAATACATCGACGAGCGCACCTTCGTTGAATTGTTTTCTCCCGGGCAGAGAGTCTATGTCGGGGCGTATACCAATGAACCGAACGGCTTGATTGACATTATTGCTGCGGACGGAAAATGCGCGGCAGGTGTCACTTTTATTCAGCAACCACTGGTCATCAATGCCCGGGATTTGTCTGACCTCGCCCCCGAGGCTCAGATGCTGACGTTCTTTATGACGCCTGTTCTCAAAGAGGGCTTCGCCGCGGGCAGAGTGCGGTATGTACCCATGCAGATGCGCGCAGTGCATGACTATATCGAGCAAAGTGAGCCGGATATTGCGCTACTTCAGGTCGCGAAAGACATCAATGGTGAACTGCGATTTGGGCCCGCGGTGGATTTCGTGCAGGCCGCATTAGATGGCGCAAAGCAGGTTGTATTTCAGGTAAACCCCGACATGACAGCCCCGTTGGGATCTCTGCCGGTTGATATGCAGGCGCCCTATCTGATGGTCGAGGTATCCTCTGATCCGTTGTTGTTACCGATCGCTAAAGTTGACGAGACGTCTCAAGCGATTGGTGATCTGGTGGCATCGATTGTTCGTGATGGTGATTGTCTGCAAACGGGAGTTGGCGCCGTGCCGGCTGCAATACTCTCTGGTCTGGGCGACCGAAATGATCTGGGTTTCCACGGCGGGCTTATTGATGATGGCGTGATGCAGCTTGCGATAGATGGCAACCTTTCGGGCACCAGTAAAGCCATCGATACAGGAAAGCATGTCACCGGGATTGCGTTGGGCTCAGAAGGTTTGCTTGATTGGCTTGCGCAGGAATCCAATGTGGTATTCAGGAGCGCAAACTACACGCACGAAGTCAGTGTGATTCGTCAACTGGATAATTTTGTTTCCATTAACTCGGCGGTAGAGATTGATCTGTTTGGTCAGGTCAACGCGGAGATGACGGGTGGCAGACAGATTTCCGGAACTGGTGGTTCGGTCGACTTCATGCGCGCGTCCAAGGCCAGCAAAGGAGGTCGCTCGATCGTAGCGATGTCGGCAACGGCGCGTCGCGGGGAGGTTTCACGCATCGTCCCGCGTGTCGAGATAGTGACCGCGCTTAGAACAGATGTGGACATTGTCGTAACCGAATTCGGGATCGCTCGACTAAGAGATACGCCGTTGGAAAATCGTGCACGGCAACTGATAGATATTGCGCACCCGGACTTTCGCGATCAGTTGGAAGATGAATTAAAGACGGTACTGAAGTCCTAGCTGGTAGTTACCCAACCGCCCGAGAACGGAACGACCTGTCCAACCATGAAGTCACTTTTGTCCGACGCCAGGAACAATGACAGCTCTGCCGACTCTTCCGCCCGGGCAACTCGACCTAAAGGCACATTTCGTTGTAGATGTTTTTGGAACCGCTCAGTCGCTACCAGATCGTCCGGGAAGTAAGCGGGATTGCTTACATAGTTCTGTGCAACCGCGTTTATCTGGACGTTTGACGGCGCGAATTCGAGTCCACTTGCTCTGATGAACGCATTTTGCGCGCCACGTGCTGCGCAATAGGCAGCTGATCCTGGTAAACCTTTTAGTGGTGCTGCGCTGGTGATGGCCACAATTTTTCCGTAACCCCGTTCCGCCATCCCGGGGGCAAAATGTCTAATTAGATGCATCAGCGGATGTACCATGGTGTTAAACAGTCCCTGCCAATTATCATTGTCAATTTGGCCGACGGGCGTGCTGCAGGGATCATGCGAAAGATTGGCGACGACGATGTCGAATTCGGGTAAGTCTGCAACGTATTGGGCGAAATCCTCACCCGTAGGTACCGGACCATCTTTGCTGGTTAGTATTGCGCCTTCTTCACTAAACAGCGTTTCAATAGCCGGTCCCATGTAGTCGCCGCGCTGTGTCACAAGAATTTTCTTGTCTTGTAGTCGATCACCCATGTTTTAAATCCTGGTTGTGTCTTTTACAGAAACTAGTTAATTGATACCGCGAATTCCTCGAGGAGAGAAAGCGGTATTACCTCTAATGCCTTGATGTGTGTGTTGTGTAAGAACACCCGGGGCGCCATACCTTTTTCATAGGCTTCAAGCCACCTTGTCGCACAGAGACACCACCGGTCACCTTCTTTTAGACCTGGGAAGGCAAACTCGGGGTGGGGGGTGGATAAATCATTACCGGCGAACCTGGAATACTCCAGAAAATCGACAGTAACTTCTACGCAGACGGTATGTGAACCAACGTCTTCCTTGCAGGTGTTGCAGCAGCCGTCGCGGAAAAATCCTGTGGCCGGGGATGTACTGCAGGGCGCGAGTTCTCCGCCTAGTACGTTTACGGCATCGTCTTTTACTATTTCATTCAAGGTTGTTTATCCCGCTCAAGGCTGTTTATCCAGCTCAAGGCTGTTTATCCAGCTCAAGGCTGCTTTATCAAGCTCAAGGCTATTCCACAATCGTCTTTGCCTTCGCTACTTCGATTCTCGAGTCGTACCAGAGGATTGGCTCCTGTGGCCCCGAACCAATGTTTACTTTTATTCCGTGATTTCGTTCGACCACTTCTCTTTCACCGCTTCGGTTTCTGACGATAACGGATGACCCGTTAAACAGGGCTACATCCAATGTCCGATCGATAAAACCCGCCCAGAAGTCCTCGCTGATACTTTGGATGGTAGCCAGGGGTGTTTTAAATACGATTTCTACCTCAATGTTTTGCGTATCTCGAGTTGCGCGGATGGCCCCCTTGGTAAACGTACCTTCCAGCCTGACCGCATCCGGCATCTTCCAGTAACGGTGTAGGACAACATGGCTACCATGTCCCATTGATAGGATCGTGTTGTCTATCATCCGGATTTGTAGCTTTGACTGTTCATCGGTATCGACGACGTCATTGGCGAAAATGCGTGATTCTCTGTCCAGAATGTAGGACTGATTATTTCTTATGACGGAAGGGTAACCTTCTGATGAGGTGACAACGCCAATTTCAGTTGATACTGATATGGCGTTATTCATGCAACCGCCCAAAATGAGTGGTAGGAGCCACAGGGTTATCTGTTTAAACCTATCCTGATTTTGCAGGAGCTCAGTCATACTATCTGCCGCGATTGCGGTTCCGCCTGGGCTTTTGAACGCTTTTTTGAGCGTGGCGTCGTTTACGCGTGGGTTCGTCGAGTTCTTCCAGATACCTATCTTCTGGTTGCACGCTGGCGATAGGTTCTCCAAGCAGGGTTTCTATCGCGGGGAGCATAAACACGTCGCTTTCACACACGAGACTTATCGAAGTGCCCATGGCGCCCGCGCGTCCGGTCCTGCCTATTCGGTGTACGTAATCTTCAGGATCTTCCGGAAGATTGTAATTAAAGACATGGCTCACATCGTCAACGTGTATTCCGCGTCCGGCAACGTCTGTTGCGACGAGAACCGCGATCTCTCCTGATTTGAATTGCTCCAGTGTTCGAATTCGCTTCTTTTGCGGTACCTCACCCGTTAATAACCCGGTCGATACGCCCTGGCGATACAGTTTTTCTTCCAGGTCACGGGTCTGATCTCGACGATTCACGAATACGATCGCTTTTGTGACATCGTCTGACTGAATCAGGTTGCAAAGGACTGTGAATTTCTCTGACTCTGTTGTCAGATATACATATTGGGCGACTGAATCTACTGCGACCTGTTCCGGTTCAATGTGTACCGTATAGGGGTCGAGCGTCCAGCTTGCTGCGAGTCGGCGAATGTCTTCACTTAGTGTGGCACTGAACAGTTGTGTCTGTCGTCGCTCCTTGTGCGGGGTACGTCTGATGATGCTTTTCACATCCGGTATGAACCCCATGGATAACATTCTGTCAGCTTCATCAATAACTAGAGATTCAACCTTCGATAGATCAATAACGTTTGATCGGCAGAAATCCAAAAGCCGTCCTGGCGTTGCCACAAGAATATCCACGGGCGACTGCATACGTTTCTTCTGTTTTTCGTAGTCGATACCACCCACAATAGAAACGATGCTGATATCTGTGTGTGTTGAAAGCCCTTCTGCATCGTTGGTGATTTGCATTACCAGTTCCCTGGTGGGTGCGATAATCAATGCAAACGGGGTGCCGGCTTTTCTAGTGTCAAATTCTGGATTTTCGATGTGATAGGTGATCATCGAAATCAGAAAAGCGGCGGTCTTACCCGTACCCGTTTGAGCCTGCGCGATAATGTCGGTGCCGTCGATTGAGTGTGGCAGCACTTCCTTTTGAACTGGTGTACAGCTCGTGAACCCCAATTCGTCAATGGCGTCGGAGAGTTCTTCCGGGAGGTCTAGGAGTTCGAAGTCATTTGCTTCGTTTTCTTCTGATGCGCTAAAGGTGTTTTTCATAAACTTCATATCGGCTTGCCCTACGGGCTAATTTCCTAGGCAATCCATAAAATATGGCGCTATCTTAGCACGAGGTTAGGAGGCAGGTTGTGGCGGCCTGCTAAAAGGGAAAAACAGACTCACGCCGTATGCGATGACGAACATTACAATATTCCCGATCAGGCCGGTGTAATAAAGGTCAAATGGATATGAAAGGGTGTCCGGAAGTACCCCTCGCGACGACATGATTGTCCATAATGTGAACGCCATGGTAGCTATGATGCCAACAATAACGTGGCGCGCATCACCACGCGTCGAGAAGAACCCGATGGCGTAAATCGATAGTAAGCCGCCGGCCAGTAAGGAGGTAAGGATGGTCGCTGTATCCTGAAGCGTCTTGGTTTCCGTGACCGTTAGTACGATTGCGCCGGCTATCATTATCAATCCGACAACCACGCCGACGAGACGTGCAATTAGCAGGTAATGCGAATCCATGGCACCCTTTTTTAGGTGGCGTCGATAGATATCCGAGATCGCCACTGTGGATATCGAGTTGATGCTACTATCGAGCGATGACATTGCAGCCGCAAGCGCTGCCGCCAGTACCAGGCCTACCAGGCCGTCTGGTAGGTGATGAATGACGAAGTAGGGCAGTATTTCTTCCGCCTTTCGAGTTCCATCCAGGATTTCGGTAGTCGCAATCGCGGGAAATGCTTCAAAAAAAACATATAAGGCCGTGCCGAGAAACATAAAGAAGGCCCAGGTCGGAAGACTGACCGCCGCACATATATACATTGCTTTTCTTGCTTCACCCGCAGACTTTGTCGCATTGAATCGCTGGACGGTATTCTGATTGCTTGAGTACTCGGTGAGCCAACTGATTAGCCCTATTAACAGCATCATAGTCGCGGTCTTTTCGCTCAGGCTAAGGTTCCATGATACGGCGCTAAGCTGACCATCTTTGAGTTCTGAAAAAGCGAGTTTCCCGTGGGCGGTTCCGACGTCTATGATCTGTGACAGGCCCCCTGGAAGCGCTCCTGCAATTACGATGAGGCAGACCACGCCTCCGAACAACAATACGATGGTTTGTAGCACGTCAGTCCAGATCACCGCATCGATGCCTCCCATGATGGTGTACAGAGCCACGACAATGCCTGCCGCGAGAATGCACTGATACGCGGGTAGAC
>MDTB01096783.1_pt1 | contig 52968 bp, 55 predicted proteins | sample 811161 | NCBI WGS metagenome assembly MDTB01 (sample SAMN05326650, study PRJNA326480) | marine metagenome | isolation source: seawater | place: Mediterranean Sea | collected 2009
CTTCTCTGTCAAAAGCCCCGAGTCGCTACCCACAGGTATAGATTGCCCCACTGCTACCGGGAAAAGCCCTATCGACTGAACCAATTCTTTTAGACCGCTTGAACCATCTTTCCGAGGAAACATCGCTGGGCCAAGCTCGGAGGGGTTCAACGCATATTCCCGGTTGACCCAAGGAAATGGAACTCTTCCTTCGTAATCACCGAGAGTATTCCTATGGATTATGATGCCTGTAAAGTGCACAATAAGATCGTGAAAGAACACGGCAAAAATATTGCCGAATGGACTGATTGACGAAGCTATTTCGTCATAGTTCTGACGGATCCGAATGAATATTTCTGTAGAAATCTTGTCCGTGTCTTCCATCAGTTTCTCAATCGCTCACTGCGCAACAGTCCAGACCTGATCTTATTTTCATCTCATTCCGACGAGTCGTTCCGGTAAGCCCGCCACCGGCGCGGTACCTGTTTGTTTCTCGCCGCTATCTCGGGATTGCTATCCAGAAACCTTAAAATGTCTTCCAGTGAGAAAGTTTTCTCGTCTCCAAAAAACTGAACGATGGCATCAATCACTTCAAGATCAACTGCTGTATCAACTCCGAGACAAATTTCTGGCCTCCGCCTGGCGCCGGATGCCTCCACGTTCAACAACTTGTAGCGGTCTGGGTTCTTGCGAACGAAAAGTGTTCCGTGCTCTCTAATAGACTTATCATTAGTACATAACGCCGCATCCACTAGCGCTTCGACGGCAAACACCTCGACCTCCATTCCGGGCGGAAATGTGGTCTTGAGATCATTACCCACCCAGTCATAGTAATCACTCTCCAAAAACATGGAGACCATTTCGTCAACCACTCTCGGATCAATAAGGGGGTTATCGCCATAAACGACCACCCCAATATCCGCCTGAAACTCTTGGAGCGACCCTAACAAGCGACCTAGTACATCTTCATCGGGGCCGCGAAAAAAGGGGATGCGTTCTTCTTCGCAGAACTTTTGGATAACATCGTTCTGCGAATCTAGGCCAGTGGAAATTCCTATTTGATCTAGGTTTCGACACTGCGACAAACGCTCCCTCAGAAAGCCAATCATTGGCTGGCCGGCTATCGGTCGCATCGCCTTGCCTGGAAGTCGTTCCGACCCCATCCGAACTTGAACTGACGCTATGACCCGCACGTCATCTAGTGTAAGTACATGGGAGGTCGAGACTTAGTCTCTGCCATTCACTACTTTGGTATCGCATGAATCACAAACCGTGGGTCTTTGACAATTTTCAGGCAGTATATGCGCGTCGATTGCCTTCCTTGCATTAACGATCATATCGTTAAGTCCCTGCTCTTTTCGTTCTGGCATCTCGTTTCTCGATTCCACCTCTCGATCTAGGCACACCGCTGCGACCAGGATCCTCGAAATAATTCATAACACGCCGTATTCATCAAAGATAGTTGTCTCAGTCACAAACCTTGCTGTACTACATTCTTCTTTTCTAGTTTGCTAAAAACATTTAAAAGCTCGTCAAACGGAAGGCCAGATTTTTCAGCCACGGTAAGCAAATCATTCTTACCATCTGCCAGGAACAAGGCCCAAGACAACGCTTCAACCGAAGCCTGTTGTGAGCCTGAATCTTGTTTCGTATTCGCTGGCTGATTATTCCCCCCACCAGTTTTCGGATATAAGTCTCGTCGGCCGAGTTGCGGCTCACCTTTTTGACACAATGAGAGATAAGTTCGGTTGTGTCCTAAAATATGGGCAGCTGAACGGTATACCTCCAGGGCAGCAAGAATTTGCTCGCCGGTGACAAATTCAAGATTGTCGAGCGATGTGTGGTACTCACGATATTCATGGTATTTATCCTTGCAAACAGTCGTCATCGGAATCCGGAATCCCGGTGACGAGTACTGGCGCTCATCGCTGCCTGTAGGCAAAAAGGGGTATCGAAGAGGTTCGATGCCGAGGTCTCGAAACGCCACTTCTACTGCTCGGTCTGTAAGACTGTCTCCCTGAAAACTGGCCTTGTATCCCAAGGGACCTTTTCCACCGCAGCATGACAGCACAAATCCACCTTTCACTGCCGATAGATCTTGTTCGTGATCAGACAGATAAGCTAACGCCCCGATGGTCTCCGGAACGAAAGCGAAACGCCATCCGACATGAGCGGGGCCTTCATCAATACAATCCTGTGCCAGCATCATAGCGGCAATAACACCGCTCAAATTGTCATTTGCCATTGCGGGGTGACAAATATAGGTTGAAACAAGATATTCATCTCTAGTCTCGCCTGGAATGGCTAATTCGCCCGATACCATATTTCCCTTCGGCTCAAATTCCGAGTCCACAAAGACATGAAGCTCCCCGGAACTCTCACACAAGGTGTGGTACTGGCTCTGAGTAACACAAAATCCCCAATCTTTCTGGTAATAACTCGTGCGATATGGGATAGCGTTGGGCAGGTCCGGCAATGTATGCAAACGGTGACGTAATTTTTCAAAGGGCAGTTTCGCATTTACCGGTGAACTATAGCTGACGACATGTAGCGGATTATTAGAGAAGCGCACTACATCCCGCCCCTGCGAGTCCCTAATCCATGCGTCCCGAATTACCCATTCATCAGGCACTACCCAATCAAAGACTTCGCTTCCGCAAGGATATTCCTTGATCTCTATCGGCAGATATTCCGAAATGATTCGCAAGGTCTCACGGTTACCTTCTCCAGATAGACTGCGGTTCAACCAGAACAACCGCGCCAACAAAGCATCAATATCTGCTGCTGTCTCGAGGCGTTTCATCGGATCATCTCCCACGCCAACACCTCGTCTTCGTCAATATCCAGCCTTGCGATGCTCCCTACAACTTTATCAATATCACTTGGGCTGATCCCAGAGGCTGGTCGTTTCCAGGTTAACTGTTCCTCCGTTATTGTGCTGCCAGCTGGAATATGGCAATTCGCGACCAGACTTCGTCGAGCGTGTTCTCTAGCGGGTGTTTCCGCCTTCAAGCAAACTTTTTCTGGAGAGCCAAACAGTGTCTGGAGCCTATCAACACGGGATCGAAAGCGTATCAGGTCGGACTTATCCATCGCATGGTAATGATCATTACCGGGCAGACTCTTATCATGAGTGAAGTGTTTCTCGAGAATCTCCACGCCAAGCAAACTCGCTATTTCCAGGACCTGCATCTCTCCCGGCAGCGTGTGGTCCGAGTAGCCAATGACATTGGATGGATAACTTTGTTTTAAATCCACTATCATGCCCAGGTTGGCATCCTGATCCTGCGTGGGGTAATTCAATACACAATGCATCAAAGATGTTGCGACTCCACTTGGCTCTATCCAAGAAAGCGCCTCATCGATTTCATCCTTGTATGAGGCGCCGGTAGACAGCAGGATTGGCTTCTTGAATTCCGCAATCAACTCGATAAACGGTTTGTTAGTGATATCCGATGATGAGATCTTGAATACACTCATGAGTTCATTAAGAAAAATCGCTGACTCTGAGTCAAACGGCGTGCTTAGAAATTCAATGTCTGCCTCGATACACCTATCCTTCAATTTTTCAAATTCGTCCTGCCAGAATCGGTCATATTTCTTAAAAAGCAGATACTGGCTGCTTGTGGGCTCTTTCTCGGTATCCCAGTATGCTGGTGACTTTCTTGAAGCGATCGTATCTGCCCGGTAGGTCTGAAATTTTATCGCATCAGCGCCAGCGAATTTCGCCTCGTCAATTAACCTGTAGGCAAGATCCAAACTACCTTCATGATTCACGCCCGCTTCTGCAATCACATACGGATCAATCGTTTCCAGGTAAATTTTAGATTGACGCTGGTTGATGATCTCCGCGAGAGATTTTTTTTCGTTCATTTATCGTGTCCGGGTGCTGCTGCAGTCGCTCTGGGTCTTTCCCTCAGTGACTCCATCACTGTCATCAAGGCAGGCCTCGATGAGATCAATGATACGTCTCTTGTTTTGATCAAAGCGGAATCTGAGCGTTCGATTAAACAACTGCTCCCTCTCTCCGACTGAATCCAGCAAACGTTCCAGACTCACCTTTACTTCTGACTCTGTGGTCCCGTCGGAATACGGGGTCAACGGGACAAATCCATTTTCCTTGCAGGCGAATGCATGTGTCCGCTCTCTCTCGTGTTGCGGGACAACGATTGCTGGAATATTCATGTGCGCCATTTCATATACTGTTCGACCATTCGAGGTTACAGCAAGCGACACCTTCTCCATAACACGGGAAATCACTCCGGTTGCGTGAGTTGCGGTAATAAGCTCCTTATCCTTTATTTCTCGCGCAAGTTCTTCGAAATTTGAATAGCCGGGTCCCGTAACCACGAATATATGAACACCCCGTCTTCTACAAACTTCTTCAATTGCGCTTAGTACTTTTCTCGTAAGATCATGCTGATCTACACCACCAAACGCAAGAAGGATTGCGTCAACTTCTTTTCGGAATCGACATGGTGTCGCATCAGCGAATTCGTCGCGAACAAAAAAGTACCGATGCCCCCAATACGTGTTTGGTCGATCGTACTGCGGCTGGTCATAAAGCTCGTTAAAGGTGAGATCTGCTTCACGCGCCCCAGGCCCCAAGTCCTCAAAATTCACCACGGCAGCGCCGTCACGTTGAAAAATCGCTACGTCATCAATTTGCGTATTCAGAATATCGTTCACAACGAGATCGGGTCTCAGAGACCGAATACCCTCCCGCACTGTACACTTATCAATGACCTCAAGCCTATATTGATACTTCCTAAGCTCGTCTATTGCCGCGACATTTGTCGGATCAGTAACGAAAATCAATTCGTGGTCGGTGATTTCGTGGGCGAGTGATAGCGTTCGGTATATGTGGCCCATTCCAACAGCGGGAGTTCCAATTACGCGGAAAACGATTCTCTTCCGCGCAAGCAGTTTTTCACAAACCCACCAATCCTGATGACTTCGCACTTCAAATGTATCCTCGTCCAAAGATACATTTGAAATCCTTAATCTATTTTTCTTAAACTTAGTCAAAGCAGTTGCCTTACACCACATAAAGGCATCCGAGTGCATTTCGATCTTTCGGTGCCGATACTCGAAGAATCGAGTAGCTAAATTTTCCGGCTCCCAATCGATATTGTCGCCGTGCGCGAAGCGCACACCGGTCACCACATCGACATCGTCTGATCGCAATAACTCTTCTGCTTCATGCAATGCATGGACTTTCAACAGTGGAGCATACGGTGACAGGTACAATATCGAGTCTGCGTACTGACAAATACGCTGCAGGAAAACTTGAAAGTTCTCAAGGGACTCTGAGTCTTTCACTCCTAGGTTGAGATCAAAAAAGCTTTTGACCCCGGCGCGATCTGCTGTTAAACAGACCAGTTCGGAGTTTGAGCAGACATAAATTTGAGCCTTTGGAATACCGATTTCCTGAGCCTTATCAATGGCTCTTTGGACAAGAGTTTTGCCCAGCAACTTTCTACTTAGGTCGTCCTGGAACGCCGAATGCCGTTGCACTGCGGAAATCAAAACTACATTCTTCATAAGAGATTTCCAAGTTTTTCCGTCAACAAAGGCGAGAATTTAACTTTGGCCAATAGACTGGATTCGAAACACAGAGATTCCGTCTAGCTCATATATCGGCACATAGCGTTCCGGAAGGCTGTCGAGATACTCGACAATATCTTTGGGGTAGGAAGTGGAAATCTGCAAAATCGTTTCTGGCCAGTGTCCGGAAACTCGCCCAGTCTCGCTCAAATCACCATCTCGTGAATTGAGGATCAAAAGCGCGTCATCGCGCTTGTAATACTCAAGTTGATCTCTGTAGTCACCTCTAAAGTAATTATCGTTCTTCTGCCAGCGCTCTTTTGCGCGAGCAAGCCCAGTATGCTGGGTTGCACTCGTTAAAACGTAATTTGTAACGCTGTCGGTTATGATCCTCTCCTTTTGTTCAATCGAATTGAGAAATGTGATTAAGTCACTCCACAGCAGTGCGCCATTCTTATTTTGCACGCTCAGCAAACTTGGAATCCTTGATTCCTTGTTCTCTATCCACCCCAAATCCACTGGAAAAATTAGCGTTAAAGTCAATATTAGAAAGATAATATCCTGAGGCTTGGGAATTAGCCTGAAGCGTTTAGGGTCACTCCAAAACACTGATGAAATTAGGATTGCTGCAATAAACGGAACCGGTACCAAAAATGCAAACCGCCACAAGGGATCCCATCCAATTTCCCTGACGAAAATTCCAACAAACAACGGGTTAAATACAGTTAAAAGTGGGGTTAATAACCCGCCCCAAAGATATGGCATCTGGGCGAATTCCGTCCGCTTAAGAAAGAGCCACAGACAAACCACCACGCCAAACCAACCAAACGTATCCCAGACCCCAAGCTCTGGATTCGCGACAACCCACCCTGACACGCTCGAACCGCTACCGCCAAGGTGAAGAAGGTGGGGGTTACCACCAACCAAAAAGTCAGCGGATAGAAATTGTGAGATGAAACCCGACGCCAGAAAGCACACTGCGATCCCCAGCACCCGGACATGCAGCTTAGTCAACGGTGCTCGCTGGAAGAGTACAACGATCGAAATCGACGTCAGCATGACAACCACAAAAACGGCTTCCTGCTTGTTTACTATCGCCGTTACAAGGAGAAATAGCCCAAGAAGCAAAAGGAGCTTGAATCGCCCCTCCGAAATCTCCAAAACATCCATAAATACGACCAAAGCAGAAAAAAACAGCGCCATATTTAGGATATGAGGAAAATACGCGTAATACCTCACGTAAGAAAAACTCGACACTCCAAAGATTAGCACTAAAAACGCACATGCAAGGACCCCCACTGCAACTTTACGGACAGCATTCGTCTTTTGTTTTTGCTGAACTCTAAGTACGAGACAATAAAAAGCGCACAAAAAGATTAGGGATGTAGCAAGAGTTGCTGGTGTGACCAGCTCTATCGGATTCACCCCAATCCACGCCGCGATTAGAGCATGGAGAAACGGTACGTAAACTGAATCGTCAAACACCTCTGTCAAAGAAACGGTCGCTAATCCAGAACCGTATTCGATAATCTGAAACTGCTCAGTCACATGCCCCAAACGCGCCCAAAAATCCGATGGGATCTCGGTATAAGGCCCTGCTAACAAATGGTATGCTGAGAAAATGACTATGACGAACCACATCCCTATCGATTCATATTTGATCCACACCTCTTTTTCTGGCCTATTCTTTTCTCGAGTTGGGTGCCCCTTTTCAAACAATCTCCTGGAAAAGACCCCAAGGAAGAGCGTCACTCCGAGCAATACCAAAGGCCAATAATCTACGCTCCCGCCAAGAAGTCTCAGAGCTACATGTGTGAAAACAATCACGACGTAACTGAAGGCAAATGCGAGAAGGAGCCGATTTCTCTCTAGCCCTGCGCACAAACAAACCAACCATCCCGGGGCCAACAATATCAGGGCATACAGACTAAACGCGAGAATCGACTTCACTAAAAAGCCTCGCTATTTTTATGTGTGGAACAACCATTCGACTGATCGCCATTTAACTGCGCACGGCCCACCACAACAGTCGAACGATTCAAGCAAGTTTAAGCAATCGGACAAGGCCAAAATAGGTCCCCAAATAAACTACCCAAAAGCCTACCAAACTAATCGTCAGACCTAGCGTGTTGTCCCAAAAAATTAACGCGGGCAGCATCCCCACCAAAGATAATAGCCACATTAGCGTTGAAGTGAGGGAGTTTAGAGTTTTTAGCGACAATTTTGAGTTTTGCCCAAGAAATTGAAACACAAGCATATGAAAGTGCAATTTATCAGGCGCCATCGCCGGGACTTCTGAAATGTATTTCTTCCGAAAAATTGAGAACAAAGTCTCAGTAACCGGATAAGCGAACAATACAAGCGGAAACCATGGAGAAACCTGATTATGGTTCTTGACTAACACCAAAGACAATACGGCCAAAAGGAAGCCTATCAAATAGGCTCCTCCATCCCCGAGAAAGATTCGACCCCACGGAAAATTTAGTACAAAGACGCCCGTAAGAGCGCCCAAAAGAATGCTGAAGTACGTTACAAGTACTTGATCACCAACCTGATTCGCCACACTGATGAGCCCCCCAACCGATAGCACTGCTACACCAAGCAGTAAGCCGTTAAAGCCATCGATGATATTTGTTGCATGACACCCCCCGCCGATCATCACGACGGTGAGAAGCAAGGAAACCCCAGGAGCCGGTAGCACTACTAAGTCAAACCATTCCCAGTCAATCCGGTTGAGGCCGACATTAAGTTCATAGTATGCGATTGTCGAAGAAAAAAATGCGAGCAAGAGACGCTCTCGTGCGCTCATGTTTTGATTTAAGTCTTCCAGTAGTCCACCCAGAAACACGGGGATCGCCGCCACTCCAGCCCATTTGGCTAAATAGAGGACATTGTCCGCTGCCAAACCATGATGCACCCCACCGACAATCAATCCACTCAAAAGCGCCACCCCACCAATACGCGGAACAGGACTTACGTGAAACTTTTGAATTGCATTGAAGTCATTATCATCTGTCAACTTGCGGTGATACGGTCGTGTCAGAAGGATAAAAAAAACGGTGGCTATCGCTCCGCAAAACGAAATAACCAAAGTTACCCAATCTATGACGTCATTCATTTATCACGGCCTGGAGTTTCGGTGAAGATGGACGGAAGAATCCTTATCCGAACGAGCAGCTTGACGGTAAATAGATAATAGGTCTTGGATATATTGATCTGGATCCAAGAATTGCTTTCTTCCCGCATGAGTTTCTTCAATCAATTCATTGATCCCTGGTTGCGACACACTAACTACTCGCTTACCTAATCTTAAAGCATCGCAGACCACCAGCGGACAATTCTCAACACATAACGATGGCACCACCACTGCGTCGATTCGGGCCATCAGAGGCGCTATTTCAATATGAGGAACCGCTGCGTTCAAGAGGACATGGGATTCCAGTCTTCTCTTCCTGATGACCGACTTGATTTTCGCCCAATCCTCGCCTTCTCCGTAGATTAAAAAGCGGGGAAATTGTTTTGGATCATAAGTCGACTCCAAATATCGAAGAATTCCTTTTTCAGGTTGTAGTCGCCCGAAATATCCAAGTGTAGTTTTATGCCCTTCCTCAATTCGAGATGGGGTGAGGCTGTCAGGACTTTGAAAGGATGGGTTTCTTAGAACTCTTGTTTGCAGGTGACCGTAGCGCACACTGATCGCGGACTGCAGACCACGGCTGGGGCAAATTACCGTATCAAATAGTCTTTCTATACGAAGCACATCGTAAAGTATCTTATGCCGTAAATATCGCCCTACTGAACGTGCGCGCCCTTTTCGATCACAATTGAAAGTGACGACATTTTTCCAACGTCCATCATGAACGCACCGGATACATTGTTCGGCTTCATAGCGGCTCTTCCAGCGGATACAGCCCGTGTTTGGACAAACCATGTGGAAATCATGGGCCGTATGCACAACGGCAATTCCAAATACTTTCTTCAATAAAAAGAGCCCCATTAATGGGAGCGGGCCGATACGCGATACAAAATTATGGATATGAATAACTTGGGGCTGCCAACTAGCCACTAGATAGAAAAGTTGAATGGTATAGATGACATTGAGAACTCCAAAGCCAGAAGCAATAAAATTTGCAAAGCCCTCATAGGGGGATGAGCTTTTGATCCGAATTTCACCGGCACTTGCCAAGAGCTGCGATGTCTTACGGAACACGACCTCAGCCCCACCGCCAAAAATCCGATCACTAATGGCTAGAATTTTCAACGAAATTTGGCTCCCAGCCATGACTTTCAAATAAGCTAGGTGTTACCCCATCATCCAGCAGGTCAGAACTGCGTTGATTTAACCGTAGCACGGTATTCATTTACGACTATATATTTCTGAAGATCTGAGTGGGTTTTGATAGATTCTGGGTTTACTACATTTTTTCTTTTTTTGGAACCGCAGAAATCAAATGCAACCCATAATTTCTGTGCTTTTACCGGTATATAACGGCGCACCGTATATCGAATCCGCGGTTCGAAGCATCTTGGGGCAGACGGTCAAGAACTTGGAACTCCTCGTGCTCGACGACGGTTCTACTGACGAAACGGTCTCTATCGTCTCAGACTTGGAGTCTGCTGACACGCGACTTCGGCTCATTTCTTTAAATCATGCCGGCCTAACAAAAACACTTAACTACGGCCTTGCTCTTTGCCGTGGTGAATTCATTGCTAGGCAAGATGCCGACGACATCAGTCTACCAAACCGATTTGCTACACAACTGCCTTATTTACGATCTATGAAATATGGTGCTTGCTGCACGCGAGCGTTTGATTCGAAACTATCTCGCCCCGTTCCACGACGGTTTTGGTTGATTCCACCACGGCAATTGCTACTTCCCTATATGAATTTTCATATTCATGGGACACTGATGATCCGAAAAGATATTCTGAACCGAATCGGCGGTTATGACGAGACGTTCATTTATGCTCAAGATTACAAGTTATTCTATGACTTACACAAAAACAATGTTCCGGTGAAATACTTGCCAAATGTTCTTTACCGGGTAGGTTACTCAGCAACGTCCATCACTATAACGCAGCGCTCTGAGCAACTTCTCCACGCTCGTCGGGTAAAGCAACTCTACCGAGATCAATAAATTCGCTACCAAAAAGAAACGGAGGCGTACCATCGGGCAATGCACTCTCTCGCTGATGAGTTCTAGTTTAGAACGACTTTCTAGAATGGCTAGATTCGACCTCGTAACCCAAGATAGGTTAGTTTTGAGATTAAACCTGGGGGTGGATTCTTCACCCCGATAAAGTCACACTGGCTGCAGGTCCTTACCGTTTCTCTTTCCCCATTCAGAAGATTTTTTCTTAAGTGAGTAAATTTCTCCCCCATCCAAATCTCAGATACCGATGACATTTTCACATTTCCCATCGGCAACTCAAACAACAAGTCGTTACAGCAGCCTGCAACCTCCCCGTTTGCGGTAACAATAAACTGGGTAAAGGGGTATTGGCAAAATCCTCGCGCAAGAGGGGCCGGCATTTTTTTATTCGGGGCCGTACCCGCTCTGCTATCGAGAATCTCATTCTCAAGTCTAGGCGATACAACAAAGCTAAATTTCGGGTTTTCTGGAGACTGATCTTTCCCCACTCCCAGCACCTCGAGCTCTTCATCAGAGTAGATTTTCTCTAATAGGCCTGTTCTGATACTGCGCAGAATCTTGGGCAGTTCTTCATCCGCGTTTTTCCTGTAAACATTTACTGAAACCTGATCGACTCCTGCTTCGATCAACTCTCTCATTTTGGACAGGGTTAACGAGCGTCCATTAGTGAGGATATGTATTTGACATCGAGGAAGAAACTCCTTGGCGCACTTAATGAATTCAGGCAACTGCTTGAAGAGAAGCGGCTCATTGTTGTTATGGAAAGCAATTCGACCCTCGTACTGCAGATCAACCAAATCTTGTAGCACTTTTTGAAACAACTCTCTCGGCATACTGATATCCGCTCGCGGGTCATTTCCCACTGATGCCAGACAAAATTTACAATGGCCGTTACACCTAGTTCGCACTTCAAAAAATACCGAATCAAAAAGCGGGGGTGCCTCTATTGATAGTTTCTTCTCTTCTATTTTCTTGCGATAAATAAAATGATTCAACATTGTCCGCTGCTTTTTCTCCGAGATGGATGAAAATCCTCTTTGTAGCATATGACTTATCGTCTTCTTGAACATGAGATTTAGCTCACCTTAGATGGGAATATTCCCCTAGCCTGAAATTTGACCGCATTTATACACGCCGAATCCGATGGCTAATCCGAGGATCGCGCCCCCTATAACCTCGATGCGTGTGTGCCCTATTCGTTCGTGCAAAACAGTATTTGTTGGTTGACTTTGATTTAGCAGCTCCGCGTGTTTTCCTACTTGTCCTCTTAAACCGACTGCATCGAATACTGTTACGAGCAAAACCGAGAGCGCTACTCCAAAAATCGGTGTGTTAATTCCTTGATCAAACGCGATCAGGGCTGTTATCGAGGCAACGATTGTTGTGTGATTAGATGGAAATCCACCCGATCCGATCTTTAGCAGTGCACGTGGACCGACCGCACAAGCTCGGATAATCGACTTCAAGGTTCCTGCTGTCACCCAGCTTAAAATTGGGCAAAGTAAATACATCCAACTCACATTACTCCCCCCACTACTAAAATAATTATCAGGCCGCAAAGACCGATGGTGCCTAACAAAAGCCAATCCATCCAAAGTACATCAGTCGGATCTCCTCCTCGTTCGGATTTGGTGACTATTAAGAAGTATCGAAAAAAACCGAACATCACCAACGGCACGGTCATAAAAAGGTCTGCCCTTTGCATGATGACATACATGCAGTAAATATTTAGAGCTGAAAAGGATGAAATTTGAACATACTGACTTAGTGTTTCTGCTGTATAGGCTCTCAATACCGGACGGGATCCAGAAACCCCTTCATCCCGGAGCTCCCTGAGCCGCTTAGTGCAAACCAAAAACAACGCGAGAGCAAGTACTGTAACAAACATCCATGCTGTTATCGGCACTCCAATTGTCACAGCGCCAGCATAGATCCTCAGTGGGAAACCGGACGCGACCAGGAATAACTCAACCACAGGAATATCTTTCAGCCACATACTGTATGAGACGTTAATAAGCAGGTAGACTCCGATTATTAAAGCAATGTCCAATCGCCAGAAAACGCAAATCCCTAATAAGAGCAAGAGCCCTGTCACCATCGATGAGGCACTCCGCACGGTCACCCGCCCGGCAGCCAAAGGACGTGTCTTCGATTTGATACTGTGTAAACGATCTCGACCGCGATCGCACAGATCATTAAAGATATAAACCGCTGACGAAGCAAGGCAAAAAAACAAAACGGTGGTTAAAACTGGCAATATCAAGTCCACCCTAAATAGGTTTTCTGAAAATATCGAAGGGGCAAGAACAAATATATTCTTTACCCAATGCTTCACTCGAAGCAATTCAAGAAAATCACCCATTTCGCTAGTCTACCTCTTGGAACGCTTTGTGACCCAAACCTACTAGACAAGCAGTCAATCTCGTGATGTCAATTGCCGTTCCGTTGAAAGGGAAAGCAGACACGTTTTGATATACCTAAGACGAAGATGTGAAAAATGATTGGGGTTTGCTAATGATCCCGTTCTGAGGAAACAATCAAAACGCCACTTAAACTAAAGCTCTACTTATGTTGAAGACCGCACCTGAAAGAACTCTCGCCAGAGAGAGCGTTGCTGGCCATAGCTGTTTCTTTCGGCCGTCAGTCGTGCCAGATTGATCTGATGATCCGTCTGGGAAACAGAAAGACAGTAATACATGAGCTCAGCAAGTTCCTCTGATGTGTTCGAATCAGCCAGCCATCCATTCTTTCCATGCTCGATCAAGTCTTGTGCCTGGCCGACGCTCGTACTAACTAAAGGTACGCCGGTTGCCATTGCTTCCAGAACTGCTTTCGGCCCACCCTCATCGCGTGATGAAATCAAGTAACCATCCAACGCGTGATAGTAGGTACCGATTTCTGGGTAATAAGAAACCTCGACATGTTTGAATGGGATCTTGAGGCGAGTTAATCCAGCTTTTACGAAGCCTCGGCTCGGCCCAGTTAATAGAACGAATAATTCTGGAATTCGCTGCGCCAAAAGGCCGAGACTCTCGAGCAGAATATCAGGACCCTTCTCAATCTTAGGCTCGTTTCCTTCCCCCCAGCCCTCACCGTCCTTCTGAAAAGAGCCCACAACTACCGCGGAAGAGGGAATTCCGAGCTCTTTACGAAGGATTTCTCTGCTGTCCCGGGTTTTCTGCGGAAACCAGTCTATCTTTAGGCCAATAGGTATGCGAAATACTAAATCTTCGAGGCCTGACGACCTCAGAAGAGACTCCATACCCGAATGCGACACCCTAATCCGAAAAAAACAATCCTTAATGTTGACAATTTTTCTCAGCAAGGGGCCAGAATCTGGCGAAATCGATGGATCTCCGTGGAAATAATCAAATACTCCCGAATTACCAATCAGCTTATAGATGGAGGCAAGTCTCGCAGCCTGATACCGATCACTAAAATAAACTTTTTCAAAAAGTCCGATCCTCCCCACTCGGGCTCTCATCCCAATCCGGTTGAGCACCTCTCGCACTGCTCTTTGTTCCCACGCAGTCACCCACTCGCTACGGTCCGAGAGAAAAAGAATGTTCTTATCTTTACTCAAGGCCCTTTTTTAACCTTTCATAATCCTCCATCACCATCAGCTCTACCAATTCCTCAAAGCCAACCGTCGGCTCCCATCCCAGTTGGGTTCTCGCTCTAGTACTATCTGACACCAAGAGATCCACTTCAGCGGGCCGATAAAACATTGGATCTATCACAACATAGTCTTTGTAATTCATTCCGAGTGTACTAAACGCTAATTCTGCGAAACGCTCAACAGTTTGGGTTTGATCTGTTCCTATTACGAAATCTGAAGGCTGATCCTGGGCCAACATAAGTTGCATGGCTCTCACATAATCTTTCGCGTACCCCCAGTCTCGCTGCGCAGAGAGATTTCCCAAACGAAGTTCCGTTGCAAGTCCCAACTTGATTCGTGCGACACCTGCGGATATTTTTCGCGTCACAAACTCCAAACCTCGACGCGGCGACTCATGATTAAACAGAATTCCCGTACAAGCGAAAAGCGAGTAGGCCTCCCGATAATTCCGAGTCAAGTGAAATCCTGCCACCTTACTTATTCCATATACAGACCGCGGATGGAACCCAGTAGATTCATTTTGAGGCGTGACGCCGATATTTCCGAACATCTCAGACGAACCCGCAAAATAAAACCGACATTCAGGACATACACTTTTTATGCACGAGAGAACGTAATGAATTCCGTTCGTATTAGAACTCATTGTGGAGAACTCGTCCTCGAATGAATACGCGACGAAACTCTGTGCAGCAAGGTGATAGCATTCGTCAGGCTGCACTGCCTTGAATACATCGAACAGGCTTGGGTAACTCTCTAACGAAGCCGCATGAAGAGTAAGCTTGTCTTCTAAATGTTGTATTCTTTTTAGGCGCTCTGTAGGACTTTCCAGGGCCACTCTTCTTACAATGCCATGCACCTCATAGCCCAACGAAAGTAGGTGCTCCGCTAGATAGCTTCCATCTTGCCCAGTAATGCCGGTAATTAATGCTTTCATTAGATCATCCGTGGCTTAAAAATAATATCTCGTCCCTAACAATATCGGGTATCCTGACTTACGAAAAAGGGATGCGTTAGTTACTGATGCACGCAATGCTCGCCACCTAGATATTGGACTTCTCTACTGCTCAAATCAGGCTTCTGATGAAATCAAAAGTAGTCCAATGCTTAGTTGAGTACAATCCTGCATCAACAGATGCCTTAATTTCTCTCGCAAAATCAATGTAACATCGACCGATTTGATCAATTTTTTGGACCCGAATCTCACGCCGACCTCCACTCGTGAGGGTTTGAGCGACCTGTTCAATTTTCGTCAGAAGATCCTGTTTTGTGGAAAAGAGTTCACCTTGTCCCTCTACTACCTCAGGATTACTGCTACTATCAAGGGCGATAATCGATAATCCGCAATGCCGACCCTCAAGAAGACTATTTGAACATGCCTCATACTTACTCGTGAAAACGAAAATATCTTGAGACCGAAGAAACTTTCCAAGTTCGACTGAGGTCATCGGCGCTAAGATATTGATGTTTTTGAATTTTCTCGCACTTCGGCCCACAAAATTAAAGCGGTATCTACTAAAATCTAGGGCTTCATCTAGAAACCGCAAAAATTCTGCACCCTTATTCTCATCAGTCGACCATCCGGTAGATACCAACCTGATCTTCCTGCCATCTACCGATTGCGCTGGCCCAGGATAGAAGAGGTCCGGATCAGGCGCATTAGGAATCACAACTTCAAAGCGGTTGGCTTCGTAGCCAGCTTTGTAGCAAGCAGTTCGGCTCCAAGAGGATTGAAAGACCGTGCCGTCTGCTAATTTACGATTCAGAAAAGATATTTTTTTATCGACCTTCTCACCGTCCAGTCCACGATAAGCCATTGGCCCATCAACTCTGTGGATAAATAATGTGCCTGGGAGCTGACGTCTGGCTTTCACTACATCCCTAATATTATGATGGCTATTAAACAAAATCACATCACTCTGGGAAAAAGTAGGAGCATAGGCATTGGCCCTGGCCAGCTCTTTTCTCAGAGCTTTGAGAAATTGATTACCTCCACCCCATGATCCATCACGAAATTCGAAAAGAAAGAAAAACTTCATCTTAACTTTACGACCGTAAGGTCCATAGATTTCTCGTAGCTTATTGATCCTTTTAACAGACTGGTACGACTCTCAATTAACTTTAGAACGGAATCCCGATCTCTTATACTCTCTGCAGTATCCTGTCCGTCGCCGTCACTCAGAACGTAATCAAATATAAACGTTCCACCCGGCCGCAGAGCATCCAAGAGATTCGTCACTGTAGTCAGCGGATCCGGGAGATGCTCCATAACTGTTACCAAAAAAATAACATCGTAGATTTCGGTCAGTTCGACCTTTTCTAAGGGTTGAACTTCAATGAACTTGGCTAACGAGCCTAGTCTCCATCGCGCAAAGTGACTATTGATCTGCCTAATATCAGCGACATGCATTTGCAAAGCTCGAGCTCGACCATATCGACATAACGAATATGAGATTGGTGCGATCCCACACCCATATTCCAAAATCCGATCCCTATCTTTGATCCAGTTCTCAAAATGATAGCAATGCAAGGGTTCATGAGCGAAGCGCCTAACAGCGCCGAATAGCTGATACCAAGAAGAAGGCCCCTGCCAAGATTCAAGGAACTGACTTGGCGAGGCGTTGGCCACTGTTTCGACCGCCTGGAATCGTTGTCGGTAAGTCCCAAGCAGGAAATGAAAATCATGCAAGTACAAGGGTCGACCATTATGTATACCCGTCCAATAGTCTCGGAACTCCAAGAACCAGCTTCGCAGAATTCCTGAATCGACAAGTCTTGAGTAGGCGCCTATTGCGATAAGAAAGCCCGTGAGATATCTACGCAATAATCTGCACCACCGGGGACTTACTTTTGATAAATGAGCCTTTGGTGACTTATCAAATAAGTCGTTGATATCCAGGCCCATATTATCGAAGTAGTTGTGTTTTCCCTGATCCAATTCAGTTCTCTCTTTTCTTTTTTAGGACAAAAAAGTATCCGGATGTTATGTGTGTCTTTTGGATCGAAAACACAGAGTCGAGTAAGCGAAAAGGCCACCTTAGACGCAGAACAAACTTCAAGCAATGGCTCGTAACACTATCGCCACCTGCGTAGCCACTTGATACATGCAATAGATCGAACAGAATTGCCCCTAAGGAGCCCATGGGTTCAATTGAGTGCACTTCTAATCCACTCGACTCGGCAAATTGCTTTATCATAACTGGGGTGTAACGCGCTCGATCTATCCCGGCATCTCCATGGATCGCAACTAAGAAGGGCGAGGAGCCAAGTATTACTCCATCTTTCGCCAAGACTCGTCTGGCCTCACAAAAAACTGCTACGGGATCGGGCAAATACTCGATAAGTTCCGTAAAAATAATAGTATTGACTGCGCAATCCCCTAGTGGAATTTTGTCTGCAGAACAACAGAAATCTGGACTTGTAGTCGCATCAATATTTAAAAAGAGCCACTCGTCAACCCTTGCAACATCTGGCCGAAAGTCCCCTCGGCTTTCTTTTTTTTTACCGCCGATATCGAGCACTCGGCCCGTCATCAACGGCCGGTGCTGCTCCATCAAGTTATCCAAGAGATGTCGTCTGAAGGTCTTCAAAGATCTCTCACAAAAACAAATTCCCGATCACCATTTTTCTTCAATTGCTCCTCAAACCAGGCCATTCCGTATAGCACTAACTCTCGATCATGAAACGGTACAACTTGATCTTCGGAAATTAATCTGATGCCGGCTAAAGAAATTCTGCTGTTGGAGGAATTCACTGTTGTTATTCCATGATCTTGGGCGGCATCAATGGTATCTCTCGAGTAGACATTTCCTGGGGGAATAAGGAGCGTTGGGTGAAACCCAAGCCAATTACGAAAGATTGATTGGGACTGCTCAAGATGTGCAAAATGTATTTTCCTAGGTACCCATTCCCAGAATTCTCTGTGGTATTTTCTATTTGAAGACAACCAACGCGGTAGGTGTTTTCCGACAACGCAGTGCGTGAGGCCATGGTTTGCGATCTCTAGCAGGTTCTCGGATACAGCGGACTTGATCACGTCTGCCTGCTTTGAAAATTTTTCTGGGAAGGGCGTTATAGACCCCGATGCTTCCACCCAGCCTGCCGTTATTCCAACTGTAAGTTTAGCGGAATAACGACTTAATAAATCACATATTGTCTCCCATTCACGAGCATCCAGCTCTCGATATGGGCCCCATGCCTTTATGCCGGGAACATACTTCAAAAACAGAATATTACCCCCCCGCATTTTTGAGTAAACCTCATACTTCTTAGTGCTCGCTCCTACATCATCCATCCGCAAGGCCACTTTTTTTCTCATCGAGGCATACCCTGTCCCTGTTTCAACGGAACGTAGCCTTTCGCAAATTCAATCCAATCATCCGCCGTCGCTTTTCCTCCTTTTCGATAATGTCCGCTGGCTTTAGGAGTGCCACGGCCGAGGTGTGCAAAAAAGATCTCATCGGAATCGTCAAAACAGCGATCGCAATTAAGATATTTGAGAGGATGATAATCAGCCAGATTCCCGACCAAATTTGGATCGTTATAAGAATTGTCGCACGAATATAGATCGAATCCTGCATCACGAAACTTCAACGAGATCAAGTCACCGACGTCATACTCTGGCCAGTCTACGGATCTTGATTGATTCAAGTTGGGGAGGAAACTGCAATCTAGAGAGCGAAATAGCGAATAGTCGAACAGTAAACCTCCAACATGGAGCGCATTGACACGCAACTTATCCCTCCAGCAAGAGACAGCACGCACTGATGGAGTTAGTTTAGATCTAAGAAATGATAACCATCCCTCTTTTAAGGGTAAGCTGTCCGAATGCATCGTAAAGACCAAACTGGTGCGCGAATCAATAGCTGCACAGCCTATCTCTAGCGCCACTGCATTTGCGTAAGCACCATTCTCACTCTGGACCCTAACCTGCCGCCCTGACACCCTTCTGATTATCCGTCGCCCCAGGGCAGGAAGAGAGAGGGTCGCTGAAACAGTCGGGTCAATGGGCTCCACCAGATTCTCAATCAACCCAATGTCTCCGCGAGCTCTTATTGAACGCTTGAATCTCTCCTGCGAGTTATTATCAATTACCCAAACATCGTGAGGCTCCGGAGTAGTTTTCTTTATGCTGTCGATACAGACTTGGGCCATTCTTAACGAGTTCTCGTTAAAAAGGTACACCGGTACCAAAATCTGCACGGCACCTGGATTTGAAGTCGGCAAACCGGAGATACGATATCGGTACTCAACCGATTCGAGTTTCAGTATTTTTGTCACTGCTGCGCCGATGCCTTTCGGCCGAGCACGACAATGCTATCGCACCAATCGACTCGAAATCCGATGCATACGGTTTTTAAAATGAAGCGTTTCAGAGGATTGAGAGGAAACCGATATTTATTAAATCTTCCAATTTCATCAACCGCGAACCCTATTCTTCTTAGAACTCCGTAGATATCCTCAAATGTCCACGGGGTGACATGATCTACATCACCCCAATACCTTACGGGATGCTGAACATTTGGAACCGTAATGAGTAGACGACCCCCAGGGCCTAGAACGTTGCTAACTTGCTCGATAACCTCGACACAATCATCAAACTGAATATGCTCAATCACTTGATTCATTATCACGAGGTCAAACTTTTGTCCAAATGGGATTTCCTCGAGGCTTCGATAGTCGAATGCTCCAGACGAATCACTATCTAAAGAGAAATACCGATCATCAGGTATTTGATACTCTGATTTATGATGATGATCTACGCCAGATCCAAAATCCAATACACCCTCTGAGCTGGTTTCTAGAATTTTCTGGATAAGCCTATTTGGCTTGATCAGTTTTAATTCATGGATTGCTCCAAATTTCTGCCCACATTCTTTACGAAGCGTAACGTGTTCCGCATAGTTGGCGATCCTTGCGCTCATGTTTGCTGATCGAGTTTTTGCAAGATCCAGAATTGATCTCGATGTACTTCAAATAAAGTAGTAATTATTTTAATGAGACGAAATCGTAAAGAGATATTTTGTTGCCAATGACATGGCCACGGGTGCAAAACCCTGAATGCGGTTACTGGATGATTCATAAATATATTCGCGAGTTTTCTGCTATTAACTAAATTCAACGTTCCAAAAAACTTCACGGGCCTTCGACAAGCAAAGAGTGTGACTTTATTTACGATCTTGGGCATAAACATTGGCAAGGACATCTTGTAATGGGGCTCATACCATTGCCGATAATCTGGACATTCAATAAAAATACGGCCGCTTGGCTTCACGCATCGGATCATCTCCGAAACCGCGTCTTCCACGTTATCCACATGCTCAAGAACGGTCGAACAGTAGATAAAGTCAAAGTCATTGCTGCTAAAAGGCAGCTTTTCTATGCACCCGTTCTCAATTTGTGGCTCGTTCTGACATCTTGTAGCACTCTTTCTCTTTGCTATTTTCGTAGCGTCATTATCCGAGTCTATCGCATAGACCGTGGCCCCTTTGCGCCAAAAATTAACCACTTCTCCTCCAGTCCCACAGCCACACACCAAAACTTTTTTGCCTCGAAAACTATAATCCAACCAGGTCTCGATCCACTGGATAAATCGAAGGCAATAGCTTTCTTCTTCCTTCAGACGTGCGTCGACCCTTTCCGCCCAATCGGGTAATCCTAGAGATTTTTTATAGTACTCCTGATAGTACCGCCGCATCATTCGCTCGATCTCGCTCATCTTTTTGTCCTTTAAAGAAAGCCGTTAATCGACATATTTTTAAGAGTAGTCCTTATATTCGTTAGATGCTCCCAAGTTTTGGTGAACCTTGAACTCCCTTCCTGCCAACAGCTCAAGATCGAATTCCTGTTCAACGTACAACCTTGCATTTTCTCCTAATTCTGCATAGCGATCAGGATTGGACGTCACTCGCTTTATCAACTTAGATAACTCTGTCGCATCAGATTCAACTAACAACCCCGTCTTACGGTCAATTATCAAATCCTCAATTCCGGATGTCTTCGAACCGATAACGATGCAGCCACACGCCATCGCTTCGATTAATGATTTAGGCAACCACTCCGATTTGGATATCAACACAAAAACTGCGCACCTATTAAACAGACTCGGTAAGTCCTCATTTTTTACATAGCCAAAAAATCGGCAATCCACGCCTTTTCCTCGCGCGTAACGCTCCAGGGTGGTACGTTCCCGTCCATCACCCACGAGGTCGCAACCCACTTGAGCTGAATCCACCGCGTCGATAAGTAATTCAAGCCGTTTTATCTTCTCGAGCCTCCCGACAAACAACACTCGTCCGTTTTTTATCTCCCGCGATGGGCTAAACAAATTTAGGTTAACACTGTTTCCTATGACTGAATTTCCCTTCTTTCCGAGTCGATATTCACTCCGTACATGATTCGTCAACCTCGCGGACGAGAGAATCGTGTAAGTCGCCGAATACAAAATAAACTTGGATAGCAGCTTCATTAGCAAAAGTCGGTAGGCACTCGCTCCAGTATCTCGCGCCGCGCTCACGAAGTCGTACCCACACCGCACCACTAGTGGTTTTCGAAACAGAAGCCGCGCTATCACTAGGACCCAGCCGCCATATAACTGATTGGTCTTTAGAATTGAGGCGGCTCGAAACTCGGCCCGAAATATCCATGGGAATATAAGAGACTGAAGAAAACGAAGAGAGAGCGACTCTGGCCGACGTAGGTTTGCGTACACAGGCACAAACTTGATCTCTGGTATTCGTCTCGAAAGACTCTTGTCCTCTACGCCGCCGAAGGTCAGAAACGTAACATCAATGCCTTTTTTGACAAGTTCCCGGTAAGTAGCCAATTCCCGATCCAGAATTCCTTGTTCCGACCAAGTTTTTAGGCCGACATCGAAAGTCATTAAGACTAGCAACTTGATTCTTTTCGCCATCCTAGTCGTTATTTCTTAAACATCAACGACTCAACCCATCTACGATGCTGGGCTCGATAGAGAACACTGCTTTGAAGAACAGAAAAGAGGTGAGGAACCGTCTTTGGCGCGAGACGCCTTGGGAGCAACCAGCGATCTAGACTGCCCTGCAAATCTCCTGCTTGCGCAGTGAACGCCAAAGAATACCCACTACGCTCCACTTCAGCCCTTGCGATTTCTGAAACATAGCCCATTTCGCCGTTTGGGTAGGAGAAATATTTACAGTCGTCAAGTATCGAAGTAATCTGGGCCTTGCTCTCCCTAACCTGCTCGTTGATCGCCTCTTGACCATTGCTTCCATTTAGGATCGCATGATCTTTACAGTGTGATCCGATCTCCCAACCGCTATCTGCCAGAAGCTTAACTTCTTCCCAATTCAACACCTCCTCTGAGTAATAAATTGAATTTAACTCCTGCCAGCGAGCTGGTGTTAAGAGGCTTTCTATCTCCTCCGTCAATTGTCTCGCTAAATGGATCGACCCTTGCTTAAGGCGGCTAAGAATATCTTTTATGGCGAATTGCTTTTTTAACTCCGGCGTCAAAAGGTATCGACTCTGAATCGTCTCAAGGAAAATCTCTTTTTGGTCCAAGTGCCAGATTCCAGCGCGCACAATAAACGTGGGATATCGTCTTCCTGAGTTTATGTGCTCGGTTGAGATAAACAAGGTCGGGGTAAGGGAATACTCGTCAACGATCGGGGCCGCATGAGTTAGGTTGTTTTTGAATCCATCATCGAACGTTAAAACAATATCTCTCGAGGATACGTGCCCATTAGACACAAGTTTTTTTTCCAACGTCTCCATCGAGATCACATTGAAATAACGCGTAAGGAAAGCCATTTGAGCCGCAAACTCGCCCTCACTGTGATGTAACGTAGATACATTGGGCTCAGACGGCTTTTCAGTGACTCCGTGGTAAAACAAGACCGTGGGGCCGCTCATCAAGCGTCGACCACCGTTTACTTCTTTTAAATTCAACGGATTACTCACTAACTTGCTACTGGATACATACCAATTAGGATTAACATGAAAAATCCATAACGATGGCACCGTATCGCTATATGACTCTTGCCGCCAGCCAGATTTCTCCCCATCTCATCTCCTCGCTGACCACAGCGTAACCTGCCGCAACGAGCTCACCGCGAAGTTCTTCCGGGCGATGTTCGACAAAATGAGTTGGGTCCGAAAAATAATCCAATTCAAGTTCCTCGCGCAACGGAATCATCCAATCCCTCTCGAAGTTGGGGACCCGAATAATGAGGTTCTCAGCTTTTTGGTCCTGGCGCAGTGAGATCAAGAATTCAACCCGATCCCGTATATGCTCTAGGACATTTGACAAAACTACCGTTCGAAACACTTCATGCGAACTCAGACAACTGGTTGTTCCGCAAAGGAAACGTAAATTCGGTGCGTTGTTATGCGCTTTCGCCTGCTCGATAACCTCAGATGAGGTATCTAAGCCGACAACCGCCTCCGATGTTTTTGAAGCGACCATGCGACTTAGTTCCCCGATGTTGCAGCCTACGTCCAGGTAGGGACCAGGGCACGCGACTGCCCATTCCGACAGAGTGTCGACATAACCCATCAAACGTTGTTTAACATGAACCCCGCCCCCATACCGGATCGCATGCTTTCCAATATTCCGATACACCAATGAATGAATTGAGAGTAAAAACCGCAACGCTTTATCTGGAGAATCAAACTCAGAGAAAATGTATACCAGACCCTGTACTAGCTTAGTTAGCCATTTTCTTGGAAAAAGGCAAACAATCGGTCGACATAAATACATTGTGAACTTGCGAATAGGCACTCAAAATCCCTCGGTCATCAAATCTCTCCCACCTGCCTACTTGAGCTCTCTTTTTCTTTAATTACCTTATCCACAACCTTAATCACTGCGGACGGCTGAATGTCCTTCAAGCATTGACGAGTTCCACGCCAACACTTCTCTGGAACCTCTCCCAGATAATTCTTTAGACAAGGCCTGCAGTCTAGCTCGACCTCTAAGCCAATACTGTCCGGGTTGATTGAGCCCCATTTACTGAATCTAGATGGTCCAAATATTCCGATAGATGGAATGCCGGCCGCCTCTGCTATATGCAAGAAACCACCATCATTTCCAATCACAATTGGCCTGATCTGCGATAGCAGCCATAGCCAATCTTGAAGGGACAGGCTATTAATGCAATTAATCACTCGTAAGCGTCTCTGTTCAGTAAGAGCTTGAATATCCAACTCATCCTGACCCCCTGCTATGAGCACTGTTGTGCAGTCCTGAAATCTTTCGATCACCATTTCGAACCGATCCCAACTCCATCTTCTAAAGCTAGCTCCTTTACCGGACCCTGGATAAATCACGAGGACTTCCGTCTGGCGTTCTCTTAGGCCCTTCGCTAACTCTCGCAGGGACTCATCGGGCTGATATCCGGTCAAAATCTCTTGCAGAGCAGTCCTATAGATCCCTGGCAGCACTCCAAGTCGATCAACCACGAGGTGTACGAGCTCAAGAAACTGATATTTTTCATTCAACTGCTCTCGATAGGGTTTTTTTATAGTAAATGTCTTTCCTTTCAGGGGCGCATCAAACCCCGCACTGACTCTCCCTAGCCGGGAAAGAATTTCGGATATCCGATAGTACTGATCAAAATCAACTACGAGGTGATACTTTTTGATTCGAAACAAGAGGGGTAGAAATGAAGTGACAAGTCCGAATATTGAGGTGTCAAGGGTAATAACACGACTAAGAAACGGTAATCGCTTAAATAGGTCGGGGTTCGATCTATTTGTCGTGAGCCAATCAATTTCTGAAGCAGGAAGCGCTTCTGCCAACACTCGAACTGCGGGCATAAGACATAAGGCATCCCCCATCGCTGAGAGTTTTATCACCAAGATCCGCGTTGCCTCAAACTGTTCGGGCAACTCCTTTCTTGGCGGGAAGAGACTAAGAGTCCAACCAATCGCCTCATCGATTTTCTTCAACGTTGCGATATTCATACGGAGGCTGAACTAGGCTTAGCGTAATCCTGAGCCGAAAGTATAATTCCTGACAAGCAGACCACCGCTTATAAATGTTGATTTTCTTTTGTCACCGTGAACACCCTAAAACTCTTTTTTCACTGGCTCGAGCAACGGAACCCTCTTCTGATTCTGAGCGTACCTTTTATTTTAATTATTCCTAGGGCACTTTTACCTGGCGACAGCTTCATCGGAGATGAGTCAAGCTTTTACGGGACTATCAGAGTCTTTGGCAACGACATTTTTTCCGTAGTCGATAACACTCGAGACCTGCGAGTTCCCCAAGGACCCCTCTTCTTTGCTGTTTACGGGCTTCTCGGCAGTCTCGTAGATTATTCGCTCCCGGCTCTTAGATTAATCAATATCTTAATCAGCTTCGCAGCCGCGATGATTCTATTCAGAATCCTTCGCCAAGTATCGAACCTCCCCACCTTGCTCACTTTCTGGTTCGTTTTAAACCCCTATTTTTTGCTTCTTACAACTCCATACTTGTACACAGACAACCTGTGTATTTTTTTTATTATCTCGGGGATATATTTTTTTGTGGCCAAAGAGCAACGAGTAATTGCGGGGCTACTATGGGGCCTCGCAATCTGGACCCGCCAGATCGCAATCTTTATACCGCTCGCCGCACTGCTCACAGACCTCTACTTCAATAAATACAAATACGATTTCTGGCGACAAATTCGATTTATCGTTTCCAACTCAATACCTTTCTTTGCGCTTGGTATTCTCTTCCTTCTTTGGGACTACCATCTGACATCTCCGCTAAATGAATACAGCTTGAAGACCGATACATTCGCGTTTTCACTGAGACAACTAAACTACGCCATTGTTCTGACAGCTGTGCTAGCCGCTCCACTCTGGCTCCCTAATTTTTTTAGCATTTTCCGTAGTCCGCTACTCTTTCTGGCGTTTATCTTTTTACCATCAATTTTTTTAAAATTCCCGAGGCGGGCGAATCAGGATGCCGAACACTGGACGATGGAGACCGCTGGGTATTTCGACAAATTTCTGGTGTCGATCGGTGATTTTGCCTATGCGTTAGTGCCTAGCTTGTGGTTGATCTTCCTCTCATATCTGTTCGCCCAGATCAGTCGGGCGGCCAACTCTCGAATGTGCTGCTTTGCATTAATCAGCGTACTATTATTTTGGTGTATCGAAGCGGTATACACCCACGCATGGGACAAATATTTTCTAATGATGATCCCTTCTCTCTTGTTGCTTGGCGGCACAAAAAATAAAGATCCGCAAAGTGGACCTCACGCGCTCATTGGAGAGCGAAGATAAACGAAGGATAAAGTATCTTACCTATATAGACATAGATATGATTTGGGCCGGAAATGAACTCTCCGTCAAACAAACGCCGGAAGCAACGCATAGCCGAAGCACTCATCCACAGGAACTGGTGGGCCGTGACGAAGTATGAAGGCCGCACTGCTCTCCCTAAACGCTGGAGCCCGCGCTCCGTGCAGAGGCACAACCGTTATAGGTTTCGCTAGCTGTGCATAGACTCCCATAACTTGCTGGCCACGCGGAACTCTTCCTCCGTATCGATATCAATCAATTCAATATGATCGCTTATTTCATAAAGTGCTACATCACTCCACTCCCAGTAGCGACCATTCTCCAAGAAATGTTCTTTTTCGAAAAAATATAACGCATGAGCAAATTCGTATAGTTGCTCGGCAGACTTTGTATTTATGGTTTTCATATCTGCTTCAAAGTTGAAGGGCCTTCCTTGAGAGTCAAAATAAAAATTTTGACGCTTTACAACGCCGAAAGATGGCTTGTAGTGATTCTGCTCACAATGGCTGATGAATTTTCTTATTGTTTCTATCCTCAAAAATGGAAGGCAGGCATTAATAATTAAGAAATGAGTAAAGTCTTCGTTTTTTAAGAAATCTAATATCTCAACAATTGGCTCATCGATGTTCGCGGACCGTTGGGAGCGCTGTACAAAACGCACATTCGACCGATTGCACAGCTCCTTGAACTCAGGTTCGTGAGCTGCAAAAAACGTGTTTGACCCCAGGTCGTGAAGTTTATCGAGAATGATCTGCGCTAAAGATGAACCGCAAAAATTACGTAGCATCTTATCGGGGCATCGCTCGCTACTTCGCCGAGCAATGGTAAAGATCCCGATCTTTTTCATAAGATAAAACTCTGCGCGTAGCGGATGAAAGAGAAGTCAACATCTGTAGGGTTGATCGGCGCCACCCAGCAACTGCCGTCTGTCTGCACTCTAGTAAATCCCGCTGGGGAACCTTCTGGCATCGTTTTGGATAGCCCGGCTAAGTACCCGATCGATAATTCGGGGGTCTGCCTCCATAACTTCAAGTGTAACTGGTACTGCACTAGTTAATTTGGATCGATTTGGTACAGCCAGTAATACGGCCCAAGTGACTTACTATGAAGCGGGCACTCCACTTTGTCCCATCTCACCTCAAGGTCGTTCAACATCACGTCATAGTTCCAAAAAAAGCAGAAATTAGCAAACTTGCTTCCATCATCTTTAAGTCTAGGGTCTACAAGGTGCCTTAACTGGTTGGACACATCGCCCTCCTGACCACATAAAAAGGGTTCTAAAAGTATGATTCTTCTTGAGATTCGACACAGAGAGCTCAAAACCTCCACAACAACCTTCCGCGATGGAATATGATCTAGGACGGATACCGTAAATGCCAGGTCGAATTCTTTATTTGAGAAATTAAGAAGTCTGCGCTCATCTCCCGTTATACCTGTGTAATTGTCCCATTTAGCACTTGGTCTTTCAACGACAGAGTTCACATCAACACCCACTACGCGAGCGTGGGGATAGGCTTCTAAAAATGCAATAAGGTTCCCACCACCGTTTGCTCCGAATTCCAACACCTTGGGCGTCGACGACTGAATGCTATCTTTAGCTACGGCAATAATTTTCTCCGAGTTAGCCGCCGGCTGAGTCTTAGACGCCCAGTAGGTCTTCGCTCGGCTCCGCCGAATTGCCACGTTGACAGACGTTGGTATCAGCCTCTTCAGAACTCTTTTCATCTAACCAAGGCCCTTCCTACCATGGAATCTCTTCGTATCTTTCTCAACATCGAACCCAAAATCTGATCGCGGCAAGTCGGAACCTTCGCGATAATAATTTACCGCAACATGTCGATCACCCCCAGCAGTGACTGGTAGCCCCTTATGAACACCCCACGTATCAAACAGCACAACGGTGCCAGCAGCAGCCACAACCGGTACATAGTTCGCGATGACTTCTTCTAACTCTTCCTTGGAGAAGTTAGTTTGAAGCGCACTCTGCGAGGGATCTCCCGGGCTAATAACCGCGAGTCCCTTTGTCTCTTTTTTCCTACGAAGCTCATGATCGCGATGGGTTTTGAGAATGTAGCCAGTCGGGCCATCATTTATCGTGACATTGCTGAGATATAGAAAAGCCTTGAATGTCGACTTCTCAAATGTATCTATGTGAAATCCTCGGAGCGGTGTCTCAGAGTATTGATGCCGCTCATACAAACAAACGTGCACGGAATGTGGAGAGCCATAGTATTTTGATGCAACATCACGCAAAAACTGATCTTGCTTAAACTTCACACCTTCTGCTGCAAAACAATCTACGTGATACACACGTTTGTTTGGCTCCGCTCCAGTCCCCTTGTAACAGTCAAATCGCCGGTAGGAGCCATCTTCAAAATTCGTATCTTGGGCTACCTCTGCGCGCTCAACACACGAGTCGAGTAGGTGTTGACAAAATTTTTCACCAAAATAGTTGGGAAGGATACAAATCCCATAATGCTTAAGACAACCCACAACGCTGTCCAAACTGGCATTAGATAACGTGATTTTCGCCGTCAAACTCTTTTGACGATTATTTGTTCCCTCTCCCACGTCACTGCGTATGTTCATTTAAGAGCCTTTGTTGCTAACGTATCGAAATCCTGAAAACTAATGTGATCTACTTCATCAATCTTGGAGAAGAATTCGTATCGGTCGTGTATGCGCATATATCGAATCGCTGGATAGCTAAAAATTTTTTTAACGTCATCAAACTCACTTTCTGGTCTGCGCCAGAGCGGCCAATTCATTTTGAAGTCGGCATTGAAAGTCTTTCGCGTTTGAAGAAAATACCAGTAAAAATGGCGCATCGATCGAAACACAAACGGCGCTCCATATTCCATCGAACCGAGCATGCTCATGTCCATTCCCAAAAAATAGACTTCGCGGATACCCATATAGTTAAGCAACGGATAGACGGCAATTGCTGAGGAATTCAGAAATTGATTCCCCCTTAGAACAAGCTCATCGTCCAACTCAATAGGGTTAAAGTATTCTTCGATCCCTTTTGCATGATTTTCTGGAGCTGTGGAAAAATAATAGATCTGATTTCGGGCAGGAGTGTTTTTGAAATGCTTCGATACCCCAGTCCGGTTTGTAATGATCTTTAACTCGGGGTGTCGCTGGATTAGATCAAAAGCGGAGTTTTCAAAAAACACATCTTTTTTCCAGATGTACCTTTTGTTTGGCGCTTTCTCTGGACGATAGAATTCAAAGTAAGAATCGAAATTCTCCTCCATGTGCGCGTAAATTTCTTGATACTCTGGTTTGAAAAGCCATTTCGTATTCTTTTGCGCCAAAAAGGAGCGAAAGATAAAGAAGTGAAGTGCATTTCCTTTTATCGTCTCGGGAAATGGAACAAGCAAGTAGTCCGGAATAAACCCTGAGTGAAGTAACCTAGGAGTAAGCGCTTTGGACTCCAGAAACGTTACGAATCCATTCTGTCGATAATGCTCTAAGCGTGAAAAGTCATAATCCCTATCGACCAGCGACGGACCGCCTAAGATAACGATCCCTTTCTGGCCACGATATCGATCTTTCAAACGTCGCAAGAACTATCCTCTCTCAACTGGAGATATCACATTTCACCGTTCAGAAGGTCGGCGCCACGTCGATGTTGATAGCATCATCTGATTGACCATTCCACATAGAACGATACTTTTCATTATTCTTATATAAATCTAAATGACGCCCTTGCGACTGAATACTTCCGGCTTCCACGACAAGAATCTTATCTGCTCTGATAATTGTCGATAACCTATGTGCGATGACTATAGCGGTTCTGTCAAGTAGAGCCCTAGCTATCCCTTCCTGCACGAATCTTTCTGACACTGAATCTAGCGAACTCGTCGCCTCATCAAGTACAAGAATTTCCGGATCCCCAACCAGCGCCCTTGCAATTGCAATTCGTTGCCGCTGCCCTCCCGAAAGTTTTAGACCGCGATCCCCTACCACAGTCTTATAGTCTTCCGAAAGTTTGGCAATGAACTCATGTGCGTTACTCAATTCAGCGACACGCTCAATCTCCGCGAAGCTAATGCCCGGCCGGCCAAATCGAATATTTTCCTCGATCGTATCGTGGTATAGAACTGCGTCTTGGGGGACTACTCCAAATAGTTTCCGGTACTCTGAAACATCAAGCCCCTTTAAGTTCAGTCCATCGATATTGATCTGCCCATGCTGCGGGTCATGAAATCGAAGAAGCAAATCGATAACCGTCGACTTACCGGAACCGCTGGGGCCAACAAGTGCGGTGAACTGCCCTTTCTTGATCGTAAAAGTAACATTATCGACAACGAGATTCTCGCTACTGGGGTAGCGGAATGAAATATTTTTGACCTCGAGGTTATTATAGAACCCGCGTGGGCGACTCGCTCCTGATTGCACCGTCGGCTTCTCACTCAATAACTCATGTAGCCTATCGTAGGAGGCCAGGAGTGTTTGCACCCACAAAAAAACAACCCCAATCTTGGCAATTGGGGTTATCAGCAACCTACCAACAATAATGAACCCAACAGTTCCTTGCGGGGTCATGTTCCCAGTAAGGAGTTGCTGAGCGGCCAAAAGCACGATTCCGGCTATCGCAAGAATATCCAGAATCCGACGCAGCGGCGCTTCAAGTTCTGCCAAGACGCCTTGCTTAAACTCCGCGCTCCCTGCATCTTGAATGCTCTTTTTAAGAACGGCATGCTCACGAGCTTCGATCGCGAAACTCTTAATTACCTTTATAGCTGAAAATCGCTCCTGCAAAAGCGCAGATAAATCTGCGGTTCGATCAAGAGTTAAACGGGTACGCCGCCGAAGGGGCTTGGATAGAGCTTTCGTAAGAGCGTAATGACCAAGTCCCAATACAACTATTCCAAATGTAAGCCAGGCACTTGTGGAAAAAAGGTAAATGCTATAAATCAGAATTAAAGTTCCATGAGTGAAAAACGCATAAACAACTGGAACTAGCCCCTGCGCGGTGTTGCGCGCATCACTAATGGCTCGGGAGAGAAGATCACCGGTACGCTTGGTGTCGAAAAACGAAAGCGATAAACCAAGCAAATGCGAACATAAGTCAGATCTAATTATGGCAGCAGTTTTTGTCTGCAAGTACCTGGAAAATATGGCTGCAAAGTAGTTAACAACTCCTCCAGCGATAACTACAATTACTAGAAACCCGCTCAATCTGAATAGCAATCCGAAAGTGTCTAAACTCGAATCACCGCGGTCACTATCGATCATCCAATTGAGGACTCGAGTCCCTACGTGATTTAGATCAAAGATCCCGGACCACTGTGTATTTGACGCTAGTGAGGCACTGCTGTCCTCAGTCACTCCCTGGGGGGTGGGTAGTTCTGGTTTTGTTGATCCCTCGATCACCAGATCTACCATCCCTGTTAGGAGCAGCGGTTCTAACGTTATTAAAACATTACCAAATACGGTGATTGCAATAAGGAAAACCAACTGCAACTTGATCGGTTGGAGGTATTTTTTGCTCAGGCTAGCAAGTTTTTCTCTCCCTGATTGAAGATTAGAGTGACTTTCCATGGATGAATGGAATCTCAATTCAATGCTCTGCCTATGCTGCCAACTCTGAAGCTCTAAAGACGTCTTAGATACTTGGCGACTTATCCCAGAACTTGTTCAATTCATCCAACTTAGGTCCGCAGCGGTTCTGAACGACTTCAATTTGATTGAAGCTCGAACGGCACAATATTTTTCCATCGTAATAACGATTCAAGTAACGAACCATTCCCTCTGGATTATCCTCTCGAGCATAGGATAAGAATTGCTTTCGCACACGATGAATTCCGGTAGAAAACCACTTTTGGTGACCCAAAGCATGAGGGATGATTCCCCAGATAAACTCTAGAGCTGTTGCAGAATACGGGAGGGCTAAACACTCGGATAACTTTTTGCGTTCGATTGCGTCGCGGAGCTCAACCAAAAAACGCCGGCTCACGAAATGGTTACAAGTTGCTCCAAACCAAGAGGGGTCGGCTTCTTCGTGAAACAGCGTATTGCCGCTAGCCTGTGCTTTTACGATCGTGTTAGCTCTTCTTATCTTTCCATCAACGACAATGTGCTCAGCTGAAGGCGGATAATCGCTGCTCGTTCGCGCGAGAAACTTAAGGCGCTTTTGTAGGTATTCTAATTGCCAGTACCACGATTTGGCGATCTTTGCCAGAGCAGCCCAACGGGTGCTGTGGTCACGGTGTATCAAACTGTCCAAGCGAAGAAGAATGTTCGCGGGACCCCAAATTTCGGGAACATGATGCTGTTGCTCCACTTTTTCAAAGGCGCCGATCGACGCAACAGAGCGTTTAAAACTTCCCCAACGCGAAAATATTTCATAGGTCTTTACAATCATATCGTTGTGGAGCAAGGCAAGCGGGCCTGACCTTCCCGCAAAGTCAGAAAGAATGCTCTTTAGCGGAATTCGTCTCTTTTCATGTCCGGAGGTCACAAAATCCTGCCCGTTGGTATGGCAAAACGTCGCCATATCCTTAAGGGCATGACGATGAGTCAGAATCGCGCCTTCCCCAAAAAATAAAACAAAATCATAATTCTGCCACTCCTCTGATAAAACGAACTTGTACCACGCCCCAGAGTCGAGAGCGTCATCATTCTTCAGCTGGATCAATTTTGCATTCTCTAAATATAAGGGCAAAAAATCCCTTATTTTTTCGTTATATGGATCTAACTGAGGGTTTCGGTATTCCTCTGGGAGGATTCCATAGGACTCCAGTATGGATAAACCATGCTCACTGAGCTCACCGTTCCCCTCGTTGAGCAAGAAGAACAGATCAAACGTTACATCTTTCTGAGCAAATAGAGATATCAGAGTGCTTTGAATTAGCCAAGGCTTGTGGTGTACACAGGTCGCAACTGCAATTTTCGTAGTTGCGATCACCAAGCGCTCAAGCCCCCATCCACGAGCCAGTCCTGGCCCGTTATATCGTTGGATCGATCTGACAGAAGGAACTCCACAACCTCGCCGACTGTTTCCGCCTTTACCATAGACCGTAGAGGGACCCGCTCGGAATAATCAGCAACAAATTCAGGAGACATATTTGAATTCCAGACTCCCCCGGGGGAGACGCTATTTACACGGATTTGATCGGGACCCCAGAGCGCCGCGAGGTGACGACTTAGCGCAAGAATTGCCCCCTTCGACGCGCTATACGCCGCAGGATTGTTTTGCCTTCGGCTCCTGACCCGGTTTGTTCTCTCATAAATGCGGTGATCTGTACCCATCGATCCATATATCGACCCAAGATTCACTATTGAGGCCGGACCTGAACTGTAAAGATAGTTTTTAAACCCTTGAATCGCTAAGAACACGCCTGTGACGTTGATATCAAGCAATCTTCTCCATGTCTCGACATCGTATCTCTCAAACTCCGCGTGCAACTCTTGCCCATCTATTCCATTGGATGAGATGCAGTTGACCAGGCCAGTAAATTTCTGAAACGCAGTTGAATATTTTGGCAATTCAGCAGACAAAGCATCTCTGTCTGTTATGTCAATTACGCAGGACACTAACCTTTCCGATGGCTCAATTTCCTTTAGACCTGGCAAGGCTGCACTATCGATATCGATCGCTAGGACACCGTAGCCTGAATTCAGCAGTTTGCGGCAAATCTTTTTGCCAAGATAACCACCGGCGCCAGTAACCATTACACCCGAGATCATCGTTTTTCTCCATTGACTCCATACTTGATGGCTTCAGCTATTTTCACGACTTCGCAAGCCTCGCTTACTGTAGGCAAAACGCATTCAGCGCGGGAGAACAAAAAACTTTTCAACTCTTCACGGAAAATAGTTCCTCTATCAATATCTACCTCTGAACGAGAGATCTCTCCGTTATCTTGAAAACTTACCTCTCCCGTAAGTAAATTTGCGTAGATTCCCCCGGTCTCGCCGTCTATTGTCAACACTCTCTCAGGAATTCTCTGGATATAGTTTAGATGAAGATCGACGAGTGCACCGTTTTTCATCTCAAATCGTGCTGCTCCATAGTCTTCACTAGAAATCTCTAAAGGACTAATTTTTCGTGCGGTCCCGAAGATCTTCTTCGGCTTACCGAGCAGATAGGTTATTAGATCAATCTCGTGGGATGAATCAAGAATAACTCCACCGCCGAGTTCTTTTTTTGCACTGTAAGTATCACGATAATCACGGCCCGGCCTCCAGAAGGGTAGGTACTGCCCGAACCGAAAGGACGCCAAAAATACTTCACCACACTTCGGTAACAGTCTAATGACTTCTTTCACCACTGGATGATAACGGAGTAGGTACGCAACACGATGGTTTGAATCAACACACTCTTCCCATTTTTGCGCTGACTGAAAAGAATCACAGAACGGCTTTTCCACTAATGTGGGAATACTTAACGAATACAAAGTTTCGAAATGAGGTTCGTGCATACTGGTCGGCGAACAGATCACTGCGACATCATATTTTGGGCCGCTCTTCAAGGCCTCCTCCAGGCTCGAGAACGATGGAAATGCCAAGTCTTTCTGATGTGAGACCATCAATACATCCAGGCCAAGGTCATTTAGGTTCTCGGCATGTCGACGGCCCGCGGAGCCTCCGCCAATCACCAAACCGCTTCTTGTGCTCATCCGGAGTTGGTGAGACTACGCCTTAACACTTCAATCACTTTCTGCTGGTCAGCTTCGGTCAAAAGTGGATGTGATGGCAGGAGAAAACCACGAGCACTCAAACTCTCCGCCACCGGAAAGTCACCTTTGTTGCCAGGATACGGTGGCATGAGATGAAGTGGCGGAAAAAAGGGATTCAATTCTACGCCGCGAGATTTTGCATCAGTTATCACCCCCTCTGGAGTCTTTGGATGATCTACAGACAAAAGCACACCGAAACACCAATAGACGCTTTCCGTACCAATGATCCGAGGCGGACATGTGAGCATAGGGAACGACTCTAATTCGGAAAAATACCATTCCGCGATCTTCTTTTTCATCTGAATAAAATCGTTGATGCGTTCCATTTGAGCAACACCGATCGCGGCCTGAAGATTGCTCATTCTGAAATTGAATCCAACTATGTCGTGCCAATACTTCCGTTCGCTCGACATACCATGATTCGCCAACAGCCTCGCGCGCTCCGCGAGCGACTCATCATTAGTTACAACCATTCCGCCCTCTCCGGTTGTCACAATCTTGTTAGCGAAGAAACTAAAACACCCCACATCGCCTAAAGAACCCACTCGCCGCTGCCCGAAGACCGCTCCATGCGCCTCTGCAGCATCTTCGATCAACAGTAACCCCCTTTCCTTACAGAGGCGTTGCAGCGCCTCCATTTTGGCTGGCTGCCCATACAAGTGCACCACGATGACTGCTTTTGTGTTGGGAGTGATCTTGTCCTCAACCTGTCGCGGGCATAAACACCAGTCAGTCGGACTGGAATCGACGAGTATGGGGTGCGCCCCAACGTGAAGCACCGCGTTTGCAGTCGCGGCAAAGGTTAATGAGGGAACAATTACTTCCGCTCCTGGGCCGACACCGGCGGCGCTGAGAGCTAACTCCAGGGCAACTGTCCCATTACTTACCGACACTCCGAATTTTGCCCCACAAAAATCGGAGAACTTTTTTTCAAATTCAGCTATGTAACTCCCTTTTGAGGAAATCCACCCGGACAAAATCGCATCAGACACATATTCCAGTTCATTACCCGCGAGAGAAGGGTTTGCGATCTTGATCTCGCTTCTTTGATCAAAGAATAGTAGGTCTACAACGTTATCTTCTTGATCCAACACCGGTAGGTGACGGACCAAACTCGAGAACTTTCTCCTTAAATCTAGATAGCTATCAGATGATCTGCCAATAGTCGGCTCACCAAGCTTGATTTTCATCACATGCTCTTCCAGCGTTATACCTCCCATCAGCCCGCGCCGAACGTCACCGTCGGTGAGCAAATTAACAAACCGCCCAACATGATCAACGATAATACAAACTCCTAAGCCGCTGTTATTAATCGCCTCTACAGCGTCTCCTACAGTTGAGGACTCGACTATCGAGAAGCTTTCACATTTTGGCTGCATTGAATTCGCCTTGCCTTAATCAGTTCTTCTAAGAGCTTTTTGGTTCTTTGAATAGAATCAATCCCATCATAGACCTCAAGGCTCAGCCACTTTTCTTCTATCGCTATTGATCTGAGAAACCGGTATACGTCGGAAGTCCGAGTAAGGCCTAGATTCTGATCCACCTTCCCGTTATTGTCGCTTATCTGCAAAAAGTCGGATCTCTTGGCCAATTTCGAAAATTCCTCCTCGAAGTTTCCGCCGAGTGTAGTTGCTGATACTTTAAGATGCCCGGTATCCAAAAGTAGATTGAAATCGACTTCCGATGAAAGTCTTTCAAAGTCATATTCGTCCAACAACATGGCCGCTCTACTCTGTCCAAGTTCTTGATAGTTTCTTGTGTCAAGCACATTGTTCTCGATAAAGATTTGGATTTCACGCTGCTTGGCGTACTCGTTCACTAGATCATACGCAATCAGGAACCTTTCCTCTGCCTCATGGGTTGGGCTAAGGCGATAGCTCCTTTTCTTTCCACCCAATTCAGCAATTCTTGGGTCAAAAAAAAATCCAGCATGGAATGAGTAGATTGGGGATTCAATCTCAACGCACAGATCGATGGCCTTACGTGCTAACCCTAACGATTTCTCTCGAATTTCGTGGCTCTCGGAGGCTAAATTAAATACAAATGGCGATTCCGGAGGTGGAAAATAATTGTGAATTAAGAAATTCAGGCCGTATGTGCTTCGCAAATTATGAAGCTTTTTTGCAAGATCTTTCTCCGGTAATGTGCCGCCGGTCAATTCAATTGATTGGAATCCGGCCTGCGCGAGCACTTGCACTCGCTCAGTAATCTGATTTGAAGAAACACCTCCGGTCGATACGTAAACTACGCCCCTCACTCAATAGCCTCATCGCATCTATAACTTCTACTCGCAACCGTGCCGACGATACTATCTATTTCGTCAGCGAATCTCCCCTGACTCGCTCTTTTCATACCGACCTTTTTTATTGTGATTACTTCCCCTTTCTTAATCGTTTTAATCGCGACAATTCTTCGCCGCATAAGGTGACGATTCTTGATTTCACTCTCGGTAGGGATCAATTCCGCATTACCCATGGAATCGGATGCTTCATGAACCATTTGTACAAGTTGTCGGAGTTCATTCGGCTCCAAGGATGCGGCATGATCAGGTCCGGGCATGCTCTTATCTAAAGTAAAGTGTCTCTCGATATACTCCACACCGAGTGCGATAGAAGCTACCGTCGCGGCCAATCCGACAGTGTGGTCAGAAAATCCTAGGGGACGTTTCCATCTTGCTAGGCTTCGTAACTTTTCAAGATTTACCTCTGCATTCGGGCACGGGTACTCTGTCGTACATAAGAATAGGGCGAGCGATTTAACTCCGGACAACTCTTGAACGGCGCGATCAATCTCTGCTTCGGTCGCCATTCCAGTAGAGAGCAGAACGTCGACATTTAGCTTATTAATCGCCCTCAGTAGAGGCAAGTTAATGAGGTCGCAAGAGGCAATTTTTATTGGCGAGATATTTAACTCTTCTAACAGATCAACACTGGGAAGATCGCAGGCGGTTGATAAAAAGCTAATTCCATTATCTCTGGAAGACTGGACCAACTCGTGATGACTCTGTTTGTCCAACTCGAGACGCTTCAGCATTTGCCACTGCGATTCGCTAGCAGGCGTTCTGGCTATCTGGTAACTGGCTTTTGGCGCGACACGACATATGCCTGCCTCGGTTTGAAAGGTCTGAAACTTTACGTAGTCTGCCCCGGCATCTTTGGCTGAAGCAATTAACTCCTTGGCAAGCGGTAGCGATCCATTATGGTTAACGCCGATCTCCGCGATTATCTTTACACGCCTACTCCTCATCGTGCGCTCTCCAAGATACCCGACCACGCTTTATTTCTTCAGTTGGGCGCAGGTATCGCCTTGGGAGATCTACAAGTCGGTGCTGGTCGGCAACGTTCGTAAAGACCCGAGATCCCATTCCAATTACACATTCATTGCCAACTCGGATACCAGGCATCATGCTCACGCTGCTGCCAATAATCGATAACGATCCAACAGAACAATCGGCCGTCAAACACGCCATCGGACCAATGAACGAAAATTCTCCAATACGTACTCCCGCACCGATAAGGGACAAATAATTGACCAAGGAACCTCTGCCTATAGTTACTTCATGTCCGATGCACACACCGGGGTAGATCACCGCTCCTTCTTCAAGAATCAAGTCTTCAGGAACATCTACCCCCGGATGAACGACAGTCGCCAGCTTCAAACCGTTCCCGACTATCTCATCATTGCAGATACGTTTCCGGATTCTTGGATCCTGATTGCCAGAGATACCGTAGACAGGTCCCTCTCCTAAATACGATAAGTCGGGAAGCTCTTTCCAAACGGGCAGATCAAAAAAGGTTTTACCTTTCGGATCTACGACTCCAACAACCCTAAAGCTTGGTCTCTGCTCTGCTAAACAACATTGTCTGACCAATTGAAATAAATCCAGGCCCCCTCTGCCAGCCCCAAAGATTACTAGCGGTCGAATAGCGCTCATTTCGAAATCTGAGACTCGGTCCTTTCTTTTATCACCCTCTTAATATCTCCCACAGAGTTCATGGAAAAAATCTCCTCGTAAGAAAGAGAGAGGTTGAATACCCCTTCAATTTCCGCAATCAACCTAAACTGCGCCATCGAATCCCACGCCTCAAGATTAGCGGGGCTTAAATCGTCTCGAATTAAACCTGCATCGATGCCAAAAATCGTCGAGAAAATTTCTTCTAACTGATCAATCGCCATTATTTTGAATTATCACTTTGAAATTTCAACAAGTGTTGGGTGTGATCGTCGCACTTAACAGGACCACGCAAATATTGTGTAATTCTGACCATCACACTATTTCCCAATAACGTCCAGTCTAGCGAGCACCTCTCACCATATAACTAACAAGATCATAGTATCTATTCACTGAATTTTCGTTATCAAAATATCCGTGAAGGTATAGATTGTCTCCGATAAGCCGGAGGTTTTCGCTGATGAATACAACCGAGTAAGTTGAGCAGGAATATTTTTCAGGCCCTAAATCTAACTCGTCGAATTGGTAAAGATTCCTCAGTCGACCCGTTGACATACTCTTCAGGAGCGTCTGAAGGATCTCCTCTTGACTCGACGGCGTCTGAAGGCGAAACCGAAAGTCCATAGAGGATACTCCTGTATATGGAACTACCGTATATGTCACCTTAAAGTTTCGTTCAGCCGAGAGAAAGTCTAGCAAACTGGGCCCTGACGCTTCCAACGTACAAAACTTTCTTATTAACGTATTTGTTAGCCGATAACTCTGAACATTGTGGATGACATTTACATCGGCTTCCAGAACTCCAAACAAATTATTTAGTTCATTTGCAAACGGGACAAATCCGTTTACCGTACACGATCCGTATGAAAATACACGCTCGATCGTCTGATCAAACTCCTGATGATTAAATCCATAGATCAAAGTTAGTGGAGCATCCCACGAGGTCGCAGAGATGAGTACAAACTGGGTGTTTCCGCTAAGGTAAGATTTACACCGCTGAGCCACCGTATTATTCCCTGAGCATTCAAAAACGATATATGGCTCCCCAAGCCACGGGACGCCGTCATAAGGAAGTCCAGTAATCTGTATCTCATATTTCTCACCATCCGGTTTTTGGATCAGTAACAAATCACCGACCAGTTGAACCTTGTATTTGTTGAATTTGACATAGGCATCGCTGGTGATAGCTCGAAAGATATCGGACGTGGATAGAGTGTCGTCATTGATGTAATCGATCCGAAATTTTGACTCTTTACTTCGATCGATCCAGTACTTTAAAAGATGCAGTCCAAATCGACCGAATCCGTTTAGACCTGCGCTTACCATTGATTTTTCCTCAATCCAGCGTGGAAGAAAGTTACGGAAATAAAGTGATTATTCCGAGATTACAGAGTGAAGTCAGAACCCCCGCCTAAACAGGGACCTGAAATGCGAACTCTTGAACCGATGGATACTGGTCAATGTCTCGAGAACGTAAGTTATAATCAAGAGTGAAAATCTCGTCCATTCCTGGGCGCCCGCGCCTTAGATAAGAAGAAAGGTTCATTAGACCCGGAGGCATCACGAGTTTGGTGACATTGGTATTTTTCCCCGACACCATCTCCTCAAGCGAGTGATAAGCCACGATTGGAAGATTTACAAGAAGAAATCTCATACCAGATTAGCCTACTCAGTGACTCTAAAAATTCTTGCTACAGTGTGTGCGAGAGCAGGTTCCAAAGGTGTGCGGGGGAAAAATACTCGCTTACTTCACGGCAAACCTCTTATTTTGCACACCATCGACCTAGCGAAGAGTTTACACCTTTTCGAGGATATTGTAGTCAGCACTGACTCAGAAGACATTAGGCAGTTGGCACTGACGGCAGACGTCGCTGCACCATTTCTTCGCTCAGCTGAGTTGTCGACTGATACCGCGCCAAAAATTCCTTTTGTGGTTAGACACTGCCTGCTACAGACTGAGCGCTTACTGCAGAAAAAATATGACACCATCGTTGACCTCGACCCAACCTCGCCTTTGCGCTCAGCCGATGATGTCTTAGGAGCCTTACAGCAATTCCATGAATCGGGTTGTCCCAACCTAATTTCAGCAACGAGGGCGAGGAAATCGCCCTACTTCAACCTCTTGGAGTACGACAACTGCGGTCAAATCCGGCTCTCCAAGCCGCGAAAACAGATTCCTACCTCTAGACAAACGGGCCCCCAGTGCTTCGACATGAACGCTTCAATCTACATCTGGCAGCGCGATACCCTGATTAAAGAGGACAGTATTTTCCTGAATGGGACTCAGCTCTTCTTGATGCCTCCTGAAAGATCTGTCGACATTGATGAGGAAATTGACTTCGATTTTGTTGACCATCTCCTAAGTAAAGTACGCATCAGTGACTAGCTCCCCGGTTGCATTCCTAATTACTAGAGGAGATGCATTTCGTGTAGTGGCGCCTCTAATCAAAGACTATGTCCAGCGCTCGTCAGTGCCGCCTGTACTGTTCTGCTACTTTGGAGCGGCTTCGCAGTATGAGTCGAAGATGAATCCATTTCACGATGATTGTGTGGTGCTATTTTTCAAAACCTCTGAAGAATTTACCGCCTTAACAAAGCAAGTGCGACCCAGAGTGCTTTTGTCCAATTCCATCCTTAAATTCCCAGACTTAGACATGAATGCCAGCGTGGATCTATTGCATGCTCTACGGATAAGATTTTATTACTTGCAGTACTCGATCGATCCTATTTGCTCTTTGCCAACTCAACTCACAAAGCAGTGTTTGCTCGGGATCTCTAAATTCTTCTTTTTCTCTGAATACTGGAGAAATGAATTCCTTAAAATTGTGAAGAAGAACTTCTCACTAAATCGCGATGAGTCAGAACTTCTCGCAGGCCGGACCTCTATCGCGGGGCCGTACTTCATAGATTTTTCTTCCATAGGTGAGCGGAAAAGAATCTGCAGAAAATACGGTCTTGACAGTGCCCATAGATACCTTTTTTTTGATCCTCCGGGATATGCAGACCATGTTCCAAATTTCTTTTACAAGTACTATTTTCATCCAAACTGGTATTCGCGATTCAGAGCGACCTCGAAAGACTTAAGAGCGTACTCAGCCGATACGCTCTACTCTTTCCCAAGGTTTATTCAAAAACTTAAGCATAATGAATTAAGAATTTCTGCGTATCCACAACTCCTCAAAGAAATACGGCAATTCGCTGAACGGCATGACTTTCTCATAATTTCTAAACTTCGAAAAAAACACGTTCACCCAAGTTATGTTCAGCAAGCTATTGATCTGACCTTCTACGACAGCTCCTATCACCCTTCCGCCCTGCATGAGTTACTATCAATATCAGACTGCTACGTCGGGTTTAACAGTACGGCATCTATTGAGGCCGCAATGTTCGGCTGCCCCGTTCAACTCTTTCAGATATTCCCGGAGGAGTTTAGATACGCGCCGTATGGGGGCGACGTCTACTCCTTTATCAATCAGTGGCTAACCCAAGCACCTTCACCTTTCAATTATCCCGGTGTGTCAGAAGTTTGTTTTTGGAATCAAGACTCTAAGTTGCTGTTGGATCAAAAAGAAATATCCAACCTAGACGAGAGCGTCACAAAAGCTTTCGCTAAAAATTATCTCGGACTGCCGAGCGATATCCTCCTAGAATCCGCTCTCACCGAAACAGAAAATGATTGACGCAGTTGGCGCTCGCCTGAAGCTACACGCCTCTAAATATCCTAATAAATCCGCAGTCTTTCAGCTAGACACTGGGGAATCACTGTCCTACGCTGAACTGAATAAAGCTATTGATAGTTGTGTAAGCTGGCTTCTTGACACCGGAATTCAGCCTCGAAAAATACTCGCACTGGTAGCAGATAATTCGATTGGCACTCTCACAATTTATCTGGCGTGTTTGCGTGCGGGAATAATTGTAAATCCCTATCCAACAACAATTGAACCTGTCGAATTAGAAAAATATCTTCAGCTCTTTGACGTAGAGCACTTAGTTTTTCCTGATGAGTCAAAGTTTGCATCCATTTTGGAAAATGTGCCTGGTTCTCACTGTTACAAGAACGGAACTTTCGTGCAGAACTTAATCCGTGATACAAAGACTTCGGAACCCGTTGATTCATGTCCCAACTCTCCCGCTTGCATGTACTACTCTTCCGGGACCACCGGCTCTCCAAAAGGCATCCTGTACTCGTATCGCAATATGGAGACTTTAATTGAAAGTATGGTTGAGGGGTTTGAATTCAAATCTAACGATAGACATTTGGTCATGCTCCCCATGGGTCATACGGCAGCGATAAATTATTCTGTCTTACCATCAATTTGGGCCGGTAGCACATTATTCCTTGCCTCGTCGTTTTGGGCAATTTGCGGGCAATTCTGGGAACTTATTCAGAAACATCAAATAACATACGTTCAGACGGTTCCGACAATTCTTTTTGCCCTGAGTCACATGCCGGTACCGAAAGAGAAACCCTCTGGGCTGGAGTGGATTGGGTGCGGGTCTGCCCCGCTGCCCTTGACGGTACAGGAGAATTTCCAAAAGTTGACTGGAATACCTGTGGGCAACCTCTATGGTCTTTCCGAATCCGGACCGAGTCACATTGATCATCCGTTACGCGCCGGGTGGGTCCCGGGCTCTATTGGTGAGCCCTTATCGTGCAATTCCTGCCAAATCCTCGACGATGACGGAAATCCCGTAAACGATGGCATTTTGGGCGAAATCGCTCTAAAAGGGGACAATATCTTTATCGGCTATTACAAAAACCCGTTGGCATATCGTAACGCGGTAGTCGACTCCTATTTCCGCACGGGAGATATTGGTTATCGAGATAGCAGCGGAAGGTACTTTTTCCAAGACCGGAAAAAAGATCTCATTATTCAGGGCGGTGTAAATATTTTCCCTGGAGAAGTCGAGGAGATCTTAATGGAGATTCATTGGATTCTAGAAGCAGCTGTCGTGGGCATTCCCGATCCCGTCCTAGGACAAAAAATTGCTGCATATGTAGCACCAATGTCTCGAGCTCACGACGCCGACCACGAGTCAATTCTTGCCCACTGTCGTAACCGTTTATCTGAAAACAAGGTTCCCAGCAAAATCATATTCGTTGACGATCTTCCCAAAGGGCCATCCGGAAAGATTCTGAAACGTAGCCTTCGCGACCACAACTAATCATCAAGTTCTAGCCGTCTCTTCCTCAAATGGATTCACTAATCTCCAAAGTAGTCTCATGTATCGAGCTCGCCTCCGAAACAGCAAGGTCTGAATTTGGCTCAAAACAACGAGTACTCCGCAAGGACGATTATGAACTGATCTGCGAGGCCGATCTATTGATCAAGGATCTGCTGATGGACCTTCTGCGAGACACATTACCCGTGATGCACGAGGAGCAAAAAGTCTTTGAAGCGATCTCAGAGCCTACTCTTGTAATTGACCCGATTGACGGGACACACAACTTTATCTCCGGCTTGGATATTTTTGGAATAACTATTTCAATGGTCTCCCCTGATGGTTTTCACTTCGGAGTCATTTCTATCCCATCAAGACAATGGATAATCGTTGGCGTAGAAGGGAAACAGACCACTCTTAACGAAAGACCCATCCGAATTAGACAAACAGGTAATCTAAACGAGGCTTTGATCTGCTTCGACAATAATTTTCGCTCCTCTGACTGCATCATGGATCAGTTTGCAAAAATCTCTCAAAACGCTTTCACAACCCGGATAACAGGTTGTGCGAGTTACGATGGTGCTCTCATAGCACAAGGCCTAGCAGACGCGCGAATCTGGAATAGTACGAAACTTTTCGACTTTGCTGCTTTGGTGCCAATTATTGTTGGCGCGGGAGGGGTGGTAACTACCTTTGATGGGGATTCTCCATCATTCGATGATGTACAACTTATAGCATCGAATGGATCTCTTCATAGCCAGCTTCTTCACGAGATCGGGCAAAATTAAAGTTTTTTAGTGTCGTTAGCTCTTGATGAAATAAAATACTGCGTCGGACTACACATAAGACTCGTCCTACCAGTTTCTGCGGGCAGTGTCGTTAGGTAGTCAATGACAACGATAGACTGTTTTATCTTCCTCTTCGTTTAATCTGATTGGTCCAACAGTGCTTTCCATGCTAGTCCCACACCTAATTAAGCCGTTTCTCCGCCAAATGCTTCGATCGAGGCTCTATGTTTTTGACTTGCTGACCGAAGCTAAAAGAATTGGCTATCGCCTTAAGCGGAGAAAAGTGATCGATGCGTATTTATCGGCGCATTCATGTCGTAAATTGCAAATCGGTGGTGGGAAAACATCTATCCCGGGATGGTTAAACTCAGATCTATACCCGGTTTCCTCCTCGACAATTTTCTTAGACGCTATAGAGCCTTTCCCATTTGACGAGAATTCTTTCGACTATATCCATAGTGAGCATATGATCGAACATATCTCCTTCCATCAAGGAGGGGGCATGCTACGTGAATGCTTTCGGGTTCTAAAGCCGGGTGGCACCCTTCGCATTTCGACTCCCGATCTAGCAGTCTATCTCGATCTTTTTTCAGAGCCCCGCAATAACAGTCAAAACAACTTCATCGATTGGGTAAGCAGTCAATGGCTAAGTAAACAGGGTATCCTTGAACCCAGGCCATCCCACGTACTTAACCTTGCCATGCATGCATGGGGTCACTTGTTCATCTACGATAAAAAAACACTTGAAAGCGCGCTTCTACAAGCGGGATTCACTGCAGCGAAATCGTATTCGTGTGGTGAAAGCGAAGATGTTCATCTGACGGGGCTGGAGACGCATGGAGTATTTATTGGAAATACCGATATGAACGAGTTCGAAAGTCTGACGATCGAAGCATGTAAACCATGCACCTGATAGCCGGGTTGTATCTGTACCCAACAATGACTGTTCGCTCCTGGAGGTGTCTTGTCATCTAAAATAATGAGACATAGTCCAGCGCACCCACGGATCGGTAGTTTCTTGAAGAACTTGGCGCCTGGAAACCCGGCTTTGATATAAAAGTTATGACGGTGCCAATCTAACTCATGATCGATGTCACTTAACCATATATTGAAGCGATTTTAGTAACTGAACCTTATTGACTGAAACTGAATTCCCAATAGTCTCGACAGTTTGCGCAGCCGCAAGAGAGCCAATAAGCAGCGATAGATCGAGATTCACCTTAGCGTATAAACAGCAAGAAAGTAACGCTAGCATGGCATCCCCACTGCCAACTTTATCAACCACTTTTCCCGCGAAGGCCGGACACGAGTGAACTTGATCACTATCCGCCCGGTACAAAGTCGCTCCGCTACTGCCTTGGGTCACTACCAGATGGTCCGCTCCTGAGGATAACAGTAACTTCCTCGCCAACTCAGTCAGATCACTTCGACGATCTCTGAATTCATGGCGTAACTCACTTTCATTTATGATCGCACAGTCAATACCATGATAGTTATCCATCGTGTGATAACCGATATTTGCAGCGTTAATTTGAGCATTTAAAGAGGAAAAAATATCTGCCGAAGATATGGCATGTGCGATATCTGCAGATATGAAACCGTGCCCATAATCCGAAACGATAATCAAATCGTGCACTTTGATAAGTTCATCCAACTCGCTCTGAAGTTCTCTCTGTTGCGCAATTTTCAGCGGAGAGTCCTCTAATGAGTACACGCCCAGTGTCTTACTGTTTGAGACAAGGTCAATAAAACGTTTTTTAAAAATAGTAGGCGCCCCTTTTTTCTTAAGGAAGCGCGCTCCCACGTTATCCGGAAGCGAATCCTCGATAAATTCCTTAAATTCACCATTCTCCCCCAGCATACTCAACAGGGTTACGCTGCCGCAAAAATCGGCAAGGTGTCGCGCGATTGCGATCGCGCCTCCAGCGTACTGCTGAGTTTCCAGTTCGCGAAGGACGAGGACCGGCTCTTTACCGGATTTACCGAGCGCCTCACAAAATACATACTGATCAATAATGCTCTCGCCTAGGACGAGTACACGCAGTTTGGAAAGATTGGTAACGGCTTCGATCGCCTCACTTGGCGCCCACTTAGACTTGCCCTGCTCTATAAACCGCTTCTGATCTTCGCTAAGAACATTACCGAATTGATTAAGCAACACGCTGGAGCTAAAGGTTGGACCGGCTGTATAAGTGATCGAACCACCTACCGAAACGACAGTAGCTTCTTCTTCCGATATCTTGCCCGAGATATCTTCTTCATGCTTAACGTAGTCTGGTCCTTTGCAGTAGACATCTGGCTTAATCAATTCAATTGTGTCAACCGCATTGGCCCATTTATTTGCGGCAACGAAATCAACGACCTCTAAAGCCGCCAATGCCTCCAATCGAAGGGCGATGGAGAATGCCGGTCGGTTTGGCCCTTTATGGACAAATTCATCCGGCGTCACTGTTATGACGAGCACATCACCTAAGCCTTTCGCTTCCTGTAGGTGTTTGATGTGGCCGACATGAAGCAAATCAAATACACCGTGGCAATGAACGATTCGCTTTCCAGCTGATTTCTGCTCCGAGACGATATCCCGCAACTTCTCTAAAGTCTTAATCTTATGAGACATGCATTACCTTAAGTACTTAAACCACCCTGCGGTCTCGGCTGCGATTGATTTCTCATCCCATACTGGGGCATCTTCCCAGTATTTAATGTTCGCGAGTAGCACTCTGACCCCGGCCTCGAAATCGATCTTTGGCTTCCAACTCAAGAGAGTTTTGACTTTTTCGATGTCAGCCCATGTGCAATCTGGCTCGCCAGGCCGTTTCGGGATGTGAACCACTTCACCTCCCAACAGCTCAACTAGCCGATTAACGCTGTATGTGTTGTCGGAACCCACATTCATGACTTCACCAGATATCTCACTCTCTGCAGCCGCGCAAATGGCGTTTACGACATCGGTAACGTAGGTGAAATCGCGTGTTTGACTACCATCACCTACAACGGTGAATGGTCGGCCAGCAAGCTTTTGGGCCAAAAACACGCCAAATACAGCACCATAAGTCCCCGACGTTCGCGACCGTGGCCCATACACATTAAAGAATCTGAGTGAAATCGCTGGCAGACCGTAGACCTGACCCCAATGCGTTACCAATTGCTCACCGAGGTGCTTTGTGAGCGCATAAGGATACTGCGGCCGAATCTCTGCGGTTTCTGGGGTGGGATATACATCTGGAATTCCGTAACAGGACGAGGAAGCCGAATACACCAACCGCGTTACATCATGCTTCCGGCATCCCTCCAGAACATTAAAGGTACCTGTTACATTGGCAGAAAAGTAACTGGCTGGATTCTCGATCGAAGGGACGATATCAGCGAGCGCCGCCAAGTGAAATACGTGATCGGCATCACGAAATTCTTCTTGCCAGACCCCCGATTGTGAGATGTCACACTCTAATAGTTTTATTCTTCCTGCTACATGATCGAGATTCGAAGATCGCCCTGTACTGAAATTATCCAAAACAGTTACATCGTACGACCGATTTAACAACTCATCCACCAAATGTGATCCAATAAAACCTGCCCCCCCAGTGACCACTGCTCTCATGCCTCTTTCCCCTTTTTACTGATGACGTAATCCACAACAGCCAGCAGCCAGGTTTGATGCGTTGTCTCGACGATGTTGTATTCCGGACTATCCACCCACAAGTTCAAGTCGCCTAACGCTCGCAAAGGGTTATCTTCATCAAAACCCGATAAGGTGATAACTCCTAGTCCCAGATTCTTGGCACATTTTGCTCCATTCAATAGGTTTTCAGAGCGCCCGCTGCTGCTAATGATGATCACAAGATCACCGTAATCCGCCCAAAACTCTAAAGCCTTTTCAACCCAGTGTTCATAACCATAGTCATTCGAAAGGCAGGTCAATAAATCCGCCTCATTAAAATTAACAGCGCGAATTCCAGCCGCTTTCGTCAGGTCTACCGCTACGTGGCTCGCTATCGCTGCACTGCCTCCATTGCCTACGACAATGATCTTTTTTCCGGCCAACTGGACCGCAAGAATTAATCGACATAAAGCCTCGAGTTTATCTGCGCTCACACTATCAATTGATTTTGAGAGCACATCAAAGTATCGGGAAAAAAAACAATCCTCTTTCATTGCTCGCTACTTGCTCCCCTAGATAAGAAAGTCATTATTCTTTCTACCATGTGCTTGCCACTATCATTACCAGTTTACGGAGTAGCAGGCGATTACCTTGTCGGGTACCAAGCTCAAAGATTCCAATTTCTAGACATTTCTATAGGCGCTTGAGCCGAGACGCCTTACTTTGGGATTGGTGCAAAGTTGCCATCTTAGGGTTCCGGACCCGATCAAAGAGAAAAGTAGCGTTTGAATAATCCTAAATCATCCCCCAAGCCAGCCACAAGAAGACTTTGGATTGATGCAACAACATAAATTAGTCATCAATTCCATCACCGTTGACTGTATGTCGTAATTTCCAGCCATCATCCTCTCGTGCCCAAAGATGGGGAGATCGAAATTCATCGCACAACTCATTAAATCGCTCAGTTGAAATGTCAAGATGTTTCATGATCTCATCAAAATACCTATCAGGAAACTCGCCGTCGAAGCGCTTTACCAACGCCTGACCCTCTTCTCGAGTTAAGTGGCTATTACGAATTTCTTGAGAGGCATCGTAGGTTGCTCGACCAATACCAAACTTCACATAAGTTGTGTAGTAATGAAGGTCGTCAATCTTGTCATCAATACTATTGTATTTGCTATAGGTCCCTTGGGTTCGATAGGGGCGCGCGGCGAAGCCCGTATTTTCTACAGCATAGTAGTAAGCCTCTTGGGGGATCCACTTTAGATAATACCCGAGGTAATGAACTTCAATATCGGCTTTTTCGTAGTCCGCGTGAGATAAGGGAAGAAAAGGCATTAAATCACCCATACTCAAGTCGTACTGCTCCATGAGTTCAGGGACAGGCAGCCCACAAAGTATCATGTCCTGAAAGTTCTCCATAGTATGGAACGCAGCATCCCTTAGAGATGACGAATTGTCTGCTAATGGATTGCCATACTCAGCCTCGTTTTCACCGTAAAAGACGAGATCAATCCCAAACTTGGCTGCCAACTTAGGAGCAAGATTTTTCTGGCCCAGGATGAATGTCTGAAAAGGATGCAACAGATTTTCAATGGATAGTTTTGTGAGAAGCCGCATAACTTTTCCATTCGGCTTGTAGGTGACATTGTCAAATCCACCTATCTCAATCCAATTCTTGAAGTTTGAATAGCCGTAATCAGTATACAAAATAGGCGGCCATGTGCATGTCAGAGGATGCATCCCATATTCGCTCTTAAGGATATGAGCTTGATACGCACTATCTTTTCCACCACTGCCCGGGACAAGGCAGTCATATTCCCCATTTGATTTTCGATGCTGGTCCAACAGCATCTCAAGTTCATTTTTCCGTTGATCCCAATCAATAGACTCTTTTATTTCCGCTTGCCGGCATGCGTCGCAAACTCCTTCATCGTCGATATGCAAATACGTCGCACCCGCTCTATCCCGCGTGTGGCGAAACTCCGGTACCGAAGCAGGTCGCTGATTAGACATTACGCATCTTCGACAAAAACGCACCTGAGGAGGCAAATTAAATAGGGTATTCATAAATTAGGCGCTAGTCGTTTATTTCTTCTCGCAATTGCTCGTAAATTTTAAGCCCAACAGAACCGCTTTTTTCAGGATGAAACTGCATGGCGAAGATATTCTGTTTCTGTAAGGCTGAGCAGAATTTCCTACCGCCATATTCAGACGATGCAAGCACAACGTCCTGATTCGTTGGAACAACATAGTAAGAATGGACGAAGTACATTAAGTCGTGATTTTCGTTTTTTTTTAAAAACGTGGTGTCCCAGGGAATTTTCTCTTGAGCCACCGCGTTCCACCCAACCTGGGGAACCGGATATCGCCTGCCTTTATACGATTGAAATTCAAAACGCCGCACAGACCCTGAAATCAACCCTAAGCCCGGATAGGCCCCAAACTCCTGACTTTCCTCAAACAATAACTGCATACCTAAACAAATCCCAACCAGCGGTCTACCGGAACTGACAAAATCCTCGATACATTTGTTCATTCCGGTTTTCTTTAGTTGAGAAATAGCCTCCCCGAATGCACCCACCCCGGGGAGTATCAACGCCTTAGCCCGATTAATTTCATCAAAACACCCGGTAATGCTGGAGGACAATCCAACTTTTTCACAGGCCGCTCGCACACTATGCAGATTACTTAACTGGTAATCCAAGATCGCTACGTCGCTCATTTCATAGTCTCTCGAACATTTAGCCCTCTTTTTGCCAACTCATTTTTCAACTCAGGAAGTGTCTGTCCGAGAAAGAGCTTTGCCGAATTATTCGATCTAAGAAATTCCCGGTTCCCTTCTTCGCCCGATGGGTTGCTGGAAATCAATTCAACAGCGGGATAATGCAGCATTGATGCAACCGAAACCGCGTCTGCTTCCGAGGCTGTTACAACATCGTTAATGTGGCTCGAATTAGCGGCTCCCCCATGAGCGATGACTGGAATTCTTACCACATCGGTAACCAACCGGACAAATTCACAATCAAAACCTCTTCCAGTTCCCTCCCGATCTATAGAAGTGATTAGAATTTCCCCCGCACCACGGTCTTCGACCTCTTTGATCCAGGAAATTGCCTCGATCCCTGTATACTCTCGCCCGTTATCAGTGAATGCTAGATACTCACCATCCGGCTGTTTACTTACCTCAACCGCAACGACAATAGTAGAAGAACCAAAGACCCTGCTTGCTTCGTCGATGAAGTCGGGCCTTTCAACCGCCGCGGTGTTAATAGACACCTTGTCTGCACCCGCCCGCAAAACCGCACTTATATCTTCAAGAGTCCTAAGTCCTCCGCCAACTGTAAGAGGGATAAAGATATTTCGTGCGGTTCGTGAGATTACCTCAATTAAGCTATTGCGCTGATATAAGCTTGCGACCACATCCTGAAATATCAATTCATCTGCTCCCTGCTCATAATAGTAGGAAGCAAACTCTTCGGGCCTACCCAGCGTTCTCAAGCCCTCTAGGTGAACTCCTTTAACTAAGTTAGGGCCCTTGATGTCCAGGCGGGGAATGACTCTGATGTATTTCAATGAGACGGAACTGCTTGCTTGTTGAACAACAACCTGTTTTGACCCGGATACCGATCCATCAACGCTTAATTTTAGCCCATAACAAGAGGTCTCTTCCGTTCCCATAAAGGACTGTTGAGTATAAAGCGGGATTTTCCAACTAAGCCCAACGCCAAATTAAAGCCGATACTGTGAAGACTTCATGCGGGAACAATACGCAGCAAGAGTGTTGCTCGATCGCTCGCATCTTCAACAATAAATATGAATCCCGACTGTTCGATACTGTCACCAACTTTTGGAATTCGCCTCAGCCGCGCAGTCACGAGACCGCCCACCGTGTGCGCATCTCGATCTGATAGTTGTGCTCCCAGCACTTCGGCTGCCTCTGAAATCGGGGTTCGAGCATCCATAAGGTATACGTTTGGTTCGACTTCCTCTATTTGGTACCGCTTTCTCGGGGAGTACTCGTCAAAGTCATACCCGACATCAATTTCTCCGACCACTTCTTCGATAATATCTTCCATCGTGATCATGCCGATTGCCGAACCGAATTCATCAACGACAACTGCCATGTGGTCATCGCGTTTTCTTAGCAGCGGCAATAACTGATCAATGGTTTGCCGGGGCGAAACATAAAGCGCCGGCTTGGTTAGA
>MDTB01119747.1_pt1 | contig 52930 bp, 38 predicted proteins | sample 811161 | NCBI WGS metagenome assembly MDTB01 (sample SAMN05326650, study PRJNA326480) | marine metagenome | isolation source: seawater | place: Mediterranean Sea | collected 2009
AGATAAACATATTGGACGGTGCCACGCTTACCACCTCGGAGTTAAACATCCTTGATGGTGTTACAGCCTCTGCCGATGAGATAAACATATTGGACAGTGCCACGCTTACCACCTCGGAGTTAAACATCCTTGATGGTGTTACAGCCTCTGCCGATGAGATAAACATATTGGACGGTTTAAGTACAACAACAGCAGAACTCAATCTAATAAGTGGTTTATCTGCAGGTTCAGCTGAAATAAATGTCCTTGATGGAGTAAACATATCTACATATGAGATCAATTTTTTGGATAACATTCAATCTAACGTTCAATCACAGTTGGACAACAAACAGGATAAGATTTCTAACGTATCAACTGAAGAGTTAGAAGCCTTAGATAATATTCAGTCAAATATTCAATCTCAGCTAGATGGAAAAGAGTTTACAATTATTGGTGCTGCATCATCAATCACATCAGATAATCTTGAAGTATCGAGGGCAGTAGTATCAAATAATCTTGGAAAGATAGATACTTCTGGTGTGACCTCCTCAGAGCTTAATGTACTTAGCGGAATATCATCAACTACTCAGGAATTAAATATTCTAACCGGTGCAACAGTGACCTCTTCAGAACTTAATCTTTTAGATGGAACAAAGTCAGTAGATTCAACAATAATTATTTCTTCTTCAGATGGTATTATTGTAAATGATAATGGAGAGATGAAGTCTATTCCTTTCTCAGACGTATCTGCTTTTGTTAATGATAATATAAGTCTAAATGACCTTTCTGATGTTTCAATAATAAACTCTGATTTAAATCAAGAAAATGCAAAATCCATTTACATAGGTAATGCTCCTTCAGCAGATGAAGGTTCTGCGGTTGCAAATATTGCATTAAGCTCCAACTCATTAAATAAGATAACGGTTGGTGATTATAATGTTGCCATTGGTTGGGGTGCATTAAAAGAAAATATATCAGGTAGAAGTAATATTGCAATTGGACCTATGGCACTTAGGGATAATATATCTGACACTGGAAATGTTGCTATTGGATTTCAGTCCATGCTTGATGCATCCGGCGCAAGTTATAATACTGCTATTGGATTCAAATCAATGAAAGGAACAGAGGATAATAACATTACTGGAGATTTTAATACGGCTTTTGGGTCGGGAACACTTGAACTTATTATTAGTGGTCAAAAGAATACAGCAATTGGTGGTAATGCCATGAAAAATAATGTTGGTGGTTCACAAAATACAATGATAGGTTATAATAGCGGAAATAATATATCAACAGGAGGTGATAATAATACTGCGATTGGTTCAAGTAGTTTATACAATAATATTATTGGAAATGAAAATATTGCATTGGGAAGTAACTCATTATACACTAATGAATCAAACTATAATACAGCAATAGGTCATAATTCTCTTTATTCATTGAATTCATCTAAAAATATTGGAATTGGTTGGAAAGCTGGAGATGGAATTACCTCTGGTTCTGATAATATAATTATTGGATATGATGCAAGTGCTGGATCTATTACTGGGAATAATCAAATTGTGATTGGATCTTCCACAATTGGTAAAGGGCCAAATACAGTTACGTTAGGAAATGGAGATATTTTAGGATGGTATCCATCGGATAACAACGAAGTTGATCTGGGTGGTCAAAATCTAAAGTTTAGAAATTTTTATCTAGAGGGTAATGCATATCTAGACACAACATTCGTAAGTAGTATCCTAACTATAGGTTCGGGAGAAGATGAATTTTCGATATCTGAAAATCTTGATAATATTGAGGTAAAAAATAACATAACGGATAAAGATATAATATTTACTATTAAAGATGATACTATTGTAAATGAGATAATTAGATTAGACGCATCAGAATCCAAGTTTGTAGTAAGCTCTAATAATTTATCTTTTGGAAATGGGGAAAATATAACTAATCTCGTTGACGGTGAAATCTCAATAGATGGTGATATTTCAATTGGATCAGGTTCATCGGCTGGTGTTATAATGTCAAATTCGGATCAGGATATAACGATAAAAACAGGTAACTCTAATACAGGTTCAATTACAATAACCGATGGTGAGAATGGGGATATAACTTTATCACCTAACGGTACAGGTAAAGTTGTTATAGACAATGATATGTCTTTCAATGGTTCAAATTATAAATTTGAATCCTCAAATTCCACAAAGCCTTTACTAGAACTAAAAAATACCACAAATAATGCAAACTCATCTCGTTTGAGATTTGTAAAAGATAAAGGTGCTGCGGGATCAGTTAATGATGTTGTTGGTAGAATTGAGTTTTTTTCTGATAATTCAAATCAGGATCAAATTAAATTTTCAGAAATAAAATCCCAAGTTCAAGTCGTAAGTAATGGAGAGGAGGGAGGTAAACTCACAATGTCTGTTGCTGAAAATGATGGTACTTTAACTGCTGGCTTAATTATTCAAGATGGAAATGCTGATGGTGAGATTGATGTCACTATCGGGGCTGGTCAATCTAGTAATACAGTTGTAAGTGGTAACCTAAGCGGTTCTGGGACTATCTCTGGTTTTGCAGCTAACCTAAATGATCAAACAGGTACTACATATACAATAGTTGCTGCTGATAATGGTAAGGTCTTAACATTAAATAATGATGACTCAATCGTAGTTACAATCGATTCTGGTCTTGGTGATGGATTCAATTGCCTGCTTGTTCAGAAAGGTACAGGTCAGGTAACAATTTTAGCAGCCACTGGTGTAACAGTAGTTAATAGGAGTAGTGAAACTAAGACTGCAGGACAGTATGCAACAGTATCAGTAATAAATATAGGCTCAGAGCAGTATATTCTTTCAGGTGACACAGGGTCATAAATTTTCTAAGGTTGCAAATCATAATAATATTTATGCATTTGCTTTGGTTGACTTTATTGTATGATTTTTTTTATATTTATATAAATTTTACTCTTATTTATGAAACACAAAAATCATTTTAAAAAATCTCTCTTTATAAAAGCAGTTAAAATTATTTTAATTGCTTTTATTTTTATTCCTAATGTGTCAGCAACTACAAAAGTTGATAAGAACAAGAAAATAATTATTAATGTCTTAGAAGCTCACAAGGATAAACTTATAGAGATAAGCGACAAAATATGGGAAGCTGCTGAGCCAGCTCTTCTTGAATATAAATCTTCTAAGTACCTATGGGACTATGCAGAAGAAAATGGATTTAAAGTGACTAAAGGAGTTGCAGATATTCCAACAGCATTTACGGCAGAATATGGATCTGGAAAACCAATTATTGGTATTATGGGAGAGTTTGATGCTAACCTAGGAATCTCACAAAAAAAACAAGCAACAAAAGAACCACTGATAAAAGGAGCTGCTGGACATGGTTGTGGGCATAATCTTTTTGGTACAGCTAGTTTAGGCGCAGCTATTGCAATAAAAGAAATGATTGAGTCTGGAGAAATTTCAGGAACGGTACGATTTTATGGAACTCCAGCTGAGGAAACAATTTTTGCAAAGGTTTGGATGGTTAGAGAAGGACTTTTTGATGATCTAGATGTGTGTATGGACTGGCATCCAGGAGATGAGATTGAGGCTAGTACTCAAAGTAGCAAGGCTCTTGTAGATTTTAGGTTAAAATTTTATGGGGATGCTGCCCATGCATCGGGGGATCCGTGGAATGGTAATAGCGCTGTGGATGCAATGGAATTATACACAACTGGTTTAAATTATTATCGGGAGCATGTAAGACCAACAGCAAGAATTCATTATGATATTGAGAAAGCAGGTGACGTTGTGAATGTAGTACCTGAATACGCCCAGATTTGGACAAGATTAAGAGAGAACGATAAAAAATATGTTAAAATAATGTATGAGAGAGCAAAGAAAATCGCTGAGGCAGCTTCTATGATGGCAAATGTGAAGTATGAGATGGAATTGATTTCAGGTATATACGAAATCATACCAAACAGATTTGGTGCTGGTATTATACAAAATAATTTCGAGTTATTGGGCGAGATAAAATATACTGACTCTGAAATAAACTACGCAAATACAATTTTAAAAGAGACAGGTAAAGAGTTAAAAGGACTCGATGGTACTATAAAACCTCTTCGTCCAACACTGCCAGCTCAAGGTGGATCAACCGACGTTGGTGATGTGAGTCAAATAGTACCGGTTGTTAGATTAAGAACAACTACAGCAGCAAAAGATGGACCGTGGCACTCGTGGGCTGTTGTAGCTTGTACTGGTATGTCAATTGGACATAAGGGAATGATTTATGCATCTAAGGCACTCGCTATGACTATGTTAGATCTATATAAGAACCCCAAATTAATCGATGGTGTGAAAAAAGAGTTTCTTGTTAGAAAAGGGGATAGAATATATGTTCCACAGATTCCACCAGGACCACCTCAACTTATCAATTAACTAATCTTTTTTTATGTCGTATTCTTTCGGCGCAAATAAAAAGCCGAAAGCTTTGCCACCACGTTTGGTATGTACTTTGTGGTGAACGTAATGAGCATTCATTATCCTCTTCAGATATGGGCTAGAAGCTTTAAAATTAATTTTAATTCTTCTGTGAACAATAATATCATGAAATATTACGTAAGCGACGCCATATAAGAAGATTCCAATACCAAAGTATTTTAGAATAGCATAAGATTCATACGAATATCCTAAATATATGAGAGCAATGGAAGGTATCGAAAATACCACTGCAAATAGATCATTCAACTCTAGAAAGTGGTCGTGTTTCTTGTGATGCGACTTGTGCCAGCTCCAAAGGAATCCATGCATGACATACTTATGTGTAAACCAAGCAACCCCCTCCATAAAAATAAATGTTCCAATAACAATTCCAATATTAAATAACATAGATTAAAATTCTAATAATTTTTCTTTTACTTCTTCCATTAACCACATTGGAGTAGAAGTCGCTCCACAGACACCTACCTTTTCATCTATGCTAAACCAACTCCTATCTATCTCATCAGATGATGAAACGAAATATGAATTAGAATTGTTTTGTTTACACACATTAAATAATGCGTTTCCATTTGATGACTTTGTACCAGATACAAAAACTATTTTATCAAAATTATTTGAGAAGTCTTGAAGCTGATTGTCTCTGTTACTAACTTGACGACATAAGGTGTCATTAACATTCACCATAATACCGGTTTTAGTTAATTTTGACACAATCTCATAAAATTTTTCTTTGCTTTTTGTGGTTTGGGTATACAGAGTAATGGATTGTGGTAAATTATCTAAATCTAATTCTTTAATATCTTGAAATACTATAGCATCTTTTCCTGTCTGACCCATTAGACCCTTTACCTCAGGATGTCCATGTTTTCCATATATGTAAATCTTCTCTTTCTTATCGTGTGATTTCTTTATTCTATTCTGAAGTTTTAGTACTACGGGACAGGAAGCATCCATAAGCGTGATATTATTTTTTATTGCTAAATCGTATGTTGAGGGCGGCTCACCGTGAGCTCTTATGAGAACCTTGACATCTTTCATTTTTTTAAGTTCATCATGATCAATAATTTTCAGACCCATGTCCTCAAGCCTCTTGACTTCCATGTCGTTATGAACTATATCTCCAAGACAATATAATTCTCCATCTTTTTGAAGAATTTCTTCAGCTATCTCAATGGCGTACTCAACCCCAAAGCAGAATCCTGATTTTGTATCTATTGTGACATCCAATCCTAGCATGATGCAAATTTAATTAATAGACTTAAATTTTTCATAAAAAGTTACATTCATAAAAAGAAGTAGAAGATTGTAGAAGATATCTTCAAATGGAATTGTGATCATTCTTATTGAGAGATTCTCGTCGTTATTATACCAAACGACTGGATCTGTTGTAAAGTCAAAGTCAAAATTCCCATCTGTCAGTATACCATTGATTAGGAAAAAAGGAATTTGTACGTAGAGGAAACTGATCAAAAAATTTCCGTGATATTTTCTCTCTTTATATCCGTTATAGAGTAGGAAAATACCACAAAAAATAAAATTCCAGAAGGTGTAATCTCTCTCGTAATTTAAGCTACCAACAATAATTAGTATTACACCTGTGACAAGAAAAATATAACGAGCGATTGAATTATATTTTTCTCCTTTATGAAAATACTTTACACTCTCGTATATAAATACACACGAGAAAGGAATTATGATAAAAAATAACCATTCTTCAATTGGGAGATAAATAAATTTAAGACTACTTGCGTGGACTTCGCTAAAACCCCAGACACCATTTTTTGTAAATATGATATCCCAAACTATAAAGAAAGTTCCGGTTGTTAAAATTGCAGGAAATAGGTATTTAAAATTTTGAGCATATTTAAATCTTTTATCCCACGATGCACAAAGAGGAAATGAAATGGTAAATAATAAAAGATAAAAATAAAGGGTCATTTTATGCTTGATTAAGATATATTCCCACAAAGATCATAAATTTTTTCATGTTTGATACCCTTACCCTTTCAGTTTTAATAGTTGAAGAATCTTTTGACTTAATCTTGTCTAGCAATTCAAGATAGTACTTATAGGATAAATAAACACCAGACCTTGCAACTGATGGGAGAATTTTAATTCCTGTAAGTGCATTATTGAAATCTTTAGCAATATCTTTTTCAATACTTTTTTTATCTGCCTCACTAAATGTATCAAATTTTACTCCAGGAAAGTAAATTCTTCCTCTTTCTTCAAAATCACTTTTTATGTCCCTTAGAAAGTTTACTTTTTGAAAAGCTGATCCAAGGCTAATTGCATACTCTTCTAGTTTTTTGTATTCACGTTCATCACAAAATACTTTTAAACACATAAGCCCAACAACTTCTGCCGAGCCATAGATATATTCTTTATAGCTCTTCTCACTGAAAACTTTCATGGATAAATCCATTCTCATGCTTTTGAGGAAAGCCCCTACGTGATCTTTTTTAATTTTATGTTTATTTACTACAGACTGAAATGAGTGTAGAACTGGATTTGTTGAGAACTGATTTTTTATGGCATTATAAGTATCTCTTTCAAATTCGTTAAGAACTTTTTCTTTGTCAAGATCATGAAATGTATCAACAATCTCGTCAGCAAATCTTACGAATCCATAAATTGCATAAATAGATTTGTGGATGCTCTTGTGTAAAGTATTAATTCCAAGTGAAAATGATGTACTGTACCTTTTTGTAATTAACTCGCTGCAGCTAAAGCTTACCTCCTTATAAAGTTTGACAGCATCTTTCATTAGGAGAATCTAGCCTCTGCATTCATCTAGAATTTTACTCTTGAATTCATTATCAGATTTAATAATATTATAGAATGAATTTAGATAGGAGTCAATTCTTTTGTATTCTTTTTCATTAATGAGTTTTTCAAAAGAATTTAGAACATTAAAAATTGATTCTTCTTTAGAAATATAAAGATTTCTCATGTTATTGAAAACCTCTGAGTTTCTATTACATACACCTCTGTAAACCCTTTCAGTGACACTAGATATTTTAAGCATAGGGTTTGGTTTTGCATAAAATGCGTTAACTAATCCACTATGGTCAAAATCATAAGGTATTGCAATCATTCTTTTTCCGTCAAAAAACATTTCAGTATTGTGTTGATAAGCCATAGACCAATCAGTATTTCCAATCATATACGAGAAGAGAGTAAAGTTTATGGCTGCAGAATCTTTGACCGCAAGTGGACTCATTCTCCTTTTTGGGTATTTTTTAATTTCATGTCTATCAGCAACATTATCATCATCCTCAATTAAAAAAGCGAACATTTCGTGCTCAATTAAATTACCCTTTTTTTCTTCTAAAATTTTAAGTGAAATTGGTTGTGTTTTCAGATGTATATCAGATAAATTTTCAAATATCTTATATGCCAACAATTCCTTGTAAATAAGTTGATCTTTATCTTTTTCATTTTGACAAGGTACTACAAGTTTTAACTTTCGGTTATTTTCAAAAATTGTATTTTGTGCTTGTTTCTTTCTTATTTCAACTCTCATTGGCTTAAAATAACATATTTTTTTCCTGAAGTTTCCTCTGACTCTTATTCTTACTGTAATTGTATCCTCATCAATTCCGTTAGCTGAATATACCATCTGAGATTTGATAAAACTTGAGTCGTTAGTATTTTTATAAAGATCTTTAAAATTATACGTGAGTTGAGCTTTCATTCCCAAATCTTTATCAAACAAATTATTAACTTGAGAATAGGTTCGATTACTTAAAAGAGATAAATATAAAACGCTTAAAAATAGAATTTTTATCCTTTCTTTATTAAATTCCATAAATTCTTATATGTTTAGTCAATACACAAGTGCATTAAATTTCAGGACTCTAATTTCATCATTTATATCCGTTTTTGCAACATGGATAGCTTATAAATATAATCTAGCATTCGATTTAGATTTGACTCTTATTTCAGTAGCTGTTGTTTTTCCTTTAGTTTTTACTCTTGGTAGTGCATTTCAAAGAAGAGAAAAGGCACTCGAACATCTTGGAAGAGCTAAAGGAGCATTAGCTTCAATAAAGTATTGTTTTTCAGTATCAAAGGCTTCAGATTCTGAAAAGGAAAAAATTTATATTGAAGTTGGTAATGTAAAATCTGAATTAATTAAATTTTTATACTCTCGATCCGATAATAAAGATAATTTAAATGAATCAATTAGTAAAATTAAAATTTTCATTGATAAGAATAAGGAGGCCCTTGGTAGAAGTCTTTCTCTTAGGGTATACAGGCTTATGAGAGATGTTATTATGGGTGTGGAAAATTCAATTTCAATAAAAGTTCATAGAACCCCCCAAAGTATAAGAGCTTATTGTAAACTTTTTATTTATATATTCCCATTTTATTATGCTCCAACTTTAATTTATAACTTAGGTAATTCAGATTCTGCTTTTGAAATTGGTTCTACATTTGGAGGTTCTGAGATTTTTGATACAACTTTTCTTGTATATGCTCTCAATATAATAATTTCATTTATATTAATATCTTTATTTAATGTTCAGGAACAAATTGAAGATCCTTTCGATCAAGATGGAATGGACGATATTAAATTAGAAAATTACGAATTAGATTACTAATCTATTTCTTTTAGAACTTGATTTGCAACAACATTTCCTGATATTATAGATGGTGGAACACCTGGACCTGGTACAGTTAATTGACCGCTATAAAACAGATTCGAAAGTTTTTTATTTTTTAACGAAGGTTTAAATATTGCTGTTTGAAAAAGAGTATTTGCAAGGCCATAAGCATTCCCTCTAAATGAATTATAATCTTTTTTAAAATCATTTATCGCAAAGCTTTTTTTATATACTATATGATCCCTAATATTTTGTTTTGTAATTTTTTCAAGCCTTGAAAGAATCAAATCTAAATATTTGTCTCTAATTATTTTGTTGTCCTCAAGGTCCGGAGCAACTGGCATAAGTAAAAACATATTTTCACATTCTTTTGGCGCTACAGTTTTATCGGATTTTGATGTAAATGATGCATAAAATAAAGGTTCAGATGGCCATCGTGGAGTTGTATATATCTCCTCTGCATGATTATTAAAATCTTTATCAAAAAATAAACAATGATGCTTAATGTTTTTAAGTTTTTTGTCTATTCCAATATAAAATAATAGTGATGATGGGGCAAGAATTCTTTTATCCCAATATGATTTGGAGTAATTTCGAAATTTATTTACAAGTATTTTTTGATCAAAATGATGGTAATCTGCTGAACAGACAATGTAATCCGCATCAAATGTTTTTTTTTCTGTAATCACGTGTGATATAGTTTTCTTGTTGTATTCAAATGATTTTACTTCTTCATTTAAATAAAATTTAACTCCTTTTTCTTTAGCTAGAGAAACCATAGCTTCAATAATTTTATGCATCCCTCCTTCTGGATACCAAGTCCCAAGTTTTATATCAGCAAAATTCATTAGACTATAAAGAGATGGAGTATTTTTTGGTGTAGCTCCAAGAAATAAAATTGGAAACTCTAATAGTTTTATGATTTTTTCATTCTTAAAGAATTTTCTTATGTGTTTATGCATGTTGTTAAAAATATCAAGTTTTAATGCTCCTGAAATTGTTTCTTTGTTAATGAACTCCCATATTGATAAGCTTGGTTTATAAACAAGATTTTTCACACCAACATTATATTTAATTTCAGCTTGGGATATAAATTCATCTAACTTTTTTCCTGCCCCTTCTTCTAATTCTTCAAATAATTTCTTTAGTTCTAAGTAGTTTGCTGGTATGTCAATTTTTTCATTTTTGGGAAAATAAACCCTGTAGGAGGGATCTAGTCTTTTGAGATTAATGTAATCATTTATATCTTTATTAAAATCAGAAAAAAATTTTTCAAACACATCAGGCATCCAATACCATGATGGTCCCATATCAAAAGTAAATCCTTTTGCAGTAAATTTTCTAGCTCTTCCACCAACTTTAGAATTTTTTTCTAAAATGTATACTTTATGACCTTTATCAGATAGGTAAGTTGCAGCAGATATACCAGCAAAGCCACTTCCAATTACACATATATTTTTTTTATTTTCCATATTATAATTCTAAATAACAATTTAGCCACTCATTATCAAATTCCATATCATATTTTTTATAAAAGTTAATTCCTAGCTTATTCCAGTCAAGAACTTGAAGAGATAACCCAATACATTTATTTTTTTTTGCATGTTCAATAATCCTATCAAATAATTTCTTTCCAATACCTTTTCTTCTCATTGACTCTTTTACAATTAAATCTTCTAGATATAAAACCTTTCCTCTCCATGTTGAGAACCTGTAATAAGTTAAAGCTATTCCTATTATTTTATTTTTAGTTTCTGCAACAAATAATTCATAAATAGGGTTTGGGCCAAATCCATCTTCTTTTAGCCTTTCAACGGTATTGGTAACTTTATCAAGTGCCTTTTCATACACAGCAAGTTCTTTTATTAGGTTAAATACTTGGGGTGTGTCACTTTTTTTTCCAGGTCTAATTATCATTTGGAAATTCTTTTAAATCCGGTGTATTTATGAAGAACTTTTGGGATTAGTATTTGATCACCTTCTTGGTGATTCTCAAGTAATGAAGCAACAATTCTTGGAAGTGCTAGAGCAGAGCCGTTTAGGGTATGAGCAAGTTTTTTTGTTCTTTCATCTTTAATCTTTAGATTCATCCTATTTGATTGATATGTTAAGAAATTACTTACTGAACTGCACTCTAACCATTTGTCTTGACCCGGGGCATATACTTCAAAATCATATGTTATACTTGAGGTAAACCCTAAATCACCAGCACACAAAAGTATTTTTCTATATGGAATTTCAAGGCTTTCTATTAAATCCTTAACATGATCACACATTTCATTAAGGGTATCTTCAGATTTATTTTCTTCTTGAATTTGTACTATTTCAACTTTATCAAATTGATGCAATCTATTCAATCCTCTTACATGAGATCCCCAAGACCCAGCCTCTTTTCTAAAACATGGTGTATAAGCAACAATCTTTACTGGAAGCTGTTTTTTTTCCACTATTTTTTTTTTATAAATGTTTGTTACCGGAACTTCGGCGGTTGGAATAAGGTATAAATTTTCACCCTCAACCTTATACATCTGACCTTCTTTGTCGGGAAGCTGCCCTGTATTAGTTGCGGAATCTCCATTAATCAGTACAGGAGGTTGAATTTCAGTATAACCTTTTTTTCTGGCAATATCTAGAAAATAATTTATTAAAGCTCTCTGTAAAATTGCTCCTTCACCTATGTATACTGGAAAACCAGCTCCAGTAATATTATTTCCTAATTCAAAATCAATTATCTGGAATTCTTTTATGAGATCCCAGTGAGGTTTTAGAGTTTTATTTTTATTGATCTCTGAAGAGAAAATTATTTTATTTTCTTTATCACTTTTACCTTCTGGTACTCTATAATCTGGAGTGTTTGGAATGTTGTAAAGAGACAGTTTTAATTTATTTTCAATTTCCTTTAGATTTTTATTAACTATTTTACTTTTTTCCTTTAGTTTTTGAGATTTAAGTTTTAATGATTCTGATTTATCTCTTATACCGCTTTTAAAAGCTATTCCTATATCTTTTGATATGATTTTGGACCTGTTATTTATTTTATCAATTTCAGATTTAAATGATTTTCTCTGGTCATCAAGCTTTATCAGATCTTGCAATTTATTTTCAATATCAGATATACCTCTTTTTTTAAGAGCTTTTACAATATTTTCAAATTCATCTTTTATCTTGTTTACTTCAAGCATAATTAGGTTTTTTATATATTAAGATTGATTTTTTACACCAAGACACCAATCTAATAAAAATTAATTTTTTTTTTTGACAAATTCGAGAATAATGGTATCATTGCGGTGTCATTTGTTATTAGGCCAACCTAAAAACATACTCTTTAACACATAAATCTAAAATTTGCGATATGTACACAATGGACGAACTTAATGATAAGCTTTTATCAGAACTTAAAGCGGTTACCGATGAGCTAGGTATTAAAGGAGCATCAAAGCTCTCAAAGCAAGATCTTATTTATAAAATATTAGATGAGCAGGCAATAACTAAACCGAAAAAATCTGCTACCAAACCTGAAAAGAAAAATGATGGCAGAGATGAAGCTTCAAATAGATCAATAACAAGGTCTAAACCAAATGGTAGGTCAGAGAATAAGATGAGAAAAGAAAGGCCCGAAAAAAGAATAAATTCTGATTATGAAAATAAAGTAAAAGCATTTGAGGGTGTAATTGAAAGTGAAGGTGTTCTTGAAATGATGCAAGACGGATATGGATTTTTACGAAGTAGTGATTACAATTATCTCGCCAGCCCAGATGATATTTATGTATCGCCCTCACAAATCAAATTATTTGGTTTAAAAACAGGAGACACAATATTAGGTAAGATTAGACCACCAAAAGAAAATGAGAAATATTTTGCACTGATTGAGGTCTCAGAGATTAATGGTAAAACACCAGAACAAGTCAGAGATAGAATACCATTTAAATATTTAACTCCTTTATTCCCAGAGGAAAAACTTAACTTAAGCACAAATCAAGATAATTATTCTACTAGAATACTTGATCTTTTTTCTCCTATTGGTAAAGGGCAAAGAGGGATGATTGTTTCTCAACCTAAGACAGGTAAAACTGTTTTATTAAAGCAAATAGCAAATGCGATTGCTGAAAACCATCCAGAGGTATACCTTATGATTTTACTTATTGATGAAAGACCAGAGGAAGTAACAGATATGGCAAGAAGTGTAAAGGCTGAGGTAGTTTCTTCTACTTTTGATGAGCAAGCTGAAAGGCACGTTAAAGTAGCAAATATTATATTGGAAAAAGCTAAGAGGATGGTTGAATGTGGACATGATGTTGTCATTCTATTAGATTCAATCACACGTTTAGCAAGGGCACATAATACAGTAATTCCCTCGTCAGGAAAGATCCTTTCAGGTGGTGTAGACGCAAATGCTTTACACAAACCAAAAAGATTTTTTGGTGCCGCAAGAAACGTAGAAAAAGGTGGATCTCTAACAATTATAGCAACGGCTCTTATTGAGACTGGTTCCAAGATGGATGAGGTAATATTTGAAGAATTCAAGGGTACCGGTAATATGGAACTCCAACTTGATAGGAAGTTATCAAACAGAAGGATATATCCTGCTATTGATGTTACTGCGTCAGGAACAAGAAGAGAAGATCTTCTAATCGATAAGGATGAGTTGTCAAGATTATGGATTTTAAGAAAGTATCTTGCAGATATGAATTCTATTGAAGCTATGGAATTCTTACTATCTAAAATAAAAGGAACAAGAAATAATCAAGAATTCCTTGTATCAATGAATGGATAATTTATCCTAATCATTATTTTTTTTGTATTTGTTTTATAAAATCAATATAAATCAATACATTTAACTCCATGTTTTTAAAGACAAAAAACGTGCAAAATCAAAGTATTTATAATTTAGTAGACAAAGACTTTAGATATGCTAAAGTGCTTGACTCATTTGGTATAAATTTTTATCAATACCCAGAATTAACTATTAATCAAGTATGTCAAATCAAGGATGTCAATATGGACTCAATATTAGGTTACAGGCTATCCCTTGACGAATCTTTTGAATTAGATTTTGAAACCCTAAAAACATCCCCTGTAAATTTAGTAATTGAATACTTAAAGCACAACCATAGTTATTTTATCAAAAATAAACTACCATACATCAAAGGTCTAATATCGAAATTAGATGTTGAAGAAAAACTTTATCCTTTTTTCAAGGATCTTAAATTTATTTTCCCACATTTCTATGAAGATTTTGTTGATCATATTCTTGAGGAAGAAAATTTTATATTCACGCATATTCTAAATTTATCAAAAACTAAAATTAAAAATATTGAACACGCCAAGTTATTCTTTGCCCTGAAAAATATTTCATTGAAAGAAATTGCCGATGAGCACAAGAGCGAAGATTCAGAAATGAGTGGGATAAGAGGCCTTACCAAGAATTATTCGATTGAAAATATCAAAAATCTGCATCTTAAAGTAATCTTTCAAGAACTAAAAGATTTTGATGATGAGTTAGAAGTTCATTCAGATATAGAAAATAAAATTCTTTTTCCAAGAGCAATAGAATTAGAGAAAGATATCTCTGATAAGATAAGAAATATATCATTTCTTAATTAATGGGCAGAATTATTTGTTTTGACTATGGTGCTAAAAGAGTTGGCATTGCAGTCACTGATGAACAAAGAATAATCTCAACTCCACTACAAACATTCGATACAGATAAAATTTTTAATTTTATTGATAATTATACTAGAAGAAATAATGTTGATCTTTTTGTCGTTGGACTCCCTACCAATTTAAAAGGTTTAGAAACTGATGCTACCAAAATAACATTTAATTTTATTAAGACACTTAAAAAAAAATATAAACAGATTGATGTAAAGGCCTATGATGAGAGGTTTACATCAAAAATGGCAAAAGATTCTTTGATTTTTCTAGGTAAGAATAAAAAATATAGAAGAAAAAAAAGTAATATTGACAAAGTTAGTGCCAGTATAATTTTGCAGTCTTACCTACAAAGAAACTCATGATATATCCAATTGTATTATACGGAAACCCAGTTCTTAGAGAAAAAGCAGTCGAAATAGTTAAAGGTGAGATTGATGTTAAAAAACTTTCAGAGGATATGTTTGAGACTATGCACAAAGCCGATGGAATTGGGCTTGCAGCACCTCAAATCGGTATTTCAAAAAGAATTTTTGTGGTAGACGGTTCCATACTTGAAGATGAGGATATGAGAGGTTTTCAGGAAGTATTTATAAATCCAATTATTAAGTCTGAAACTGGTGATGGTTGGGAGTTCGAAGAGGGTTGTCTTAGTATACCAAGTATTAGGGGTGCTGTTTCTAGGAAATCTAATATTACTATTAATTATTTTGATGAGAAATGGAATCATAAAACCAAGGAGTTTGATGGCATGAGAGCCAGAGTCATTCAACATGAATATGATCACATTAATGGCAAATTATTTGTTGACTATTTACCTTCTCTAAAAAGAAAACTTCTTAAAAATAAATTATCAGAAATTTTAAGAGGCAAGGTGGACGTTAACTATAATGTTCTAAAATAATGCAGCCATTAATAAAAGATCTTTATGAAAAATTTAAAAAGAGTTCAGGTATTTCTACTGATAGTAGGACAATAAAAAAAGGTAATATATTTTTCTGTCTAAAGGGAGATAATTTTGATGGTAATGACTATGCTGAAGATGCTTTAAATAAAGGAGCAAGTTTATGTGTAATTAACAATCCTGAACTTACAAAAAATTCTGAAAAATTTTTACTAGTCAGAGACTCTTTAGATACTTTACAAGAGCTGGCAAAATATCATAGAGATAATTTGAATATTCCCATCGTTGGTATCACAGGTTCTAACGGAAAAACGACAACAAAAAATTTATTAGAAGTTGCTCTATCCGCAAAATATAAAGTTTATGCCACAGACGGTAACTTCAACAATCATATAGGAGTACCTCTAAGTATTTTAGAAATTAGTGATTCTCATGAAATTGGCATAATAGAAATGGGAGCTAGTTCAGTAGGAGAAATTGCTGAATTATGTCAAATAGCAAAACCTACATGTGGTCTTATAACTAATATTTCAAAAGCTCACATCAAAGGTTTTAAATCATTCGATGGAGTTTTGAGAGGAAAGTCAGAGCTCTTCGACTATTTAAATAAGAATGGGGGTCAAATAATAATTAATAACTACGATAAAACTCTTATAAACTTTATAAAAAGGTTTGAAAGTGCAATACTAGTCAAAGGAGAAAAATCTAATATTGACATTGAAATTTGTGAATCAAAAGATGGTTCAAAAATCTTTGAGCCAAATATTATTTTTAAAGTTAAAAATTATAAATCTGGATCTTATGAGAAGAAAAAATCTAAATTATTTGGGAGATACAACTTTGAAAATATATTAATAGCTATTTCTGTTGCAAAGTTTTTCAAAATTGAGGAGATAGATTCAGCCGAAAAAATTTGTTTATGGAATATGCCTTCTAATAACAGATCACAAGTAATTAAGGTAAAAGGATCAAACATCATTCTTGATGCATACAACGCAAATCCTCAGTCTATGAAAAATGCAATTAAATCAATTCAAAACTTCTCTGATAATGAAAAGGTATTTATTCTGGGAGATATGAATGAATTGGGAGAAATATCAGAAGCAGAACATTTCAAAATAGGAGATATGACATCAAAATTAAATTTAAAAAAATGTTTTTTTGTTGGAAATAAAATGGAGGCAGCTTACAATGGAAATAAAAATTCGAAATGGTTTAAATCATATTCTGATATGGAAAGAGAAGTTAGTAAAATAATGTTAAGTAATGTTGATATTTTAGTAAAGGGCTCAAGGAGCTTAAGGCTCGAAAGAATTGAGTATGTTCTTAGGAAAATATTAATTTAATATTTGTTGTAAATAATTTTATCCCAATTGCTAATAGAATGATTCCAAATACTTTTCTTAGTATATTTATTCCTTGATTTCCTATCATTTTTTCTATTTTCTCTGAAGATTTTAAAACAATATAAACCAAAACCATATTAATAATTATCGCCAGGATTATATTTAAGTCATTAAACTCTGACTTAATTGAAATTAAAGTTGTAAGAGTTCCTGGTCCAGCTATGAGTGGAAATGCAATAGGTACTATTGATGCAGTTTTTGGATTGTTATCTTTGTATAGTTTTACTCCCAAAATCATCTCAGTAGCCAAAAAAAGGATTATGATAGACCCGGCAACTGCAAATGAATTAATGTCTACCCCTAGAAGTTGTAAAATTACTTTTCCAATATATAGAAATGTTATCATTATTATAAGTGAAACTATAGTAGCTTTTTCTGATTCAATTACCTTAAATTTTTCCCTTAACAATACTATAAGAGGAATATTTCCTATAATATCAATTATAGCAAACAAAATCATGGTAGCAGATATAAACTCCTTTATGTCGAAATACATTTCTTAAATTTTGCGGCAAATATATATGAATAAAACTAGAAGAAAAATGCCCCTAAAAATGGGGCATTAACTAACTAACTAACTTAGTCTGTTTAAACCAAACTATAAAATGAATACATTAAATTAAGTAATTTTTAATAAAAAATACTATTTATTATAAAAAATATAAAATTACTATAAAAAATTACTATCTACCTAAAATATTATTTATATAATAAAAATAATGAAATTCAAATATCATTTTTATTATGTTTATTATATTTTTCATATATTCATTGAAATATTTAATTAACGTAATGTCTTTAGGATCTAAGAATTTTTTAATAGAGTTCTGTATTATAATCTCTTTTCTCTATTCATGTAAACAAAAAATTGAATTGAATGATTCAAGTGAATTTTTATATAAGGTTGAAAAAGTTTTAAGTCACGATGGAATTATATGGAGTATTGAATTTATTGATGAGAATAAGATTATTTTTACTGACAAATCTGGGAAAATATTTACTTACGATGGGGAGGACAAAAAAGAAATAATTGGCGCACCTGAGATATATTTAAATAGACAAGGTGGTTTAATGGATATAGAATTACATCCAAATTTTAATTCTAATAAAATTATTTATTTAACATACGCAAAAAAACTTGATGAATCTGGTGGTAATACTGCGTTAGCTAGAGGTGTATTTGATGGCGATAAAATTGTTAATCTTAAAGATATTTTTGTTAGTAAACAAAGTTCAGAAAAAGGTACGCATTGGGGTTCAAGAATAGAGTTTAATAATGAAGGTCATTTATTTTTTGCAATTGGAGATAGGGGAAGTAGAGATATAAATCCTCAGGATTTATACAGGGATGCCGGAAAGGTTTTTAGAATTAATGATGATGGTAGTATTCCTTCTGATAACCCATATGTAAATAAAATAGGTATTAATCCAGCTATTTACTCTTATGGACATAGAAATCCTCAAGGAATATTTTTACATCCTGAAACAAATGAGATATGGACAAATGAACACGGCCCTCGAGGAGGTGATGAAATTAATATTATTGATAGTGAAAATAATTATGGGTGGCCAATAATATCATATGGTATAAATTACGATAGTTCAATATTTACTTCTATTACAAAAAAAGAGGGTATGGAAGAGCCTCTTTATTATTGGGTTCCTTCTATTGCTCCAAGTTGTTTTGAATATCTAGATTCAGATAAGTACGAAGAATGGAATGGAAGTTTATTAGTTGGGTCTCTTAATTATGGATATGTTGAAAGACTAACAATGAATATATTTGGCCAAATAAATTACAGGGAAAAGTTGGCACCAAGTATTGGAAGGGTGAGAGATATTAAGGTTAGTCCAAGTGGATATATACATATTGCAGTTGAGAAAGATGGTATATACAAAATAACTCCAATTTAAATTTTTAAACTAAATACTCACTTAAAAACTCCTCTTGGATTAGTAGATTAATAGATTTAGATTTGCTCTCCATTTAGGGCTCTTAGCTCAGTTGGTTCAGAGCACCTGCCTTACAAGCAGGGGGTCGCTGGTTCGAATCCAGCAGGGCCCACAAATTATCCCATCATTTTTAGGGATTTCTATTTTATGAAATTAGATTTGGTTATGAGGTTTAAATTATTATTTTCTTTAACTATTCTTTTTTTTGTTTTCTATCCATTGTTATTAACTTCTTCAGGCTCTCAAAACCAAATTAAATTAAAAGAGATTTTTTCTTCTAAATTTAAAATAGGTGCAGCAATAAATTTAGAACAAATAAAGAAAAAGAATGAGAATGAAACTAATCTCATTAAAACCCAATTTTCTTCAATTACTGCTGAAAATATTATGAAATGGGAAGAAATTCATCCAAGACCTGACAAGTACAATTTTAAAAATTCAGATTTGCTCCTTGAACTTACAACCAATAATTCTCAAGACCTTATTGGTCATACCTTAGTTTGGCACAATCAAATTCCTCAGTGGGTGACAAAAAATAATGATGGTTCTTTGGCTAATAAATCATTATTACTGGATAGAATAGAAAATCACATAAAAAAAGTTGCTGGTCGGTATTTAGGTAAGGTAAAGGGTTGGGATGTTGTTAATGAGGCAATAATGGAGGATGGTAGCTTTAGAAATAGTGATCTATATAAAGTATTAGGTGAAGAATTTATTTATAAGTCCTTTGAGATTGCAAATAAAGTTGATCCCAATGCAGAACTTTACTATAACGATTATAGTATGTACAAACCTAAAAAATGTGATGCAGCAATTGATCTTGCAAAAAAAATTTCATCAAGGGGTTTAAGAATTGATGGTATTGGAATGCAGGCTCATTGGGGACTGGATTATCCTACAATTAATGAAATTGAAAAAAGTATAATTAAAATAAATAACGCAGGGTTCCAAGTTCATATAACTGAACTTGATATTGATGTTTTACCAAATCTTTATGAAATCGAAGGAGCTGATTTATCAGACAATTTTAAATCTAATGATGAATTAAATCCTTATAAGACAGGACTTCCGGACTCTATCTCTAACTTATTATCAGAGAGATATGTTGAGTTATTTAAGCTTTTTTCAAAACATAGTGATAAAATAGACAGGGTTACTTTTTGGGGTCTTTCGGATGGTCACAGTTGGAAAAATGATTGGCCAGCAAAAGGTAGAACAAATTATCCATTACTCTTTGATAGGGATAACAAACCAAAAGAAGCATACCACAGCATAGTAAATTATTTTAGTGAAAACTAGTTTCTATACTTAGACCATGAATAAAAAGAATCAAATTCTAACCGTCAAAGAAAAAATAGGTTACAGCTTAGGAGATTTAGCTGCAAATCTTGTTTTTCAGACTCTCATGACTTATCTAGCTTACTTTTACACAGACATATATGGTTTAACCTCTGAAGATTCCTCTTTCATAATACTAACTGTTGGATTAATATCAGCTTTCTCATTTAATCCTATTATTGGAGCAATTGCTGACAGGACTAATTCCAGTTGGGGTAAGTTTAGGCCTTGGATTCTTTGGACCTCATTACCTTTAGGTATTATTTCACTCCTTGCATTTTCGACTCCAGAGTTTTCTTACAAAGGAAAATTAATATATGCTACTGTAACCTATACACTATTGCTTTTACTATACGCAGCAAATAATCTTCCATATTCAGCACTAAGCGGAGTAATAACTGGTGATATGAAAGAGAGAAATAGTATGTCGTCTTACAGGTTTGTAGCGGTAATGGTTGCTCAATTTTTTGTTCAAGTTTTTATGTACCCAATAATTTTAAAGGTCGGTGATGGAGATAAGGCGTTAGGTATTGAAACTGTAATGACCTACTTAGCGATCATTGGGACATTTTTATTAATTGTGACATTTTTAACTACAAAAGAAAGAATTATCCCAAAACCTGAACAAAGATCGAGTATCAAGGAGGACATTTCAGATCTCTCCTCTAACACTCCTTGGATTATCATGTTGTCAGTAACTACTCTCTTGTTTATAACATTATCAATGAAAGGCGGTGCTTATATTTATTATTTTGAAAATTATGTGAGTGAAAATTCACTCAAGGGTTTTATAAACCCCCTCATTTCAATTCTTTCATCATTAGGACTGAACTTTTTTGGAGATGATCCAATACCTGCTGGGTTTGGTTTGTTTAATGCTGGTGGAATAACATTTATGATTATTGGAATTTCTTTTTCTAAATATCTAGCGGACAGGTTTGGGAAAAGAGATGTCTTTATTTCCTCTCTTTTTATTTCGACAGTCTTCATTGCTATCTTCTTTTTCTTCGAAAGTCATAATGTGGAATTAATGTTTTTATCACAAATTTTTCATGGTTTATTTTATGGAATTACTATACCACTTTTGTGGGCTATGATTGCTGACGTTGCTGACTATTCTGAATGGAAAAATAATAGAAGAGCAACTGCCATTATTTTCTCCGCAATGATGGTCGGGCTCAAAGGTGGACTAAGTATAGGAGGTGCAATGGTTACATCTATTTTAGGTGCTTATAATTATAGGGCTGGTTTAATTCAATTAGACTCAACTTTAGAGGGCATCAAGTTGCTTATAAGTATATTTCCATCAATTCCTTTTTTAGTTTGCATTCTTATACTTTTTGCATATGAAATTGATAAAAAAAAGGAAATAATTATTGAAAATGATTTAAAAAATAGAAGATAAAATGACACAAGAAAGTATTAATATATCTGAGTTAGAAAAAAGTTCAATTTCAAAGCCATTAGTTCTAGATCAATTTACCGCTGATCCTTCCGCCCATATTTTTGATAATAAAATATATATATATCCATCTCACGATATTGATGCTGGAATTCCTTTCAATGATAATGGTGACCATTTTGGTATGAGAGATTATCATGTTTTCAGTATGAATGATCCAAGTGATTCATATGCAAAAAATTTAGGTAAAATATTGGATATTGATGATGTTCCATGGGCTAAAAGACAGATGTGGGCTCCTGATATAGCAAAAAAAGATGGTAAGTATTATTTCTATTTTCCTGCGAAAGATCAAAATGATGTATTTAGAATAGGAGTTGCTATTGGAGATAGTCCTGCTGGACCGTTTTTGGCAGATTCAAATCCTATTAAAGAAAGTTATTCAATTGATCCAGCATTATTTGAAGAACAAGGTAACTATTATATGTATTTTGGAGGTCTTTGGGGTGGACAGCTTCAAAAGTATAGAGATAATGTGTACGACGAAAAAAATGATTTGAGAGAAAATTCAGAATATGCTTTTGGTCCTCTTGTTGCAAAAATGTCTGACGACATGAGGGAATTTTCTGAATCACCAAAAGAAGTAATGATTCTAGACGAAAATGAGGTTCCTCTTCTTGCTGGAGATAACGAAAGAAGGTATTTTGAAGGTCCTTGGGTTCATAAATACAAAGACAAATATTATTTATCTTATTCAACTGGTGACACACACTTTATTTGTTATGCAATCGGAGATAATCCAATGGGTCCTTTTAAATATGCTGGAAGAATTTTAGAGCCTGTCGTTGGTTGGACTACTCACCATTCAATTTGTGAGTTTAATAAAAAGTGGTATCTATTTTATCACGATTCAATTTTATCAGGTGGTGTAACTCACCTGCGATCAATGAAAGTGACAGAAATCTTTTATGATGACTTAGGTTTTATTTCAACTGTTTATCCATATGGAAAACCTTAGTGTGAAAATTTTTTTTTTTAATAAATAAATTATATTTGTAATGAGCTTTGAATTTTTTCAAAGTGTATTGTGCTATGATTATGTGGTTCAATACTAAACTAACTAACTGTATAACTAAACTAATAAAGATGAGATCACTTCTCCTATCAATAGCTTTGTTTATTCCTTTTATAAGCTATTCTCAGCAGTCAATAACAGGAATAGTTAAAGATGATACTGGTGAAACCATTCCTGGCGCAACAATTCTTGAGCTTAACACAAGTAATGGAGTTGTCACAGACATAGAAGGTAATTTTAGCTTGTCAGTATCTGGTCCTGATGCAGTTTTACAGGTATCCTTTCTTGGATATACAACGCAAGAGATTACAGTTGGAGCTAGATCAATTTTAGATATTATTCTTGTTCAAGATCTTCAGGAGTTAGAAGAGGTTGTGGTAGTTGGTTATGGAACAGTAAGAAAAAGCGACTTAACTGGTGCTGTTTCTTCCATTGAACTAACTGATAATGAAGCTCGAGAATTTTCAACCGTAGACCAACTACTTCAAGGTAGGGCAGCAGGAGTTCAAGTAACTCAAAATACCGGTTCTCCTGGATCTGGTATTAGTGTGAAGATAAGAGGTACAAATAGTCTGAGAGGAAACAATGAACCTCTGTATGTAGTAGACGGTGTAATTATTTCTTCTGCTGGTGAAGATGTTGTACCTGCTGGTGGAATTGGTAATTCTGGTCAGGAAGTGCAAAATGGATTAAATGGTATAAACCCAAGGGATATAGAGAGCATAGAAGTTTTAAAAGATGCTTCGGCAACAGCTATATACGGTTCAAGAGGTGCAAACGGTGTTGTTTTAATCACAACAAAAAAAGGAACTGCTGGGAAAAGAAAAATTAATTTATTTGCCAACTCAGGAGTGAGGATGATTTCAGATCAAAGATATGATGTATTAAGTGGTCTTGACTTTGCTAGGTATCAGAATGAAGTTCAAACAATGAATTATAATACAGTAAGGTTTCACATTGATGGCGGTTCTGTATATCCTATATCTAGTGATGGAACAATATCTACTACACCCGCTGTTTTGCACAACTGGCAAGATGAAATTTATCAAATAAGTGAGCACTATAATTTTGGAGGTTCTGTTTCGGGTGGAGATGATGATGGTAGTTATTACCTTTCTCTCGGTTATACAGACCAAAAAGGCCTTGTTGAAAACTCTAGGTTTAGAAGTGGAGACTTGAGATATAATTTCAATAAACAAATTACCGATAAATTAAAAGTTGATGCAAGATTTAGTGCTTTATATAGTGATTTGGATTTTGCGGAGTCTGGAGATTTAATAGGTGCTAACCAGAGTAGTGTTAGGAGTATTTTATCAAATGTTCCTATTACTAGTGACGATATGGAGGCTTACGGTAATGATCAGAATACAACAACTCCACTTGGTTGGGTGGAAGACTTTATTGACAAATCTGAAGAGAGCAGATTTCTTGGTTCTGTTTCTTTAACATACGACCTTCCAGTACAAGGCCTTAAGTATGAAGTAAGAGCTGGTGGAAATATGAGAAATAAAGAAAGAAGAAGATTTTGGGGATTAAATACATACCAGGGAAAAACTGGAAACGGTGCTCTGCAAATTTCTAATTTAAATACAAAATCATATCAGATTAATAACCTTTTAAGGTTTAATAGAAGCTTTAATAAAAAACATAGATTGAATGCCCTGGTTGGCTTTACATGGGACTCAAGAGATTCGGACACAAAAATATTCGCTGTTGAGGATTTTGCGACAACTGCTTTAAATATTCAACAGCCATTACTTGGGCAACTTAATAAGACACCGCTAACAACAGGTGCCTCTGATACAAGATTAATTTCGTATTTGGGAAGAGCCAACTATACTTTTAATAATAAATATGTTCTAACCTCAACCCTTAGAGTTGATGGTGTTTCAAAATTTTCTGAATCTAACAGGTATGGGTACTTCCCATCGTTTGCATTTGCTTGGAGAATGGTAGAAGAGTCATTTATCGATAACCTTAGTGTTTTTGATGACTTGAAGCTTAGAGCAGGTTGGGGTCAAATTGGAAATCATGGTATAAGACCTTATGCTACTCTTTCAAATTATGCAGTAAGTGCCGATGTATTATACGGAAATAACGAAAATGGAATTGATGTACCTATCTTTTTACAAAATATTGCAAATCCTGACCTTACTTGGGAAACAACTGAACAATTAAACATAGGTCTTGATTTTGCATTTTTTCAAAGTCGTTTAACTGGTACTGTTGATGCTTACAACAAGCTTACTAAAGATTTATTACAAAATGTTCCTATACCTCTCTCTTCTGGTTTTCTTAACTTACAGATTAATAGAGGTGAGATTGAAAATAGAGGAATTGAAGCAAGTTTAAATGCAATTTTGATTGAAGGAAGAGATTTTACATTATCTATAGGTGGTAACATTGCATTTAATAAAACTAAGTTAAGCAAGATTGGTCTTCCTCCTTCAGATATATTAATTAATGATCAATATGTTAGAAGAGCTTATTACGAAGGTAACCAAGTCAGTAGAGGTAATATATTTAAATATGCACCAAATGTTTTCATTGATGGTGAGGAGACAGGTTTATTTTATGGTTTTGAAACCAATGGAATATATCAATTTAATAATCCGTTGCCAGATGGAACATTAGCAAGAATTTATGATCCTAGTGATGAGAATCCTCCTCCTTTTTGGGCTGGTGATGTTAGAATAGTTGATCAAAATGGAGACGGAGTAATTGACATAAATGATCGGACTGTTATAGGTAATCCTAATCCTGATTTTGTTTATGGTATCAATCTTGATTTTTCATATAAAAATTTAAGCTTGAAGGTTTTAGCTAATGGTGTTTATGGTAATGATATCGCAAATGGAAATTTATTGCAACTTGCTGTAGCTGAGGGAATTCCTTATGCTAACATAACCACGTCTGCATATAACAACGCTTGGAGACCAGACAGAACCTCCAATTCTCATCCTAGAATTAAATATACTACTAATGGATCCATAGCAATGCCTGATTGGATTATTGAAGATGGAAGTTTCTTGAGAATTAGTAATATTAATTTAAGTTATCAATTTGAAAAAATTAATGTTTACTTATCAGCTCAAAATGTATTTACATTTACTGGTTATAGTGGTTATAACCCTGAGGTAACAAGTTTTCTCTATGATGGGTTAAGAAATGGTATTGATTGGAATGGTCAGCCAAATGCTAGAAAATTTTTAATTGGTTTAAACTTTAATTTTTAGTTACAATGATATTTTTAAAATCAACAATAAATAGAATTATTAAAAGCTTAAGATTAGTTTTACTTTCATCCTTTTTTACAGTTTTTAGTTCTTGTGAATTAGATGAAGTTGCACCTTTTTTAGATAAATCAATCTATAATGATATTGAAACAGCTAAAGCAGCTACAAAAGGTATTTATGCTGGACTTACCAGCTATAATGCAAAAGAGAGAGGAATTTATGTTATAAATGGTTTCTCAGGACTTTTTACATCAGGTAAAAACGGTCAAACTATTACTAACCCAAATGCTTCAAATCTTTTTTCATTGAAACCTATTTATGATGCTGATTCTGAAGCAATGTGGGGCGCATATTACTCCGTTATATCAAGATGTAATGGTTTAATCGAAAATGTAAATATTGGTTCTTCTCCATCAAACGATAATCTTGTTGGTCATGCTTATTTCCTAAGAGCTTATTCATATTTTCAACTTACTCGACTTTGGGGAGATATACCACTTTGGGATGAAATAGCTAACCAAACTGATCTTCATAAAGCAAAATCATCTTCAAAAGATATATATAATCTGATAGTTAGTGATGCGCAACAAGCTGGTTTATTGATGTTAGATAATTCAGGGTCAGAGTCATTAGGTTTAGGTTACCCTTTAAAATATGCATCAAATATGCTACTTGCAAAAGTATACATGACATTAGCCACTAATACGGATTTAGGTGATGGGAAAACAGAACCAGAATATTGGCAACTAGCATATGATGAAGCAATTAAAGTAAAAAATTCAGGTAAATATATTTTAAATATTGATTATGGTGAATTATTTACTATGGACGGAGAAAATTCACAAGAATCAATCTTTGAGTATCAGCTAAGCGAAAGTTCTAGTAATAACCAAATGGGTAGAAATTTTACTCCTTGGAGATTCAAACAAGGAAATAATGCATACGGATGGTTACAAGTACATGCTAGTGTTTATGATTCTCATGCTTCGCAATATCCTTCTGATCCAAGACTTGATGGAACATATCTCACCACATATACAAATCAAGAAAATGGTCAAACAGTAAATTCTCATCCAATAACCAACAGAACTAGTTTTAGGAATTCTAACCCACCTTTTTTTAAGTTTGCTGTTAAAGACGTTACTCATTCTGCTCAATTTAATAATATGAATTATATCGTTTATAGATATGCAGATCTACTTCTTATGCTTGCTGAAATTTCTAATGAGCTTTCAAAAGATGCTGAAGCCATAGGATATGTTGAAGAAGTTCTAAATCGAGTTGGATTAACTCCACACATAAGTTATCTAGGTGGAAAAGATTCTTTTAGAGATGCCATAATGAGAGAGTACAGATTTGAGCTTCTTGGCGAGGGTGAAGACTCTCATAATAATAGAAGAAGAGGGTATAACTATTTTTTGAATAATACCATTCTTGTACATAATAACAATCCAAACAAAAGCAGTCAATATGATTTAACATTAAATATAGATGAAAGTAAAGTAATGAAACTTCCTATACCTCTAGGAGAAATAACAACTAATTACCTAATCGATGATGAATAAATTTATAGATATGAGACATCTCTTAAATTACTTAAAGTTTTTAATTATATCCTTGATTATTTTTTCCTGTGAGGAAAGAGTCGAGCTTGATTATGTCAATTTTAATCCTGGATCACTTTCAAGTGATGATGGTAAGGTAAGTTACTCTGATGCTGATATATATCCTATTTTAGCTGAGCTTTCTACTGATACGCCAGCAGTAGATATTAGTATTAAAACTGGAATAGTTTTTTCTTTAGATACTATTGTAGCTCCGTCAGAAAGTACTTACGATAATTCTAAATTTACTATTGATAGACCATCTGGTGTTATAACTTATGATAACACACTTGGAGGTCTTTCAGAGGGTGATTATATAATTTCTATTAAAGTTAATAATGCAAGTGGCGTTGCAACGTATAATAATGCAGTTACTATTAGAGTTTTGCCTGTACCTATTGAAATTAATATTGATAATTCAAGCGTTGATGTTGGATCTCTTCAAATTGGAGTTATCGCAACAGCATCCATAACAGATCTTTCTGGTTCTAATGTAGTTGATATGGTAAGGTATCAGTTAGTTGATGCTCCTGACACTTATGAAATAGATTCGTTAACAGGTGTTATTTCAAAAGTAAAGGCATCCGGATCAGGTACTGTTAAATTATCAGTTCAAGTTGGCAGTAATGTTGGAGCAGTTATTTCAAGAGACATACTAACTGTTAACATAGGTGCTTCTCCAACTCTTAAGTATATGCAACTTGATGGAAGTTCTGACCTAACGCGAGTTACATTATCTCCATATACCGCCTATACAAGTTTTGCACCAGTACTTAGCGATATGACAGCAGTTTCTTGGGATATTACTTTACCAGAAGAATTATCAAATTTTAGCAGCTTTATCACTTTAGGATCTTCTGGCGAGCTCACAATATTAGCAGATGCAAATCTTCCTGATGGTGACTATAAAATTGGGGTTGCACCAATGAATGCGGGAGGTATATCATTAGAATTTTCTGAGATATTAACTATAAGAGTACAGAGTAGATCATCAGTAGTTTTTGAAGACCTTATAAATTCAACAAGTGATGGGGTTTCACCAAATACAGAAACAGGTTGGTATCATTTCATATTAGCTGGCACTATAAATAACAGTTCTTGGCTGAAAATGGGTTCTGTTGGTGCGGGTCAATTCAGTGGTATGAGAAGGTGGATGAATAATTCTTATAATGGAGAGACTGATGAACTTGTAGTAAGAGAGGTTGACCTAACCTCTATTGATAAAACAAAACCTACCACTATTGTTTTTTCAGAAGTTATTGGCTATGGAAATGCATATCTTAATAAATATGACAGAGCTTTTTATTTTGGAGAAGACACAACAAACATATCTGAAAGTACTTGGAATGACTCTGAATGGACTGCAATGCCTGGTCTTGATCTGGCTGGAACAGATTGGCTTTCTACGAATTGGAATGCTGGAAGTGGACCAGCACAGGATTATACAAAGGATTTAAATCTTACCACGATTTCAGGAGACAAAGTTTACTTAAGTTGGAGGTTGAAAAGAAAGGATGATCAGACAGGACAACAAAATGGTCAGTGGGTTGTCAATGATATTAGAATTGAACAGCCTGACGTTTTTACAGCTGAGGAGGAATAATTTTTTAACTTTCTTACTATACAATTATTTTGAGATATTTATTTATTTTAATTCTTTTACCACTTTGCTCTCTTGCAAAAAAGAATATACTTTTTATATCAGTTGACGATTTAAAACCTTCATTAGGTGTATACGGTGATAACTATGCAATCACTCCACACATTGATAAATTAGCATCTTTTGGGACAACATTTACAAATGCTCATGTTCAGCAAGCTATTTGTGCTCCCTCTAGAGTTAGTCTTTTAACTGGTTTAAGACCTGATCTTACTGAGGTGTGGGATTTAGAAACTCAAATGAGAGACAAAAACCCTAACATACTTACTTTACCTCAATATTTTAAAGAAAACGGTTATTCAACTGTGGGAATGGGTAAAATTTTCGATAACAGAAGTGTTGATAGAAAACTTGATCAGCGTTCTTGGTCACAACCATATATAAAAGTAGAAGTAAACCATAGTATTCATGGAAATTCTATTACTGGATTTCAGTCTCCTGAAAATAAAAAAATTCTTACACAGATTAGAGATAAAGCTTCAGAAGATGGTATACCTCAAGGTAGAATGTGGCAATATTTAAGAAGTAAGTTTAAGCCATCAATTGAGTCATTTGATATTTCAGATGATGGTTATACTGATGGGGTAATAACCCTTGCTGCAGTATCGCAGTTAAGTAAGTTATCGGAAAAGGATGATCCTTTTTTTCTTGCTGTTGGTTTTGTTAAACCTCATCTTCCATTTGTAGCTCCAAAAAAATATTGGGATATGTACAATAGAGAAGAAATAAAACTCGCTGAATATCAAAAGCGTGCAAGAGGTACTGTTAAACTTTCTTACAATAATAACGGTGAAATGAGATCTTACACAGATATACCCGATTCTTTTGATGAAAGCGGTTTGATAAATAAGGATAAGCAAAGAGAATTAATACATGGTTATTATGCATGTGTTTCATATATAGATGCTCAAATAGGAATTATCCTTGATGAGTTAGAAAAAAATGATTTGATGGATAACACAATAATAGTTCTTTGGGGTGATCATGGTTGGCATCTGGGTGATCACGGTCAATGGGCAAAGCATTCTAATTTTGAGCAGGCTACGAGGGCTCCTCTCATTATTGTAGATCCCGATACAAAATCTAGTAATTTTAGTGCATCTCCAGTAGAGTTTATTGATGTTTTCCCAACACTTGTTGAATTAACAGGTCATGATCTACCTGAAAGTCTTCAGGGATCTAGCCTATCACCAATCTTAAAGGGAAAATCAAAAAGAGTAAAGGATTTTGCTGTTAGTCAATACCCAAGAGGGAATGTAATGGGTTATGCTATGAGGAATGAAAGATATAGATATGTTGCATGGTACAAAAATAGAAGTACTGTTGAGGATGATGTTATAATTAAGGAATTGTATGATTATAAGAACGACCCTAATGAGACTGTAAATATAGTTGGTGTAGAAAGAGAGCTCTCGGAGCGATTTCAAAATTCGTTGAATACTTTTTTAAATAATCAAACTAAAGAAAAAATTAAATTTAAACTGACTCAGAATATTTCAAAATCAAGTAATATTACTAACAATCAACCAGCTGTTTCTTCAGGCATTAATTTACTAAAGAATTCAGGTTTTGAGAATGGAACTACGGGGTGGAATAAGGGGAAAGGATGCCCAATATATTCTGTTAATAATAACGCAAGAAATGGGAACAGTGCCTTGATGTTTGAAGGGACTAAGTGTAGTATATTCCAAAAAGTTAATGGATTAAAGCCCAATACAACATATAAAGTTAGCGCGTACATAAAGTCTGAAAATAATGAAGCGGCTCTTCTTAAAATAAGGTTTTACGGTGGATCAGATATTACGAGGAGATATTCTAAATCTGAATACGGTGAAGTAACAACCACATTTAAAACAGGACCAGATAATACATCAGCTAGAATAGCTTTATTAAAATATGCTGATGGCGCTACTGGAAAAACATGGTTTGATGATATATCTGTAACCGAAGTAGGTATGATTAGTTTGTCATCTAAACAAAATATCAAAAAAATTTTATCAAAAAAATTTGACGAAAGGTTTTATTTTGGTGCAACTATTTCATCTAAACAATTAGGTACTGATGCTGAAAAACTGTTAATAAATAATTTTAATATGACCGTTCCAGAAAATGCAGTCAAGCAGGCAAGGGTTCACCCTGATCCGTATACTTGGAACTGGGATGACATGGATAACATTCTTTTGATGTCAGAGAAAAATAATCTTGTTGTTAGACTACACGGACCAGTTAGTCCACAATCATCACATTGGGCAAAAAATGACAATAGAACACCAATCGAGCTTGAAAAAAATATGAATGAATATTTGATAGAACAATGTAAAAGATATAATGGTCACCCAAACGTTTTATGGATGGATGTTGTTAACGAAACGGTTGAGAGAAATGGAGAATGGTTCGGACCAAAAAAAGGTGTAGATCAATGGGAGAATCCTTGGACAATTATCGGCTTTGAGAACGATCCTAATAAGACTCCAAAGTATATAGTAAAGGCATTTGAGATTGCGAATGAATATGCTCCTAACATTAGTCTTGTATATAATCAACATGGGGGTATGGAAAAAAAAATGTGGGAAAAGGTTAAAGAAACAATTATTTATTTAAAGGGTAGAGGTCTTCGTGTTGACGGATTGGGTTGGCAGGCTCATCTATCTAATAAAAATAATATTAATCAGGAGGATATTCAGTTCTTATCAGATCTAATTGATTGGTGTCATGATAATGAATTAGATTTTCACGTTACTGAAATTGATTATAAAATTTTCGGTGAAGTAAACACCTACAATCAAAAAATTCAAGCAGATGCTTATTCAAGTATATTGAAGATTCTATTATCTAAAATCAATAATGGTATCGTCACTTATAACACATGGGGTATTGTTGATAGATTAGGAGAACACACTGATAAGTCTAGATTTATTTTTGATTTGGTTGGTAATCCAAAGCCGGCATATTTTTCTCTTCTCAAAACATTAGATGATTTTAATTTATTCGATTAAGGAATGAGAAATATGAAATTCTTTCTTAAATCATTTTTATTTTTGATACTATGCGGATGTCAAAAAAGTATTGAAAAAGATAAAAGGAATGTATTATTCATAATTGTTGATGATTTAAAGCCTCTACTTGGAAGCTATGGTTATCCTGAAATTATATCCCCAAATATTGATAGATTGGCGAGTGATGGTGTATTATTTTCTAATGCTTATGCCCAGCAAGCTATATGCACTGCATCTAGAATGAGTTTTTTAACCGGTAAAAGACCTGATTATACTAAAATTTGGGATCTTCAAACAAAATTACGTGATGTAAGACCAGAAATTAAGACTATTCCTCAACACTTTAAAGAGAATGGTTACCAAAGTATTGGCATGGGTAAGGTCATGCACGGTGCAAAAGATAATGATCCTGTTTCATGGACTATGCCGTTTATAACAAATGAAAATTTTGAATACGCCGATGGATTTAAAATGCCTGCTAATTTATATCAATCACCTGAAATCCATAAAAAGTGGGATTCTTTGCAGAGAGCTCTAGATAAAGATCCGAGTGCTGATCGAGGCTGGTTTGCTGTCAACAGTATTATGAAATCTTCAAACTTAAGACCTTTAACTGAGAGCTTAGATGTTCCTGACAATGCATACGCTGATGGGGCATCAGCACTAAAGACCATTGAACTTTTAAAGGATTTTAATGATAAAAAAGATAATTTTTTTCTTACTGTTGGTTTTCAAAAACCTCATCTTCCATTTACCCCTCCTAAAAGGTATTGGGATATGTATGATAGAGAAAAAATTAATTTAGCAAAGTTTCAAAAAAAGTCTGAAGGCTCACCTAACGAAGCGTATCATTTTTCTGGTGAACTTAGAAATTATCATGATACCGAACCAAACATGAATAAAAATGGTATTTTGAATGATAAAAAGCAGAAAGAAATCATTCACGGATACATGGCATCCGTATCCTACATTGATGCTCAGGTTGGTAAAATCTTAGATTATCTTGATAGTTCAGGTATGAGTGAAAATACAGTTATAGTATTTTTTGGAGATCATGGATGGCATCTTGGTGACCACGGTTTGTGGAATAAGCATTCAAATTTTGAGGAAGCAACAAGAACACCTCTTATTTTTAAGTCACCGGATATTAAAGGTGGATTTATAAATAATAGTCCTGTTGAATTAATTGATATCTTTCCCACAGTGTGTAAATTAGCTGGTATACCAGCTCCTGGTTATTTAGATGGAATCTCTTTATTTCCTATTTTAAAAAGAAACTCTAAAAATTTAAAGAAATTTGCAATTAGTCAATATCCAAGAAGATGTAATGTAATGAGAAGTGTAATTGGAAGATATCCTGATGATTGCACCCTTATGGGGTATGCTGTTAGAAATGATAGATATAGGTATATAGCCTGGGTATCAGGAAACTTTGAAGAAAGAGTTAACTTTAACGATAATGATATATTAATGGAGGAACTTTATGATTACGAGATAGATCCTTTAGAGACTTTTAGTTTTGCTTCTGATTCAAGTTATATAAAAATCAAAGATGTTATGATTAGAGACTTAAGAAGTATAATATGGGAAAATTAGTATCATTAGCTGTTATTTTTTTTTTGTCTTTAAACATATTTTCTCAGAGTATCCCAACAACTCATATTTATAAAAAAGTAGACACCATTGAATTAAAGTTTAAAATATATAAGCCATATACCTTTGACTCCAATAAAGAATATAGCACTGTTATCCTTTTTCATGGTGGTGGGTTCAATAATAGATTTGAAAACCAATTTAAAAGACATGCAGAATATTTTAACACTAGAAGTTTCATTACTATTACACCAGTATACAGAATTAAAAATCTGCACAATACCTCACCTAAAGAATCGTATGATGACGCAAAAGACTTTCTCAATTATATTATTTTAAATTCTAAAAAATATAACATAAATGAGGATAGAATATTTATTGGTGGTGGTTCTGCTGGAGGTCATCTTGCTCTTTCTACAATATTTCAGGATAACACTAGAAAATTTGTGAAAGGATTAATACTATATAATCCTATTGTTGATACAGGACCTAATTCTGCATTTGCAAATAGAAGAAATAATAAAGATTTTTTAGAAATTTCACCAATTCATAATATTAAAGAAGGTCATCCTCCTACTATTATTTTTCATGGTTCTTTAGATAAGATTGAACCTATTGAGAAAATAAATGAATATAAAGAAAAGGTTAGTAGTGTTGGGTCACGGTGTGAAGTGATAATTTATCCAAATCAAGATCATTCCTTTTTTAATCAACAAGAATTTTTTATTAAAACTTGTGAGGAAGTTGATAAATTTCTTCTTTCTTTAAATTATTTAAATAAAAGTTTCTAGTATTAATGTCAAAAACATTATTCTTATTTATATTCATTTTAAAGTTAGTTTTATTACCATTTTTATCATCTTCACAAAAACCAAATATACTGTGGATAACTGTTGAAGATATCAGTCCAACTCTCTCTATGTATGGTGATTCAACATCTAAAATACCAAATTTAGATGAACTCGCATCCGAAAGTTTAATCTACACTGAATCTTATACAACCGTTGGTGTTTGTAGTCCATCAAGATCCTCCTTAATAACAGGAATGTATCCTGTTTCAATTGGTACGCATCAAATGCGAACTGGAAAAGATGTATTTGGATGGGGGTCTAGAGATTATGACGGATCATCGAATGCCATTGATGTAAACGGAAATCCTATTCCATTATATTCTGTCGTAACACCTCCTGAAGTAAAATGCTTTACAGAGTACTTAAGAGCTGCTGGATACTATTGTACAAATAATTCAAAAACAGATTATCAATTTGCAGCACCAGTTACCGCTTGGGATCAAAATGGAGATAAAGCACATTGGAAAAATAGAAATAAAAACCAACCATTTTTTTCCGTTTTTAATTTTGATGTTACTCATGAGTCAAAAATGTGGCTTCACAGAAATAAACCTCTTACAGTAGATCCAAAAAAAGTTCCTTTACCTCCATACTTTCCAGATACTGATACAGTAAGAAATGATGTTGCCAGAAATTATTCGAATATTGAATTGTTAGATATATTGGTTGGTAATTTACTAGATGAACTCAAATCAGATGGGCTATATGATAGTACGTATGTTTTTTTCTTTAGTGATCATGGAGGTCCATTACCAAGGGGGAAAAGGTCTCACTATGAATCAGGTTTAAGGGTTCCAATGATTATTAGAAATCCTTTTGAGAAGTTACAAAGATATGTACATGATCCAGTATCTTTTGTCGATATTGCTCCAACTATATTATCGTTGGTTGATATTGAAATACCAAATCATTTTCAAGGAAACCCATTCCTAGGAGAAAAAAAAGATAAAATTCCTAGGAATTTTATTTTTGGATCTGGTGACAGGTTTGATGAGACATACGACAGGGTGAGAAGTGTTATTTCTAAAGATTACATATACGTAAAGAATTATTATATTGACCGACCAGCTTACAAGGATGTACTTTATCGAAAAAATATTGATATGACTAATGAGATGTTTAGACTTTTTAAGGAGGGGAAATTAAATGCTGATCAAGTATATTGGTATAGACAGTCTAAAACTAAAGAAGAATTTTATATTAGATCTATTGATCCTTACAGTTTAGATAATGTGATAGATGATTTGAATTATAAATCTCAAATAAATAAACACAGAAAAGCTTTAAAAAATTGGCAAAATAAAATATATGATATTGGACATTTATCAGAGAAAGATCATTTAGAGAGTATGTGGCCAAAGGGAATTCAGCCTGTAACTAAAAAGCCTGATATTATTATAAGAAATCAATTAGTAACTATCAAGTCAAAAACTAAAGGATCATCAAATGCATATATTGTTTCTGATAAAAATTTTGAACCGAATTTAGATGATGGATGGATGTTATATCACAAACCAATTAAAGTTAATAAAGGTTATCTTTACATTAAATCAACTAGACTAGGTTATAAGGACAGTGAAATATTAAAGATTGAATTATAATAATGAGATATAGATACATTTTTATTTTTTTCCTTTTGATATTTGAATCAAATGCCCAAAAAAATATTCTTTTTATTGCTGTCGACGATTTAAAGCCAATGATTAATTCATATGGTTATGATGATATGATCACTCCAAGCATTGACGCTATAGCCTCAAAAGGAACAATATTTAAAAATGCATCTAATCAACAGTCTGTTTGTGCTCCTTCTCGTGCGAGTTTACTTACAGGTCTTTACCCTGATCAAACAAGGGTTTGGGATCTTAATACTTTAATTAGAGATGAAAATCCTGATGTAATAACTTTACCTCAATATTTTAAAAATAATGGTTACTACTCTGTTGGTCTTGGTAAAATATTTGATAACAGGTCAGTTGATTCTAATTATGATGGTATTTCTTGGTCTACACAATTTTTACAAGGAATGCCAAATAATTATTATCATGATAATGATATGGGTAGATCTGGTTACCAAGATCCTGCAGTACATTCCGCTATTAATCAATATAATCAATATATCTCTGCTAATAATATTACAACAGTAGATGGAAAAAGAGAAGCTAGAAAGCTTTATCCTCTTTCAAAACCAGCTACAGAGGGAAGCCAAGATTTACCTGATAATGCATATGTTGATGGTGCAAGAACAGAGTATGCAATGCTGAAAATTGATGAAGCAGCAAATTCTGGAAAACCTTTCTTCCTTGCAGTTGGTTATTCAAAACCTCATTTACCGTTTGTTGCGCCTAAATCATATTGGGATTTATATGATAGAGAAGACATTGAAATACATCCAGAACAAGGAAGGGATAGCAGTATACCTAACATAGCCTATCACAATAATCATGAGTTAGTTAATAGTTATTCCGATATCCCTTTTGATTCTAATCTTTCACCCGATAAACAAAAAGAACTTATTCATGGTTACAAGGCATGTGTCTCCTATATTGATGCTCAGATTGGAAAATTACTTTCAAAACTTGATCAATTAGGTCTTTCTGAAAATACAATCATTGTGCTTTGGGGTGACCATGGTTGGCATTTAGGAGATCACGCGCTTTGGATTAAACATACTAATTTTGAGCAGGCAGTCAGATCTCCACTAATTATTTATTCACCAAATATTGACAAACCAAATAATATTAGTAATTCTCCAGTTGAATTATTAGATATATTTCCAACCCTATGTGAACTTACAGGTTTAGAGATACCTAGTTATATAGAGGGAAAGTCTCTTAAACCTATCCTGGAAAATCCTGATCATAAAGTTAGATTTGCGGCATTGTCCCAGTATATTAGAACAAGTAATTCAAGACCTCACATGGGATATACTTTAAGGAATGAAAGATATAGATACACTAAATGGATCCAGATGGATTATAGGTCTGGTGAGAGATACGGTCCTACTGAAGCTTGTGAACTGTATGACTACGAAGTTGATGTTCATGAAACTGTTAATAGGTGTTTAGACCCAAGTTACTCAGATATTAAGAGTCAGTTTGAATTAGAATTTAAAAAAAGAAATATAGCTCAAAATTCACCTTCAAGTTATTTTTACATAACAACTTGTGCTGACTCTTATACAGCACCAGATGATAAAGTCTATAATGAAAGTGGGATATATACTGCAACTTTAGAAGCAAACAATGGATTAGATAGTGTAGTTACTATTGAATTACTATTTAATAATCAGTTATCAAATGTAGTATATGAGTTAGAAGGAGTTTTGTCTGCAGAACAGCAAGAATCAACATATCAGTGGTACAATTGCGAGAACAATCAGCCTATCTTAGGTCAGGTGTCTCAAACATTCCAGCCAGAAGAGTCTGGGAATTATTATGTTAAAATAAATCACTCAAATTGTGGTGAGGTAACTTCAGACTGTATATCATTTACTTATAATGAAATACTAAACCTGGAACCGGGATACTTAAAAGATTACATAATATTTCCAAATCCAGCAGATAAAATATTGAATTTCAAAACCTATAGTAACTACAACTCCATAAATATCCAATTAGTTGATGTTTTAGGGAAAGTTGTTTTAGAGAAAAATTTATATAGAAAAACTATTTTTGAGATTGATGTCTCAAAGCTTTCTGGGAAATTTATAGTTAATGTTATTTTAGATAAAAAAGAGTCAAAATCATCTGTTGTAATTATTCAATAGCATTCACAGATTCTCTCCAATTTCTAACCATTCTTAAAAGATAATCTCTTTTTTCTATTAGCTTACCTGATAGATTATTTGATTCTCCCATATCTTCAATCAAATTATATAACTCAACTCTATTCTCTCTGTAGAAGTCCATGAGTTTATAATCGCCTAATCTTATAGTTGTATTTGCGAGGTCGCCGGTATTTTTAGGACGTGGTCTCGGAGAATGCCAAAAAATAGGCCTTTGGCTATTATCTTGGTTATCTCCAATCAATGATTTTTTAAAACTTACTCCGTCAACATGTTTGTCTTCGTGGGTATTCTCATCTATTAATTCAAGAAGAGTTGGGAAATGATCGGTTCCAGTTACAACAGTATTTGACCATCCTTCAAGTATTTTATCTTCCCAAACAAGAAAAAGAGGTACTTTAATTCCACCTTCATAATTATGCCCTTTTCCTGCCCTAAGAGGAAGATTTGATGTAGCTAGAGGTCTTTGATTACCTCTATTTGATAATCCTCCATGATCAGATGTAAAGACGATTATAGTATTTTTATATAAATTATATTCTTTCAATGTTTTTATAATTCTCCCAAAATTATCATCCAGGTTTTCAATCATGGCAGCGTAAATTGGATTGTCTTGTCTTAATTTAGTTTCTCCAGTTGTCTTTTCAAATGAAAATGGATTGTCTAATTTATTTTTGTAAATACTTGAAATTTTTTTTTCATATTTTTTTTCTATTTCCACTTTTCCTTCAAATGGTGTATGGACTTCGTAATGAGAAAGGTATATGAAAAACGGTTGCTTATTTTTTCTTTTATTATTATAATTTTCATCAATCCAGCTTACAGTAAGGTCGGTTAGCTGATCTGTTAAATGATATCCATTTTCAACTTCTGGTAACTTTATAATATCTGGTGCATTTTCATTTCCTTTTCCTCTCTTTTGTATATTATATGGATAAAAATATGATTTAGGAACTCCAGAATCTCCTGCTCCGAAGTTAGTTTGAAAACCTTGATTTTCAGGAGATGAACCACTTTTACCTCTTGATAGATGCCATTTTCCTGAAATTAAAGTTTTATATCCAACATCTTGAAGTGCTTCTGCAATAGTATACTCTTCTTGTTTCAGTTGTGAACCTGGACCTGGACTTTTTGTTCTTGCTGGATATTTTCCTGTCATTATTGCAAACCTTGAAGGCACACATCTTGGGTGAGCAGAATATGCGTTTTTAAATTTCATTCCTCTCTCAGAAAGCATATCAATATTTGGTGTTTCATAGAATTTTGAGCCTTGATATCCTGTATCATACCAGCCTAAATCGTCAACGAGAAAAAAAAGTATATTTGGTTTTTTTGATTTTCCATCCAATAAATGAGTAAAAAGAATAAATGATATAATAAATATTTTTTTCAGCATTTTTTTATTTATTTATAAATCTAATTGTTTAGAATTTTTTTAACCTTTTTTTAGCTCTTTTTTTTAATACCATTTTATAAATTACTTAAATGAAAAAACTTTATTTGATGTATTTCTACATAACAATTTTTTTTGTCATTTTTTTTAATGGATGTGTTGAGAATAAAAAAGTTAGTGAGAGTTCACCAAATATAATTTTTATTTTCACAGACGATTTAGGATATGGTGACTTAGGTATTTTTGGTGCAGAGGATATAAAGACACCTCACATTGACTTTATTGGCAAAAATGGTATAAAATTTACTGATTTTTATTCTGTTTCATCTGTTTGTACTCCATCAAGAGCGGGCTTACTTACAGGAAGAATGCCTCAAAGGTTTGGCCTAAACGGTGTTCTTTTTCCTGATAGTCACACAGGTATGCCTTCTTCTGAATATACCATAGCAGAATTGTTAAATGATAATGGGTACACAACAGGAATTGTGGGTAAATGGCATTTGGGGCACAAACATGAGTACTTACCCTTACAACAGGGCTTTGATAGTTTTTTTGGAATTCCGTATAGCAACGACATGGCAAGTACTGTTTACATGAGAGGAAATGATATTGTAGATCATTTTCCAAATCAATCGTTAATGACAAATAAATTAACAGAGGAGTCAATCGATTTTATAGAAAAAAATAAGAATAATAAATTTTTTTTATATCTAGCTCATCCAATGCCTCATGTGCCAATTTATGCATCAGAGAAATTTATTGGTTCATCTGAAAGGGGATTATATGGGGATGTTATTCAAGAGATTGATTGGAGTGTTGGTAGAATTATCAATAAGCTAAAGGAAAATAATCTTTTAAATAATACATTAGTTATTTTCAGTAGTGATAATGGTCCATGGCTTACTATGGGTGAATTTGGTGGTTCTTCAGGTAAGTTAAGTAATGGTAAAATGTATACTTTTGAAGGAGGTATGAGGGTCCCAACCCTCGCTATGTACATAGATTATATACCGGCAGGCAGTCAAACTAATCAAATTATGTCACAACTAGATTGGTTTCCAACTTTTGCTAGATTAACAAATTCAGAATTTTCTGATAAGATTATTTTAGATGGCGAAGACATTTCTGCTGTATTAAGAGGTGAAAGTGATAATAATGAAAGAGATTTTTTATTTTTTGATTACGACAAACTCGAAGCTTACAGGTTAGGTGATTACAAAGTGAAATTACCATATGAAGGCTGGCCTGGAACCTGGTACAAGAGTCCACTTGATTCTCATGATACTCTTCTCTTTAATTTAAGTATTGATCCCGGGGAAAAAAATAATATATTTGAATCAAATAAAGAACTCGCTTTAATTTTAATAGAAAAAATGAAAAAAAAATATTCTAGCATGGGAGATTTGCCGCCTTCAATAATTATTCGAACTGATGCGGATGAGAGTCATCTAGATTATTTGAACATTAAAAAGTAGATTAAATGAAAAAAATTCAATTAGTATTTCTTTTGTTTTTAACAATTCAAAATAATTATGGCCAGATAATTGAAAAAAATTGGGAAAACTGTTCTAAATATTTAGGTAATGTATCGAGAGATTTATCATCATATAATATTACAAATACACCTGATAATTGGCTTTCATATTGGAATCAAGTTACCCCATCAAATGCCGGAAAGTGGGGATTTGTTGAAGAGGAACGTGATGTCATGAAGTGGGAGGGTCTTGATAAGGCATATTACCTTGCGAAATCTAATAACCTTAAGTTCAAACAGCATGTGTTTGTCTGGGGAAATCAACAGCCTGAGTGGATAGATGACCTCTCCAATGAGGAGCAACTTGAGGAGATTGAGGAATGGATAAGTGAGTTTTGTAATAGGTATCCAGCAACGGATCAAATAGATGTGGTTAATGAGGCAAGATCAAATAAACCAAACGGTGGCCAAAGGGGTGATGGCACATATAGAGCAAATTATATTCAGGCTTTAGGTGGACAAGGCGAAACAGGAGTAGATTGGATAATTAAAGCATTTGAACTTGCTAGAAAACATTGTCCAAATGCAGAGCTTATTTTAAATGACTATGGTATACTTAATAATCCATCAAATAGGGAGAGTCATATTGCAATAGCTAATATTTTAAAAGGTCTTAATCTGATTGATGCCATTGGAGTTCAAGGTCATTCTTTTACAATTGAAAATATGTCTCAAGAACAATTAAAATTTTCCTTAGATCAGTTGGGTGAGACAGATTTGCCAATTTATATTTCTGAATTAGATTTAGATGCAGAGGGATCTAACCCTGAAACAACACAACTTAATAGATATCAGCAATTATTTCCCGTAATGTGGGAGCATCCTGATGTTGCTGGAATAACTCTGTGGGGATATATAAAAGATAATATATGGAGAGAAGATGCTTATTTAGTTCTAGGTCCAAGTATTAACGATCAAGAAAGACCCGCTATGCAATGGATTAAGAACTATGTTAATTCCACAAACAGCGGATGCGATAATGTTGGCCCTGTATTATCTATTGAGATTGATGATAACATGGCTTTTAACTTTTATCCAAATCCTGTTAACAAGGGTTCTTTTATTGATTTAATACTTGAAAAAGATATAAGTTCCATTAATATAATATCCAAAAGAGGTAAATTATTATATCAAAAGGATATAGATCAATTCACAAGAAGAATTAAAATTTCTCTTGAAGAAGGTTTATATTTAATTGAAGGTGTGAGGAATGACGGTAAAAAAATTATTAAAAAGCTATTAGTAAAATAAAAAATATAATTAATAACAAGATACTTCAGCCCATTTAGTAACTTCTTTTTTTTCTGCTAGACAAGAATTTTTATATGTTATACCATCCCATCCTCAATCGGTACGTAATTCTCTAGTAAAAGCCTTGGGAGCTATTAAATTATTATTAATACATGTATCTTGGTTCGAACACAATCTCTTTAAGAAGAACAACTTATTAAAAATATCGTAAGAATTATAGGGTTAATTTTCAACCTCGTAATATAAAATTTGATAATAAATAATTTATAATCCGTAATATTTTACTGTTATCTCATCTTTTTTTACAAAAATTTAAAATTTAATCTCATTTTTTCTTATTTTAATATGAAAAGGTTTCTTTTTTTTAAATTTATTTAATTTAACAAATGAGTATTAAGAATAGTCTTTACAGGAAAAGATTCGAATCTGATGCTTGTGGTATCGGATGCGTTGCTAATATTGATGGTACAAGATCTAATGACATTATAATAAATTCTCTAACAATTCTAGAGAATATGAGTCATAGGGGAGCCACTGGTAACAATAAAAAAATAGGAGATGGTGCTGGTCTTAAAACACAAATTCCTCATAAGTTACTACAGGATGAGCTTTACCAAAAAAATATTTCATTACCCTCTCCAGGCAAATATGGTCTTGGAATGTTTTTTTTACCAAATAATATAAAAGACTATAATATATCAATTAAAATTTTAGATGATGCTTTTAAGAAATTTGGTTTTTCAATTATTTATAAGAGAGAGGTTCCAATTAATAAGAAAGACTTATGTAAATCCAATTTTAATTTTATTCCAAGAATAGAACAGTGGATAATTAAGTCGAATAATTATTTCAAAAATGAAGATGATTTCAATAAAGCCTTATACATATCAAGGCGTTATATTGAAAACTTAATTATTAATCATGACAATTCAAATTTATCAAACTCAGTTTATGTTGCTTCACTTTCAACTAATACGGTTGTTTATAAGGGGCAATTAACAACACATCAGGTTAGAACATTTTATCCTGATCTATCTAATAACCTTTTTGAGAGTTGTTTTTCAATCGTTCATTCAAGGTTTTCTACAAATACATTTCCATCCTGGAAGTTGGCTCAGCCATTTAGATTTATTTCTCACAACGGAGAAATTAACACATTACAAGGTAATTTAAATTCTTTAAAGTCTGCTGAGTCTAGATTTGAATCAAATCTATTTACTAATGAAGAGTTAAACATTGTTAGACCGGTTACTTCTAATGATCAATCAGATTCTGCATCTCTAGATAATTTAATTGAGTTATTGTCATTTTCTAACATAGATATAGACGAGGTCATGATGATGCTAATACCTGAAGCCTGGGATAATGATGATACTATGTCAAACACCAAAAAATCTTTCTATGAGTTTAAATCTTCAATTATTGAACCATGGGACGGTCCAGCTGCAATTATATACACAAATGGAAAAAGTATAGGATCAATTCTTGATAGAAATGGTCTTAGGCCGATGAGGTATACTATTACAAAAGACAATAAAATTATTTTAGCTTCAGAGACTGGTGTTTTAAATATTGAACCAAGTAATGTCAAACAAAAAGGGAATCTTAGATCAGGAAAAATATTAAGTATAGATTTTATAAGAAATAAGGTAAAGTTTGATGAAGAGATAAAAAAAACAATATGTAATAAAGAGCCTTATTACAACTGGTTAAAGAAAAATAGGATAACTGTTGATATGTTACCAAAGAAAAAATCAAAATTTAAAAAGATTAATGATTTTGATTTAGATAGGTCTCATAAGGTATTTGGTTATTCTAAAGAGGATATTGAAAAAGTCATATATCCGATGGCTGAGAATTCAAGTGAGCCAATTGGATCAATGGGAAATGATACCCCAATAGCAGTTTTAAGCAAGAAGCCAAAACATCTTTCAAATTATTTCAAGCAACTATTTGCTCAGGTTACTAACCCTCCAATTGATCCCATAAGAGAAAAAGATGTTATGTCATTGATCACTCATTTGGGAAATGTTTCTAATTTACTATCTCAGAAGGATACTGATTGCCAGAACATCACACTGAAGTCGCCAATATTAAACGATGAAACTCTAGAGAAAATCAGATCAATTGACATTTTTAATTTACAGTCAAAAACCATTAATGCTTATTATAAGGTTGATAAGGAAGGAGGAAACCTTAAAAAGTCATTGAATAGATTATGCAGGTATGTTGATGATGCAATTGATGATGGATACGAATTTATCATAATCAGTGATCGTTTTTTAGATTCATCTCACGCACCAATACCAAGCCTATTGTCATGTTCTTGTATACACAATCATTTGATAAGATCTGGTAAAAGAGGTAAAGTTGGATTAATTGTTGAGTCTGGAGATGCATGGGAAGTTCATCATTATGCTACACTTCTGTCTTTTGGAGCAAACGCAATAAACCCATATTTGGCTTTCGCCACAATTAGAAAATTACGTGAATCAAATTCTTCCTCTGATATAAAAAAGTTAAAAATTTTAAAGAATAATTATATAAATGCTATAGAAAATGGACTTCTTAAAGTTTTTTCTAAAATTGGAATATCCACTCTTAAATCTTACCAAAGTTCCCAATTATTCGAGATTATTGGAATAAGTAGAAATACTGTGGATCAATACTTTACTTCAACCACCTCAAGAATTGAAGGTCTTGGTATTAATGATATAGAGAGAGAAAATAATAAAAAGCATTTTCGTGCATACAACCGCGAACAAATTGATCTAGATGTTGGAGGTCTACTTAGCTGGAAAAAGGAAGGTGAGAAGCATGCTTTTAACCCTGAGACAATTTCTCTACTTCAACACAGTACCATAAAAAATGATTATAGTTTATTCAAAAAATATTCATCAAAGGTCAATCACCTCAATAAAACATCAATTAGAAGCAATTTTGATTTTAATTTTATTAATGATTCTATTCCTCTATCTAAAGTAGAGTCATCAAAAAAAATATATAAGAGGTTTGCAACTGGAGCTATGTCTTTTGGATCAATTTCTCATGAGGCCCATACTAACTTAGCAATCGCCATGAACAGACTTGGAGGAAGAAGTAACTCTGGTGAAGGTGGTGAGGATGAGGTAAGATTTAAAATCAAAGAAAATGGAGATAATTTAAGTTCAGCCATCAAACAAATTGCATCTGGAAGATTTGGTGTCACTATAAATTATTTAAATAATGCTAAAGAAATTCAAATTAAAATGGCACAAGGAGCAAAGCCAGGTGAGGGCGGTCAATTACCAGGTCATAAGGTTGATGATTGGATAGCTAAGGTAAGAAACTCTACACCTGGTGTAGGATTGATTTCACCTCCACCCCATCACGATATATATTCTATTGAGGATCTTTCGCAGTTAATTTTTGATTTAAAAAATGCGAATAGAGATGCAGATATAAGTGTAAAACTCGTTTCTAAAGCCGGTGTTGGCACTATAGCTGCAGGGGTAGCAAAGGCCAAATCTGATAAAATTTTAATATCCGGATATGATGGTGGAACAGGTGCCTCTCCGATATCTTCTATACAGCATGCTGGGCTCCCTTGGGAGTTAGGCCTGTCAGAAACCCAACAAACACTTATGAAAAATGGATTAAGGTCAAGAGTAAAACTGCAGGTTGACGGACAAATAAAAACCGGTAGAGATCTTGCAATAGCTACAATTCTTGGAGCCGATGAGTGGGGAATCTCAACTGCTGCTCTAATATCTCAAGGTTGTATAATGATGAGAAAATGTCACCTGAATACCTGTCCCGTGGGTATTGCAACACAAGATAAAACTCTAAGAAAAAGGTTTAATGGAGAGGTTGATCACATGGTTAACTTAATTCACTTCTTAACTGAAGAATTAAGAGAAATTATGGCAAGTTTAGGAGTGAGAAAGGTTGACGATCTTATTGGAAATACAAAACTTCTAAAGCAAAGAAAGAATCAGCACTGGAAGACAAAAAGTTTAGACCTTAACCCAATACTTTTCTCACATTTAGATAAACCTAAAAATTATTATAATTCATCTCATCAGAAAGATTTTCTCTCAGATCAATTAGATTATGTTCTTCTTGAGAAAATAAAAGATACCTTAGATAATCCATCTGTTATATCTAATGTCTCTACTCAGATAAAAAGTACTGACAGGGCTGTGGGTACAATAATATCTAGTAAAATATCAAGAAAATATGGTTCTGAAGCAATTAATGAAGACTCTATAAATATTAATTTTATCGGATCTGCAGGTCAAAGTTTTGGTGCTTTTGGAAGTAAGGGATTGACATTAAAAATTGAGGGTGACTCCAATGATTATTTTGGAAAGGGACTCTCTGGTGCTAAATTAATTATCAGACCTCCTAAAGAATCTAGATTCGTTGCTAATAAGAATATGATTATTGGAAATGTAGCTCTTTACGGTGCAACCTCTGGTAGTTGCTTTATAAATGGAAAAGCCGGTGAAAGATTTTGTGTTAGAAATTCCGGTGTAGATGTTGTAGTTGAGGGTGTTGGTGATAATGCTTGCGAATATATGACTGGAGGTGTTGCTCTTATACTTGGAAATATTGGTAAAAACTTTGGTGCTGGTATGAGCGGAGGTATAGCATATATTTATGGAAATAAAAATTTAAATAATTTTAATAAATCATCTATTGATTTGGTAAATATTAACGAAGAGGACATTAAAAAAATAAAAACACTTCTTCTTTCACACAGAAAATATACCGATAGTCGTTTAGCCTCATTTATACTTGACGATATTCAAAACCAAAAAAATAATTTTACTAAGGTATATCCTAAAGAGCTGAGGAGGATTCACGAGAAAAATAAAATTAAAGTAAATGGTTAAACCTGGCTTCATTAAATACAAGAAAAAAAACCCATCCCTTACTAAGGTTGATAAAAGGTTAAAGAATCATAGTGAATTTCAATCCTTACTATCGGATAACGATTTAAGAAATCAATCAGACAGATGCATGGATTGCGGCACACCTTTCTGTCACTCATCCTGCCCACTCGGAAATATGATACCGGAGTTTAACTCTGCAGTTTCAGATAATAATTGGAGAGAAGCGTATGAAATTTTAGTATCTACTAATAATTTTCCTGAATTTACTGGGAGAATCTGTCCAGCACCTTGTGAGCATTCATGCGTCTTGGGTATAAACCAGGATCCTGTTAGTATTGAAAATATTGAAAAACAAGTTATTGAAAAAGCCTTCTTGAAGGGATATGTGAACCCAACAAAGAAAAAAAAATTATCTAATATAAAAATTGCAGTTGTTGGATCAGGACCAGCTGGTTTAGCATGTGCAGATCAGTTAAATAAAAATGGGTACCAGGTTACCGTTTATGAGAAAGATGAAAAAATAGGTGGTTTATTAAGGTTTGGGATTCCCGATTTTAAATTAGAGAAGAAAGTAATCGATAGAAGAGTTAAAATTTTAGAGGAAGAGGGTATAAATTTTCTAACAAAAATGTGTATTGGTGAAAATATATCTATTGAAAGACTTGACTCTGAATATGATGCAATTGTTTTATGTGTAGGATCAACAGTTCCAAAAGATATAGTTTTAGAGGGGAGAAATTTATCGGGAATACACTTTGCAATGGATTTTCTTACTATGCAAAATAAAATCAATTCTAAAATAAAAACGGATATTGACATTAGTGCTAAGGAAAAAAATGTTATAGTATTAGGAGGTGGTGATACTGGTTCAGATTGTATAGGTACAAGTAATAGGCAAGGAGCAAAATCAGTTTTACAGCTTGAACTTCTACCTAGACCACCGCTGGAGAGAGACGACTCAATGATGTGGCCACTTTTTGCAAGTACCTTTAAAACATCATCATCTCATGAAGAGGGATGTGATAGGAAGTGGGGAGTTATGGCGAAAGAATTTGTTGGTAAGGATAGTATTGAATTTGTTAAAACGGTTGACATATCTTGGGATAAGGATAAAAAAAGTTTTTATCCTCTTAAAAATTCTGAGGAGTTAATTCCATGCGATTTATTGCTTATTGCAATTGGATACGAAAAACCAAATCTATTTTTCGATGATCAATATTCTATCGAGACATCTTCTGATGGAACTATCCGTGCAGATGAAAAAAATTATTTAACCTCAAGAAAAAAATTCTTTTCTTGTGGTGATTCCAGAAGAGGCCAGTCACTTGTTGTCTGGGCTATAAAAGAGGGAAGAGACTGTGCTCTTTCTGTTCATAAATATTTAAAGAAAAAACAATTAACACAAAATGATTAAAATATTATTTTAATTAAACCTTTATTATGTATTTACTATCAATTAATTCAGGTGATACCGCATGGATGTTAATCTCGTCAGCACTTGTGATGCTTATGACTCCAGCAGGTCTTACCTTATTTTATGGTGGTTTGACTCAAAGAAAAAGTGTTTTAAACACAATTGGTATGAGTTATACTGCTTTCTGTACAGCCTCGGTTGTTTGGGTTGTAATCGGTTATTCAATTGCTTTCTCTGATGGCAATCAGTATTTTGGTTATTTAGATCATTTTCTTTTGAATGGTATAGGAGTAAATGATGTTTCAGGAACAATACCTACTCTTTTATTTGTATTTTTTCAAGGAACCTTTGCAGCAATAGCTGTGGCACTAGTAAGTGGATCAATTATAGAGAGGGTTAGATATTCAACCTGGTTTCTATTTTCAATATTATGGGTAATTCTTGTTTACTCTCCAATCACTCACTGGGTATGGGGAGAGGGATTCCTTTATGAAATGGGTGAATTGGATTTTGCTGGTGGTACAGTCATCCATGTTAATGCTGGAATTTCAGGACTAGTGTTAGTCTATTTACTTGGTAACAGATCTGGATTTAAAAATAATTCAGTCAGACCTGCATCTGTTAAATTAATGATTTTAGGATCTGCACTCTTATGGTTTGGATGGTTTGGATTTAACGGGGGTAGCCAACTTGCTGCGGACGGCATAGCTGCCAATGCTCTTCTTGTTACTAATGTAGCTGCAGCATGTGGTGGCTTAGGCTGGCTTTTTATAGAATGGTTCTCCACAAACTCAAAACCAACCTTGATTGGTAGTGCATCGGGTGTTGTTTCTGGATTAGTTGGAATCACTCCTGCAGCTGGGTTTGTTGATGTATCAGGTGCTTTAGTTATTGGTTTTGGGTCTGGAATAGTTGGTTATCTTGGGGTAGTGAAGCTAAAGCAGTGGTTAGGGTATGATGATACTCTTGACGTTTTTGGAATTCATGGTTTAGCTGGTGCTTTTGGAGCCATTATGACTGGTATATTTGCAAACCCAAATATAAATGAAGCTGGTATTGGGTTACTTTACGGAAATCCAGAACAAGTACTTATTCAATTGAAAGCAGTTCTAGTTGTTTCAGCTTATTCTGCAGTAGCAACATTTATTATTTATAAAGTAATATCAATATTTTTTGGTTCTGGCAGAGTTTCAGAGGAAGTTGAATCAGAAGGAATGGATATGGCATACCACGGTGAGAAGGGATTTGATATAAGTGAGTAAAAATATGTTAGGGCAGGGAGATTCTCTCTGCCTTAACTACTATGTTTTAATGGGTTCCAATCATCTATAAATTTTTTACCAGACTTATTAGCATCTTCCTCTATTCTTGTACCCATAGAGTCATTCCATCTATTTAAAAAACCAAATAATGATATAACTCCTAAAATTTCTACTATTTCTCCATCGTCCCAATGTTTTCTTAATTCATCCGATATTTTATCATCTATTCTATTGGGAATATTAGAGGCAGCTATGGCAAATTCAAATGCTACCTTTTCTTTTTGCTCAAAATTTTTACTAGTTCTAAAATCCCAAATTTCATTAAGCTGATCTGCATTTGCTCCATACCTTTCAGCAGCTCTGATGGTATGAGCGCGGCAATAATTACAACCACTGACTGTACTTGTTATATATCCAATGAATCTTTTCATCTTACTAGATAATCTTCCTTTATTTTCCATAACTGCCTTGTTAAGATTTATAAATGCATATGCAATTTCAGGTCTTATAAACATAGTTTTTACACTATTTGGACAAAAACCGAGCGTTTCATCATAAAATTTAATAAGTTTTTTGAGCTCTGGAGACTCTTCCTTTAAAGGTGATACAAGGGGTTTCTTCATATTATTGTTATTTTTAATTATAAATTACTGTTATGATAAAAAAAATTATTTGTTTTTATTCATTATCTGTATTATTAATTTTTTCATCTTACTCTCAAAAGTTTGAGTTTGGACTTAAAGCTGGACCTAATTTTGCAACACAGAAAATTTCTACTATAACAAATGCCAAGTCAATAACTGGATATCATCTTGGAGGATTTATGTATTTTAAACTACCAGTACTATTTGGAATACAAGTAGAGGGTCAATATTCCAAATTAGGAAGTGAGTTTCAAATTAATCAGTTAATAAATAAAAACAATTTAGGCTATATAAATATTCCTGTTTTGATTAGAAATGATTTTGGTCCATTAAATCTTCATTTTGGTCCTCAATTTGGCATAATGACTAATGCCCTTGATGAATTCAAAAATTCAATTAAATCCCAATTTCTTGATAGAGATTTTAGTCTTATTGTAGGTCTTGGTTTGAGGTTGCCTGCCAACTTTGGTTTGACTGTTAGGTATGTTAAGGGGCTAAAAAATATATCAGATTTAAATGTATCAAATAACGAAACAAAAAATACTGTGATTCAAGTTTCTCTTAAGTATTCAATTATACAATTAGGAATAAAAAAAAATAAAAAGAAATGAGTGAAATATCTTTTAGAAGAGTTGAGAAAACAGATATGGAGGAGGTTTCATCTTTGTTAAATCAATTAAAAAAAATAGACCTTAATAAAATAGACTACAAAGAGGCTTGGTCAAATTTTATTTCTAATACAGGTTCAAATTCTATAGTGGGTGTTTATAATAAGAAAATAGTTGCATACGGAAGTATAGTAGTTGAAAATAAGATAAGGGGAGAGGTAGCGGGTCATATAGAAGATATAGTTGTAAACACTAGCGTAAGAGGAAAGATGTTGGGTGTAAAATTGGTTAAAGAGTTAGTTCAGATTGGTAAAAATTTGGGGTGCTATCGAATAACATTATTTTGTGATAAAAAACTCATTAACTTTTATGAAAGAAATGGCTTCAAGGTAAATAATGTAATAATGAAAAAATATTTGAACTAGTAATCAAGAAACAGTTTGAACTTTAACATCAAAATAATTATCGTGAAGAGATTCAATTTCTGAAATTTTTTTTGGTATCTCTTCAACCGGAATTTTTACTCTATCCCAATAATAAAACATTTCATCACCATTACTTTCGATATTTATTGGATTTGAAATTAATTTTTTTTGCAACGAATAGTTTTTAAATAGTTTTTCAACAGTTAATTTATTTTCCTCATCACCCAAAGATTTTAAATAGAATTTCTTAGAAAACTCTGGATTATTTCTATAGTCTATATCACTACTAAGTTTATCAAAAATTCCTTCTCTCCTAAGAATAAATTTAGGGAACTTCTTGTTTATTTTACTTTTAAGTCTGAATACTCTTGTTTCAGAATTACCAGCTTCACCTTCAGATTTAATTCTTAGATAAATAAGCATTTGAGGATATTTTTTCGAGGTTATGGGGTTCCTACTAATAACCCAATCCCACCAACTTTTAGAAGGTAGACGTAATAAATTTAATTTTTTTTTCGATCTATTAAATCCCATATTTTCCAAAAGAATTTGTTCCTCATTGAATCTTTTCTTTTTAGCATTACGAAACCATATGATATAAATTATAGCAATAGGAAGAAATATGTACCAATACTCTACTAAAAAACCACCAAGAGGATCGGCCATCATTATTCTACGGTAACTGATTTTGCCAGATTTCTTGGCTTATCCACATCACATCCCCTTAGCACTGCGCAGTGATAAGCTAAAAGTTGGAGAGGAATTTGGTTTATTATTGGGGTAAAATCTTTTGAGGTTGAAGGTACCATAATAGAAAAGTCAAGGTAATCTCTCACGTGCTCATTTTCTTTATCAATTATACCAATTACTATTGCATTTCTAGATCCAACCTCTCTGATATTACTAATCATTTTATCGTACTCATCACTTTTTGTACATATTACTATTACCGGCATATCTTTATCTATTAAAGCTAT
>MDTB01188163.1_pt1 | contig 52913 bp, 47 predicted proteins | sample 811161 | NCBI WGS metagenome assembly MDTB01 (sample SAMN05326650, study PRJNA326480) | marine metagenome | isolation source: seawater | place: Mediterranean Sea | collected 2009
ATCGCAGCCTGATGGACCCGGCTCAAAACATCCACAACCTAAATCATCAGAACCATCACCACCACATACACCACAGTCATCCTCAACTGCTGTTCCACCACACACTCCAGCACAATCAACAAAGGTATCACAATCCTCAATCAAAGTAATTTGAGCTATATTGTAAAACTGAGATCCAAAATTAGATCCACCTAAACTTGCATTAAATTCAGTATCATACAGTACTCCATCTCTAATCACTTTAAATACTATAGGATTTCCATTATTAAATCCTGCAAGGGCAGTACCACCAAAGGCACAATTATCAGCAGAACCACCTATTGCTGTAATAGTTGTAAATGGATATGTACCTAAACCTACTAAAACCTCTCCTGTAGGAATAAAACATGTAGTAGATAGAAATCCATTTGAATCAAAAATTCCTACTTGATCTCCAGCCTCTAAGCCTTGAACTGAACTAAATATAAATAAACCACTTATACCTGTATTCGGAATTTCTAATTGAAAACTAAGACCAGAACAACTCGAGCCATCACCTCCACATACTCCACAGTCATCCTCAACAACTGATAAATCACATCCACAGTCTCCTGCAGCTGCTTCACCACAACCACAACCTAAATCAACTAACGTAGAACCACAGGTGTTATCGCAACCTGATGGACCAGCTTCACCACAACCACAGCCTAAATCAACTAACGTAGAACCACATGTGTTATCACAACCTGATGGACCAGCTTCACCACAACCACAGCCTAAATCAACGGCATCTCCTCCACAAACTCCATTACAATCAAACCCTTCAGTACATGCATCAACAGTGTAGCAAACTGTTTCCACATTAATTGTTTCACCCTGATTATCTGACATAGTTCCATCAAATTCATCCTGATTGTCAACTTCAAAACAAATATCTCCACCTTGATAATTTTTAAAGTAAACCTCAGTTAAAAGCAAATCATCTCCATTTGGCAATGTAGCTCCATTACTTGAAAAACCTATTACTGTATTAGAATTATTAGATATACTAAATCCCGCAGATTCTGATTGTCCTCCACCTGCAACTACAGCTCCAACGCTCGTTTCTAATTCAATTCCTGTAAAAGGTATCTCAAAACCAGCAAATGGACCACTTCCATTGTAAGTGTAATAAATAGACAAACTTCCTGTGCCTTCCTCTGGACAATTTGAAGGATCAAAACAAGATTCTGCGCAAGCTTCTGCTACTGGAGTAACTCCAGCAATATCATCACAACTAAACCCAAAAACATTTAATATAGTGAAGCAATCTTGATTAAAGGCTCCAACATCAACTCCTGGCTCACAAACAAAACTATCATCTATAATTTCAACATCATCAATAGTTAATGTCATTTGTGAGAATAAAAATCCGGTAATAAAAAATATAGAAAAAATTGACTTTAAATATGTTTGCTTCAAGACACACCTCCTTATTTGTTAAACGAATCTGAAGACACAGTATAAATATAGATTAAAACATCTCTAAATTTTAGTAACAAAATGTAACTTAAATGTGATATAAATCACTTAAATAATTTAGAAATTTCTATTATTGCTGATTTAATACCTAATCCAGTCATTGATGAAATAGGTATAGTTTTGTGCTTACCAACAGACTTAATTGAATCAACCTTTTTTTCATCAACAGTATCTGCCTTCGTAATTAATATTAAAAATGGTTTTTTAATTAATTTTGAATTATGACTATCTAATTCATTGTAAAGTACATTAAAAGAATCTAAAACATCCTCATCATTTATATCTAGCATAAATACTAACGCCTTACTTCTTTCTATGTGTCTTAAAAAAATACTTCCCAATCCTTTACCTTGAGATGCATTTTTTATTAACCCCGGTATATCTGCAATAACAAAACTTTTAAAATCTGAGTACTTAACAATACCCAAATTTGGAACTAATGTTGTAAAAGGATAATCTGCTATTTTTGGCTTTGCATTTGATACTTTACTTATAAATGTAGATTTACCCGCATTTGGAAACCCTACCAAGCCTACGTCTGCCAAAATTTTTAACTCTAACTCAATCTCTTTTATTTCGCCAAGCTTACCATTATTTGCAATTCTAGGAGCAGTTCTTGATTGAGTTTTAAACCTTGCATTTCCGAATCCACCTTTTCCGCCTTTTGCAACTACAAACTCTTGATTTTCTTCAATAAGATCTGCAATAACATGCTTGGTGTTAAAATCTTTAATTAACGTACCTTTTGGAACGGGTATAATGACATTTTTACCATTCTTGCCATGCATGTTTTTTCCCTTGCCATGTTCACCGTTGTCAGCAGAATAATGTTTGGTATATGTTAAATCATTTAAAGTTGATAGCTGAGAATTTACTTTTAATATTATATCTCCTCCATGACCTCCATCCCCTCCTGAGGGGCCACCCATCGGCCTAAACTTTTCTCTTAAAAAAGCAATGCATCCATTACCTCCTTTACCAGCTTTAACATTAATAGCTACATAGTCAATAAATTTCATTTTATTTACATATTTTCTATTAAAGCATCTCCAAACTCTGAGCATTTAAGTAGCGTTGCACCATCCATCAATCTATGAAAATCATATGTAACACTCTTACTTGAAATAGCGCCTTCAATACCTTTGACAATTAAGTCTGCAGCTTCTTGCCAACCCATGTATTCCAGCATCATAACACCAGATAATATTACAGAGCTTGGATTAACTTTATCTTTACCTGCATATTTAGGTGCAGTTCCATGAGTTGCTTCGAAAATGGCATGCCCTGTGTCAAAATTAATATTTGCACCTGGTGCAATACCTATGCCTCCAACAATTGCAGCTAAAGCATCTGATATATAGTCGCCATTAAGATTTAGAGTTGCTATAACATCATACTCAGAAGGCCTAAGGAGTATTTGCTGAAGGAAAGCGTCCGCAATAACATCTTTAACTATTAGCTCATGTCCATCTTTCTTTATTATTTGCCAAGGGCCACCATCAAGATCCTCTGAATTGTACTCATTTTTAGCAAACTCATAGCCCCAATCTCTAAATGCGCCTTCTGTAAACTTCATTATATTGCCTTTATGAACAAAAGTTACAGACTTTCTCTTTTGCTGAATAGCAACGTCTAAAGCTGACTTAACCAATCTATCAGTACCTTCCTTAGAAACAGGCTTAACTCCCAGACTCGCAGTGTTTGGAAAACGAATATTTTGAACACCCATTTCATTGATTAAAAATGATTTAACTTTTTCAACCTCATCTGTACCATTCATCCATTCTATGCCAGCATATATATCTTCAGTATTTTCTCTGAAGATTATCATATCTACAAGATCAGGTTTTTTTACAGGAGAAGGAACCCCTTTAAACCATCTAACAGGTCTAACACAAGCATATAAATCTAGTTTTTGCCTAAGAGCTACATTTAAAGAACGTATACCTCCACCAACAGGAGTTGTAAGTGGACCTTTAATAGCAACTAAATATTCACTAATCACATCTAAAGTTTCATCTGGAAGCCAAACATTATCACCATAAACATCATTAGCTTTTTCGCCTGCATATACTTCCATCCAATGAATTTTTCTATTTTTTTTGTACGCCTTTTCAACAGCCGTATCAAAAACTCTTACTGATGAATTCCAAATATCAGTGCCAATACCATCTCCTTCTATATAAGGAATAACAGGAGTGTCAGAAACACTCAACTTACCATTAATCATTTCTATTTTTTTTCCATTATCTGGAACTTTAACTTTATTCATTTTAAATTACCTTTTTTCTTTTTTATTTTTTTCCTATCAATGTTTTTTTGCTTTACTTCTTTGTTATTTTTTTTACCATAATCTGTATAATCTGTTATATAAAAACCTCCACCTTTAAATATCATTCCTGTACCACCAGATATGATTCGCTCCAATACATTGCCCTTATTGCATTTTTTACAATCCGTATATTTATCATCATTAATACTCTGAAAAGCTGAAAACTCAATCATACAATGACCGCATCTATAATTATATGTTGGCATTAACCGCCTCTCTGTAACTTGCAATCAAACATATTTCAAATATATCACTTACTGTGCAACCTCTAGATAAATCATGAATAGGCTTATCAAATCCTTGAAGCAACGGACCTACTGCAGTATAACCACCTATTCGTTCTGTTATTTTATAAGCAATATTACCTGCATCTAAATTTGGATATATTAAAACATTAGCAGCTCCCTTCAAAATTGAATCAGGATATTTTTTAATTGCTACATCATTACAAATAGCACTATCAAACTGAACCTCAGAAGGCTCACAAATGATATCTGGATATTTTTTAATAAATATTTCAATAGCTCTCTGCACTTTAGAAACTCTATAGTGAGTAGCGCTACTGTTTGTAGAAAAGGATAAAAACGCAACTTTAGGATCTTCTCCAGTTAAAAAATTATGATTAATACAGGTATCATATGCTAAATCTGCTAATTGAGCCTCATTAGGTTCAGGAATAACAGCACAGTCTGAATATGAAAAAATTCTTGATTCATCTGGTGCAACCATTAAAAACATACTGGATAAGCAAGATGAATTATTTTTAAGACCTATAAATCTAAGGCCACTTCTTATAACATCTGCAGTAGAAGTCGATGACCCAGCAATCAAAATATCCGCAAGATTATTTTTAAGCATTGCCATGCCATGATTAACTGGGTTATTTATATAATCTAACAAACTGATATCGGACCAATCTTTAGCAAATTTTAATCTCTTAATATCATTAAAAAAATCTTCTGATTTACCATCCAATTCTATAATTTGAAAACCTATATCACTTAATTTTTTCTTAGCTTCTTTAATTCTTGAGTTATTTTCAGGAAGAATTAAGCGAATTTCTTTTGGATTAATAAAATCATGTATTTTATTTAGCAAATTTTTCATCACTAATTCCATTTAATGCTTTTATTACAGACTCAGGTACAAAATCTTGTACATCTCCACCTAAAAAATGAATTTCTTTAATCAAAGAAGAGCTTATATGGGCAAATTTTTCATCAGTCATCAAAAAAACAGTCTCAATATTCACATTTAAATTTCTATTCATAATTGCCATTCTAAATTCATATTCAAAATCAGACAAAGCTCTAAGCCCTCGAACAATAGTAAGTATATTTTTACTTTCAGCGTAATTAACAAGCAATGTATCAAAAGTGTCAATCTTAACATTTTGATGATTTTTCAAACAATCATATAATATTTTTTTTCTTTTGCTAATTGAAAAAAAAGAATCTTTACTTGAGTTAGAAGAAATAGTTACAATTAATTCATCAAATAAAAGAGCTGCTCTTTTAATTATATCAATATGACCATTAGTTATTGGGTCAAAAGAACCTGGATATATCGCTATTCTTCTTTTTTTTGCCATATCAAGACCTGCGTCTTACCGTAATTTTTAATTCTAACATTATCATAAACATCTTTTATATATTTTCGCTCCATGCAAAATATACCACCTTTATTAAGGAATTCAGAAATCTTAAGTTTAAGACTCTCAAAAGAAATTATATTATATGGAGGATCAGCTAAAATAATATCATATTTATCCGTATTATTATTTAAAAAAACCTCTACTCTAGCATTTATAGCTCTGAAAGCAGATTTATCACAATTTTGATTAATATTTTCAGATAAAGCTTTAAATATTATTTTATCTTTTTCAACAAAAGTAGCACTTCTTGCACCTCTGCTTAAAGCTTCAATACCAAGGGAACCTACTCCTGCAAATAAATCCAATACAGTTTTACCACTTAAAGGTGAAATTATTTCAAATAATGATTTTTTTACTAATGAAGTCGTAGGCCTAACTGCACTACCAGATACACTTATCAGTTTTTTATTTTTATATTTACCTGATATAATCCTCAATATTAAAACAAATTAAGTTTATATGAGTCTGAATTAATTCTCTTTATCGTAAAATTATAGATAAAACTTCTATCATTAAATAACTGATTTAATATATGCTTTAAATCACGACTATCCAGAAAATCATAAGAATAAGGTCTATCTTTAACAACATCCATATTGAGTTTTTCGTCTTTATTTTCAAAAACAGATATATAATTAGTAAAATATGGATATTTCAAATATAAAATATTACTTGATTTTGATACTTCAAACTTTCTTTTTCCTCTAACACTATCAACATAATGACCTAAATCATTTTTAAAATCATTAAAAGAATTCTTATTTATACTTAGAGTTGCACTAATTCCACTAGAGCTGACATTCATTTCATTTAAATAAAACAACTTTTCATCTAGCATATAGTATATCATGTCTTTCAGATTTTCGGAATCTACAAATGCTTTAGATTTAATAGAAAATTGATAATAAGTTGAAAAAGCTACTAAAGAAATTGTTAACAAGGCAAAGAGTATCAAAAAAAACCTATTCCTAGATTTAACTTTAATAGATTCCACAACATGAATACTCTCAAAATCCTTGCTATCATCCAACAAAATAGATTCATCTACTATAAAAAAGTTTTTATCGTCTGAATAAACAACACCATCTTTACTTAAAAGATTAACATCAATCATTAGTAGCCTGCTGTTTAAAGATGTATCCCATTTCTGATAAATACGATGAAGATATTTCATCAAATTTAGCCTTTTTAGGCAAGTTCATTTTTGACAAAGGATTTAAGATTATAACTTTATCTTTATTTTTCTTAATTATTTTTTTCATATCACAATGACTTGATTTTTGATACATATAAATTTTATCAATAAAATCAATAGAACTTAAAGATTTTTCGAAATTTTTCTTTATAGAGTCAGCGCATTCAAAAGCATACTTAGAATCACCAAACAAATTTATAATTTTGAAGCTCTTATCTAACCTAAGTAATTGGAACACATTTTTCAACAACCCATCTTCGATAATCATAACTTCATCAAAAACATCACCTACAGACCAAATCATATATTTAGCACAAGATTTAGCATCAAAAACTTCTCTAGCAAGATATTCTGCAGAAAAAAGCCCCATTGATAAGACTTTTAAATTAAGACCTATATTATAGCATCCCTCATAATACTCCCTGCGAATATTCTCATCTATATAAACACTTATTATTTTATTATCCGAACATCCTTGATAGTGATAATCTTTAAACTTAGATATAGCATTTTTTCCAAACATAGAAGTTTTATGTAGACTCAATAGATTTTCGTTTTCTAATTGTGGGATAGCTTTAAATTGATTAAAAATAACTTTATCTAAATCTAAAAAAGCCATCACTTTTTTACTTTTCATGTTTGATTTAGATATTTTTTTTCGAATTAGAATAGAATTTAAAATATTATTGAATGAATCATCTCTTTTTCTGAAAGAACCAAAATCATCGACAAAAAAATCGACTCCATCTTTATAGCACGATATAAAATTAATATATTTTTCTTTAATAGATAACGCAATCATCTATTCATTTATCCATGTCTTAACATGATTAACAATCTCACCATGACTTCCAGTATAAAAAGAAAATGGCGTTGGAATCTTAAATGTAGTTTTATTAAAATTATTGCTATTCACATCTTCAATGGAAACTAAATTCAAATTCTGCCAATACATCCAATTTTTGTTTTCAGGTACAGGAGAGCTAATTACTATATTAGGAGGATCCAGTTTTTCATAAAATAAATCCACACTTATTATTTCAGAAACCAACGGAAGCTCAAAAATAAAATCTTTTTTATCATAGCTTTTCTTTATCAAATCAATCTCTGCAATAGTATTTGATTCATTGTAATAACTGTTTTCGAATTTTGAATTTTTATCAATATCAAAAAAATGAAATGAATCATCAAATCTAGTAATCTTAACTAAAAAAGGCTCATGTTTATTAAAATTATGTTTAAAGTAGTTAATAGAAGAGTATAATGAATCTGAAGAAAGTGTATCTGCTTTTATAAAATAATTCATATCAACCATTTTCCTACTAACTATTCTATAATCAATATTTTCTTTTTTTACTAAACTGATGATTTCTTTACTATTGTAATACTTTTTATACTTATAACTTGGCAATACAAGGATACTATCTTTGTAACCTTTTAAGTTGACATGAAAGAGAGTATCTTGATTTGGAATTAATCCTAAATAAGATATTTTCCTTGAATCAAAAACGCCATTATTATTAGAATCAGTAAACTTCTCAGCATGATCCCACTTACCATTATTATTAGAATCAGTAAATTTTTCATCTGAATCCCACTTGCCATTATAATTCTTATCTTTAAAATTCTCAGAAGAATTCCATATACCATCATTATTTATATCTTCAAAATACTCACCTTTATAATCTGAAAGTGACTGAGAATTAACATACGTAATATCATAATATTTTTCGCCAAAATCAATTTTACCATTATCATTAATATCTAAAAATTGATCTGTAGGATCTAAGCTAAGAAGCTTGACTGCATAAATTGAATCTTCATAAAAAGTTTCAATTTTAACAGGGTCTGTGAAAGTAGTATCTAATTTATTTTTGAATCCAAAAGGGATGTTAACTTTAATAGTATTATCCTTCAAATCATCATTCGTAACTAATAATCTGCCATCAATCAAACTTCTATAAAAAACAGATTTGTTATTAAGGTCTTGAATTTGATTGTTATTAACTGAATATATATTTGATTCAATATAATTATTATAATCTATCATACTATAGTTAATCTCATTTCCATTTAAATAAATAGAATAGTAAGATGAATCTGGCTTTAATTTAGGAGATGTATGTCTTATTAAATTATTCACAATCATTTTCTTAACTTTAATATCAATACTATCAAAGTCAGTTTTAGGGACATCCATTTTATCTAATACATAATATGAAAACAGCTTGACTCCCTCTGAAAACTCAAAAGACTTTGAAACAGATGCATTGACAAATATTGAATCAACAGAATTAGTTACTGGATTTTTAATAATATATTTTTTAATTCTCTTTGCCAAAAGAATATCTTTTTCACCTTCGAACAAGCTATCTCCATACAAAGTATCTTTAACAGACTCCATTAAAGCAAAAAGCATATCACCATCCTCTATGTAATCATTAGTTAGGTCATAGCAGAGTTGCTGAGCATTATCAATCCGCTCCATCCTTGATCTGTCAATATTTCTAAACTTTTCTTCTTTGGGCCAAATCACATATGCATAAAGATACACAATCGTAAAAAAAACAAATACACTAAATAAAATTGCATAGTCTAAAATTGATATTTTTTTATTATCCTTAATCATTAAACCTTTTATAATTCACAGAATCTCCAATTTCACTATAAAGCTCTGTTAATAACTTATGCGTATTTTTACTAATTTTTTTAGGAATATTTATCATAATTTTAACATATTGGTCTCCATACCTACTACTATTTATATATCTCATACCTTTATTTTTCAATCTTAAGACTTGCCCATCCTTAACTCCTTGAGGTATTTTTAATTTAACATCACCTGATAAGGTAGGTACATTTATAGTAGTACCTAGTACTGCTTGCTGATATTGTAATTCGCATTTCATATAAATATCTACTTCATCACGCACATACATACTATGCTCTATTTCTTGAAAGTGCACAATCAGGTTCCCATCAAACTCTTGTGATATCCCTTCATTGCCCTTTCCTTTTAAAGTCATATAATTGCCAGAACTAACCCCAGGAGGAACATCAATCTCAACCATACTTGATGAATATTCTGTCCCACCCACATATCCTGCACCTTTACAATTACGGCAAGGCTGAACATTAACTATTTGTCCAAGTATAGACCTTTGAACCATTCTAATTTCACCCTTACCTTGACACTGATTACAGATATCACTTTTTTGACCATTTCTAACGTTTCTTTTAACTCTAACTTTTTTCTGAACACCACTATAAATTTCTTCCATTGTTAGCTTTAATGATATTTTCAGATCTCCTGCAGACTGACTTCTTCTATGGCTCCCGCCTTGACTTCCAAAAATATCTCCAAAACCCATTCCTCCAAAAATATCTCCAAAAGAACTAAAAATATCTTCAACATTCATATTAAAACCTTGAGCAGAATTCTGATTAACCCCTGCATGACCAAAAGTGTCATATTGCTGCTTTTTCTGAGCGTCACTTAAAACAGAGTACGCTTCAGCTGCTTCTTTAAACCTACTTTCAGCCTGACTATCATCAGGATTTCTATCTGGATGGTTTTTCATAGCAACCTTCCTGTAAGCTTTTTTTATTTCTTGTTCTGAAGAAGATTTATCAACTCCTAATATTTCATAATAATCTTTCATTTCTTACCTTTGCTAACAACAACCTTGGAATGCTTAATAATTTTATCGTGATACTTATAACCTTTTTCAAATTCTTCCACAATCACATCTTTATTTTTTTTAGAATTTTTCATCATTAATGCATCATGTAAATTTGAATCAAAAATCTCTCCAACAGAGTCAAATTTCTGAATATTGTTATCCAATAAAACCTTATAAAGCTTATTACTTAAAATCTCTATCCCTTCATACAAAGCATTTTTTTTATTTTCTTTGTCAGATTCACTGATAATTCTATCTAAATCATCAAATATAGGTATCAACTGCTTTATCAAATTCTCTCCTGAATACTTTAGTAAACCAACAATCTCTTCATTTTTTCTTTTTTTTAAATTTTCATAATCAGCAAGCAGCCTTAAATTTTTTTGCTCAAGATCTGTCAATCTAGCCTTTATTTTTTTATCATCTTTTTTACGAGTAGATTTTCTTGATATTTTTTTATTTAACTTAGTCTGCGTTTTTTTCATATATTGCTACCTTCTCCTATATTAAATCTATAAAAATATAATACATACATATTTATTTTAAATATTTAGAAATCGCCTTCAAAGCACCGGATACACCCAACAAAACCCCCAATAATAACACAATCAATAATGGGTAGTACAAAAAATCTAAATCTATTTCAACAGAAGATTGTATAATTAAGTTTATAAAATAAAAAACTCCAATATTAAATCCCGATAAATTTAAAATAATTAAGAAAATACTAGCAAGTATGCCACCTATAACTCCTTGCCACACGCCTTGAAAAATAAATGGCAACTTAATATAAAAATCCTTCTCTCCTAAAATCCTCAATGTTGAAATAAATTTCTGCTTTGAATGTATTACCAATCTTATCGTATTTGATACAATAAAAAAAGGAATAAAAAATGATATTAAAACTACAATAAATAAAACAGTTATTATAACAGGAACTAGACTTCTGAAATAAATAAATTTATCTAAGTCTGTATCAACATAATCTACAAAACTTTTACTTTTAATAATTTCAAGCATTTCATCTAGCTTATCTATACTATTAATTTCATCAGAAACAATAAATTCTCCGCCCATAGGCAAATCAACCATAGGTCCTCTGTAAGGAGCATTAAAATAACTTTGACCCATTAAATCTTGCTCCCATATCCTAAGTACTTCCTCTTTATATATAGACTTTACTCTTTCTTCTATACCAGATATATTGATAATCTCATTATTTAATTCATCGCATATTAAATCAAGGCATTTTTTACACGAATTATCAACTTTGCTACCATAATATTTAGGATAATTAGAATTTTCATTAGGTGAACAAGCCTGATCACATTTAAAAGATATTATCCTTGAACCATCAGTAAGACCTAACTGATCACAGCACTGTTTACATCTTAGCTTACCATTCTTGTCAAATTCTAAATCATTATCATAAACTTCTAAATATTTAGGCTCAAAATAAGAGCATTCAGGGCAAACTTTATTATTAAACAAAAGTTCTTCATTGCAAGCATCAAAACATTTTTTTTCAACATCTCTATTGAAAATAACAGCTATTTTTTGATTATTAATTAACGTTATTTTTTTTATAGCATAAAAACTAAAAAAAGATACAACAGATAAAACAACAAGACATATAGCTATTGTAATTGAAGAAATAAATAAGGCTGTTTTTTCCCTTTTAAATGGATTGAAGCTATCTTTAAAAAGTGCAAAAATTCTACTAAACAATTACTGAATTCTCCCATCTTTTAGCTCTAGAAATCTTCGCTTTTTATATTTAATTAAAGGATAGTTATGCGTGCACATAATAACAGTAGCACCATTATCTGAAGCCATCTCTAGCAACTCTAATATTTCCATTGATATATTTGGATCTAAATTTCCAGTAGGCTCATCGGCAAGCAATATTTTCGGGTCTTTAATAATTGCTCTCGCAATAGATACTCTCTGCTGTTCTCCACCGCTTAATTCATCAGGATATCTTTTTTCTTTACTATTTAAACCAACGACATTAAGTATGTCATAAACTTTATCCTTAATATCTCTTTTTGAATAATTTTCTATAAGCAGAGGTAATGCAACATTATCATAAATAGATCTATCGTTTAATAATCTAAAATCTTGAAATATCATGCCTATACTTCTTCTTAAAATATATAATTTATTATTACCGTATTGATTAATATCTTGATTATCAATAAAAATCTTACCGTTATCTATATCAAGTTCTCTATAAATAGTTTTCAGCACAGTAGATTTACCGGAACCTGTTGGCCCCATCAAAAAAACAAGATCTGAACTTTTAATTTCAAAAGATAAATTAAAAATACCAGAACCATTGCGATAAACAGATGTTACATTTTCAAATTTGATCATAAAAATACTATTAAACTATATTGTTAACAAAAAATTAGAGTAAATAAAAGTACAATATATTATCAAAAGAATAAACCCAATAATTCTTGATATAGACACCTTAAAAAAAGAATATAAAAAAACAATTAAGGTCAAGAAACACATTAATAGGATAGATGAAAGATTTATCACAATATTAATTTGATTAATCATGATTGAGGTCCCTAAAACCAACAAAACATTCATTATATTTGAACCTATAATACCACCTATCAATAAATCATGCTCTTTCTTTACAGATGCAACAATTGCCATTGCAAGCTCTGGTAGCGAAGTCCCTATCGCAACCATTGTCAAAGAAACTGCAAACTTACTTATACCAATATTAACCGCAATACTAATTGCATTACTAATAAAAATTCTAGAACCGATAATTAACAACATAAATGAAAACAATAAAATTAGTACAAGAAATATATCAAATTGCGTTTTTTCTTTTTTTTCTCTAACACTATAAAGCACTTGATTTTTGATATTAAAACAATACCAAAAAAAACCTACAATAAATAAAAAACCTTCATAAAAAACCAATTTACCATCTAAAGAAAATAAAAATAAAAAAATAGCAGACACTAAAAAAAATAAAATATCCTTAAAATTAAAATCCTTTGGTTCAATCACATTTATAATCACAGCTATCGAAAGTACTAATGCAATATTAGCAATATTAGACCCTACAATATTACCATAGGCTATGATAGACTCTCCGATTATGCTTGCATTGGTATTAACCACTAATTCAGGAAAACTTGTTCCAAAAGCTATTATAGTTAAACCAATAAAATATTCTGAAACACCTATAGAAAGAGCCAAGTCCTTTCCATATTTTATTATGAAATCTGAACTACAATAAATAATTACTGCACTACAAAAAAACTCTAAAAAATTAAAAACTAGCATTTATCTAAACCTTGAATCATATATATATAGTCAACGACTTTAGGATGAATCATATTATTTATATCAATATCTTTTTTATATTTTTTAGAAACTATAATTGACTTTAAATAAGATGAACTTATATCTAAATACAAATCCTCTAAAAAAGAGATTCTATTGTATTTAGATAAATTTGAAGGTTTATACTTTGGTCTATTTATACATACGATATCAACCAATTTTTCTATTTTTTCCCAATCTTTCCAACTATCCAAATCATTAATTAAATCTAATCCTAAAACCATAGATAAAGAATCTTTCTGATATTTTCTTTTTAAATAACGCACAGTATTAATCGAATAATTAACATCTTCATTACTATTTAATTCAAATAAATCAATTTCCATATTTTTTTTATTTGAAATCATAATCTGCAACATCTTTAATCTCTGACTTGATGAAAAATATGATTTATTTTTTTTATGAGGATTTTTTTTTGCAGGCACAAATATAAACTTATCACATTGAGTCAAACATTTCAATGCTATATTCAAATGCCCAAGATGAGGAGGGTCAAAAGTACCTCCTAAAAAAAATATCTTCATAACAACCTATTAAAGTAGTCTAAAAAATAAATATTCTTAATTGTGATTTTTTTATTTGAATTATCAATAATATTGCGTGCATCGGAATAAGTGTTCTCTGAATGAAACTTATTTTTATTTTTTTCTAAATATTTTTCTGCCCCATCCTGGTCTTCAGAAATCAAATAAATTAAAATATGAGCAATATGAGCATCATCTGAGTATTTTATATCATAATATTTTTGAAGCAATTCATTTAAATATTGTCTCGCAGAATCATATTGTTCAGACTTTATATATAACTTAGCAACCTCATAATCTTTTAATGCTAATTTTGTTCTTAGATTTTTAATTTTATCCATAGCCTCAGAGTTGAATTTACTACCAGGATAATCTTCTATAAAAAGCTGAAAACTTTCTAAAGCATTATATGTTTCTGTCTGATCATTAGGATAATCTAATGTTAGCTCAAACAAGCACAAAGAAATCATAAAACTTGCAGACTGCACTTTTAAAATATCTTGAGAATATCTCTTGTATACCTTGAAAGATTGCTTTGATTCTTCAAAATCTTTTAATTCATATTCACAAAAAGCTAAATAGTATAATGCATCGACACCTAACTCTGTCCCAGGATAAGTGTCAATAATGTTTTGAAAGCGATCTTTTGCTTTTAAATATTTTTGACGCTCAAATAAGTCTAGTGATTTTTGAAAATATTTATCAGACTCCTTGATTTTAGACTTTTGAGAAGCACAATTACATAAAAGTAATATTAATGAAAGAAAGATAATATGTTTTATGTTAAATATCATTTAAAAATTTATTGATAGATTCACAAGATAATCTACTACCTCTAGCCTATAATTATACTTATTTTTGGCATCTATAGTAAATCTGTTATCAAATTTATCTTTAAAATATACATCTAACATACTAATTACATGGTTCAAATATAATACTGTTACAGCAAATTCAGAATATTCATAAAAGTCAATAGATTTATTCCATATACGATTATACTCTTTTTTATGTGGAGAGCTCGCAACAGTATATCCTCCATCAGTATAAATTATATTAATGTTACTTACCGCATCTTTCCATCCTGCAAAAAAAATATTATACTTTCTTATCCCCTCTTGAAAATCATGATCTCTCTTAAACTCAATATTATATTCCGACATAAAATCAATACCATTATTATGATCTGCTATCAAATCATAATACAAATCCTCAAAATCATCATCACTTGTACTCATATTAGAAGGATAACTATCTCGATCTATCCAAAAATCAACATGATGGCTATCTTCCCAAATCATTTGATAGTCACCATCAGCTTTTGAAAATACAGTATAATACTCACTAGTAATGTCATTCCAATACTCATGATTAATTATCCAATTATCAAAACCCCAATATTGATTTGAATATGTTTTGTAATCTCCCACATTTTCATCTGCTTTATTATCATAATAATCACTATAATATAAAGCAAGCCCTTCAATAGCAAAAAAGAAAAAAGCTCTTTTTTTATCTCCTTTTATATATTGCCCCATTCCAGGAACAATCAAAGAAGATAGCATAGGTTCAATTATATTGGTATCTTGATTTTCAACATCAGAATCTTCAAAATCATAATTAGAAAAAGATAAACTAAGATTATGGCTACCGCAAACAAAAACTGACATAAAAGCAATTAATATGAATACATTAGTATTCATTAAAAATCAAACAATAATTTGAAATAATGTTTTCCATCAGAAAAACTACTATTATTAGAGTTATGATATTCATAATTGACTGCTAAGGGATACGAATAAAAATTATATCCAAATAATCTAACCTCTAATCCTACAGATGTTTTAAAATCTTCCATAGCTACATTATTAATACTACCATTAAATAGATTGCCTGCCTGTAATACAATACCCATAGTTGAATGCCTTAAAATAGAAGATAATAACGGTATGTTTTTATTAATAAATAATGGGGAACGAATATAAAAACTCTGAATTAACTTCCTACTACCAATCAAACTCTCATCATAATAGGTATATCCTTTTAAACCAGGCATGCCTCCACCATGAAAAAAGAAAAAATCATCTATATTTTCATTAGATAGATAGCCTATCAATGTATTTGAGCACAAACTTATATTCTGTTCATCTAAAAGCCAATATTTATTAAAAACAAAATCTAACCTAGCTGTATTATTAGGATCTAAAAAAGCTCCCCAAGTACCAGAATCTTCATAAACTCCAAAACCATTAGCAAAATCATTTAATTCATATGAAATTTTTAAATCCAAGTCATAACCATTAGAAGGAAGCATATTTTTTATATATTTATTTTTCTTTTTTGCATATTTATATTGAATCCAGAATATATGAGCTCTATAATAATCATATGAAAAGTCACCGTTTAGATAATCAAATTCATTATTAAATTCATTAGTCTGATACTGAGTCTGATTAAGAGTAGTCCTATAATTATTAAATTGATAGTTTACCCAAATTTTATGCTTGCCTGGAATTGTCTTCAATTTAGAATTGATATAAAATTTAGTACCAATATCTAACGAAAATAGATTAAACAAAAATTTATTATCAATTGTATAGTTGTCATCAATCTGACCTGATGATAATGGATAAAATTCTGACTGAGATTCGTTTCTTGATATCCAAAACAAATTAACATATGGAGTATGTGAATAATTTTTATTTTCAAAGATTATAAAAAAATCAATATCATTTTTTTTATTTGCACCAAAACCAGAAAATATAGATAGTTTATCTAATACATCATTAGCAAAAAAATATGCACCTGGCTTAATATATCCATAATCAAAAAATATTCTTGGCATTATCATCATTTGCAAATCATTTGGATTATAGTCTTTATATTCAATATCCTTTCTTTCTGATTTGGTATCCTTATCAGATTGAACAATATTGCTGGTATTGATATAATTATCACCTATAAATTTCTTCCATTGCTGATGATTATAATTATATAAACTAGCACTATCCGACATCGATTTTGTAACATCATTCAAATATGTTTGCGATATATAATCAACACTTTTTCTAAATGACATTACATTATTAATCAAAGCGAGCCTATATCCTCCATTATCAAAAACAGAAAAAGCAAGGGCACCATTTGAAGATAGTGCAGGATAGAATGCCCCACCACGTAGTTTAGTCACATAATGACTTGCAACAAGATTGTCCATTGAATGAGAATTTGAATCCATACAATATAAATTAAAAATACCATCTCTATCATCAGCCCATACTAAAATATCAACATTTTGATTATAATTTGGATCTCTTTCATCGATAAAATCTACCAATAATTCTTTTTGATTTTTACCATCAAAAGAAATAGAATAAACATCTCTTCCATGCAAAGTTGCGGCATCAAACAAAAGTTTTTCTTCTATCCAATCAACACTAAATATTTGAAACCCATCATTATAATTAGTAATTCTTTTAAAATCCATAGATTCTGAATAATCTGCAATTACTATATTAGATGTCCCATCATATTGGTCTATAGATACAATTTTATTTAATTTATGATTATATGCTGTAGAATAAAATCTTTTGCCAAAAGTAAGCCTATCTTCTTTTTCACTATTCAAATTATACTTATATATATCAAAAAACTTTGAGCCATTATTGTTAGGTAAGCTTATTTTAGAATACACAATAGTACTATCGCTAATCCATGAAGGCTGTCCTCTAACACCTGTAACTATTTTTTCAGACTCTTTATTTTTGACATCATATAAATACAAGTCAGTTTTATTAAAAAAGTCATTACCTTTATCTGATAAGTATAGAAGATTCTCACCATTTTCTGACCAAACAGGATTTATATTTGAAGTTCCGTCAGTATCTATAAAGAACATATTTAAATTATCAATATTTTTATATATTGCATACTTTTCAATAAGATGACGATTGAAATCTGAAAAAACTTCTTTTATATTATCTCCGGAAACTTTTTTAAAAGCTTTATCAAAAGAATATATACTAGCACTTGATAAGGTATGGCTAATATCTTTTAGTATTTGATTTCCATATTTAGAAACAATATATCTAACAAATGCAAAACCCTGATTGTATACATTTTCATTTCCTATTCCTTTTTTACCAAACGAACTCATTTCATCATAACTAAGTAGATTATTATTTATTACTGCATCTCTTAATATCATTTCTCTATGAGAATCAAAAAAATCATAACCAGCCTTATCATACATGTACTGAGCAGTTCCTTCAGCAAACCATGGTGGAACCGTTGCGCCAGGCAAAGGAATCGATATTAATTGATTTGGATACCCATAAAGGACATCTCTTCTTCTTTCATCTTCATATTCTATGGTTTGCAAATAAATTCCTGGTATTGATCGAGTAAATTTAAGAGATGCACCTAGCTGAACAATATGGACAAACTCATGAGTAACAACATCTTGAATCCATCGATGAGCTCCCCTTAAATCAAAGTCCATAGGTCGCGCCCATACTTCTATTTTATTATTAAAAAAATATGCAGCTCCATTAGAATAATCATCTGTATCTTTTATAATAATTGCAGTTTTTGAATCTGGATAATAATTATAGAGAGTAGTTATTGGCTCATAAATTATTTCTGCAACTTTAGAAGCTTCTAAAGCTGATCGCTCAGTCTCTGGATGGAAATAAAAAATAAAATGCTCAGTTTCAAAAAATTTCCAATCTAGTTCAGAATGATTATCCCAAGACTGGAACATCCCAAATGAAAATAAAACAGCCAAATAAAAAATTCTCATTTAATTACCGCAATTTTAGTAAACATCAAACTCTTATTATTATCTTTTAGTTCTGCGAAATATATACCGCTCTTATAATCAACCAAATCTGCAGATATTTCATTAAATTCACTGATATTAAATTCAAAATTAATATCAGTTTCAAAAATATCAATTAAATCACCCTCAATATCATATATATAGATTCGGGGCCTTAATATTTCAAAGTTTGAAAAAAATCTAAAAGTTGTAAATTCATTTCTAATAGGATTCGGATAATTGTAAAACATATCATCATTAGAAGAAGCACTTTGCTGTCTAGGCAATGTATTTGGGTTTACTTGAGGATAATTCCAATCCGTTCCATACTTGCTTGTCCAATAAGTTTGCTTAGCATTGTATGGAAATATAAATAATCTACTTCCATCAATTAATGCAATTTTATTTACACCCCATTCAGGAACTAACCTAAGCTCTGAATTATAGTTACTCGCTAATGAATACACTAAAGCTCCATTTATATCAATAATATTTATTATATTTTTATTTTTAAAAATAACCTCAGGACTATCATCATTTAATATATCAGCAACTAGAATGACATTGTCGAAGTTATCATCAAAATTAACATCGATAGGAAAATTATCAATACTACTTCCATTAGAATTTTTTATATCTAAGGATTGACCACTCACAAAAACTATCTCATCCAATCCATCGCCATCAAAATCTCCAACAGAAACACCTTCTAAAGACTCTTCTAGCTGATAATTAGAATTAATATATCCAAAAACCCCTAGATCGTTTAAGTTGTAATTTAAAAGCATAGAAGAACAATCACCCAAACTATCTTCTGTTAAAAAATAGGCGTTTTCATCAATTGGGGTGATGTAATAACTTTGACTGCAACTTAAAACACTAGATGCATGCAACAAATCCTGACTAACTGAAGAACAAAAAGGAATCTCTTCATCGTAAAATTGATAACAAAATTCATTGTTTTCAATATAGTAAATACATGCTACATCGTTCAATAATCCAGAACCTATAACATTAACTTGATTTTCAGAAAAATATTCTACCTCAACACCACTCAAACTATTTTTCTCATAATTAAACGACATATTTTCACTAATTTGACTGAAATTATTTAATTCAATTAAACTTTTTGCATTTGAGCTAGTCTTTAAATTTGGATTTGTATAATCATTAATTGTAACTGTGCTATAGTTTGGATTATTAAAAAAATATTCACGATTGCCTATTATATTTCCTGCTTCATCAATTTCACTATACCAAAAATCATACATCCAACCTTTTTGCAATGCATCACAAAGAGATTGACTCCATTGATAGCATTCCTGACCTATATCTATAGCTCCATCAGCTTCTTTAATATATATAGCTTTGTTGCTGGAATTATTATTTATTCCATAAATATTATCAATTAAGCTTTCATTAATATTCCAAATCAAAATTCCAGAACCAGGCATAGCATAATCATAATTATCAAAACCTAAAATCACATTAGTTTCAGAGCTAATAGTCATTTTATTTGCAGGAACTAAATTATCTTCGAGAACATCAAAAAAATACTCAGAATTTAAAATCTCATTTGAATTATATACAAACTCTCTATTTCTTAAACTATCTAAGCCAAAATCATCAAAAACCCAGTTATTTTTATTCTCTAACAAAAGGTATTCCTTTTCAGTGATATTAATTTTCTTAAGATCATTAAGATTCAAATAAACTTCACCAGTATTTAAAACCGTATCAAAACTAACCCATCCTTTTTTAATTCGATTCCATGGCGATACAGGAGCAGGAATAACTCCATAGCCATTATTAGAGCCATAATCCATCAAGCCAAAAATACCTACCCCAGGTCTCCCATCATCAGTATTATTCAATACATCTAAATTAATAGCATACCCTAAAAGTAAAGCGAATAGTCCCGTCATTCCAATTTGGTAATTACAATAATCTTCTTCCCCATAAAAAAGATCTTCAATAATATCATATTGCACATGATTCATTGTTTCTGGTAAAATAATCCCTCTATCGATATTAAAGCTTTCAATCCAAGCATTACTAAGCATATCAGAATCGATATATGCACTTGGAATATCATAATTAGTAGGATCAAAAACAGGAAAGGAAATATCCTGACCTACCCCTGCATGAAAAACAATAAAAAGAACATCCTCATAATTGAGATTAATAGAACCCAAATATTGATCTATATCATTCTTTGATAGTATTATTGCATCTTGAAACAATTGACCAATAGCCTGATCGGAATAACTATAATACTTCATTTCTAAAGGAGCTTCATAAACATTATCTAAAACATGATAATCAAAAGTAAAATTACTATTTGAAACGGTTGTATAATAATTTTTGACAGCCTGAATTTGATCTTCAAAATAATTTTTATTATGAGGAGGGGGATCTACAATAAATCCATCACATTTACATTTGCTTTTATCTATGTTTGGTAAAAAACATACTTCATTTTGAATAATTAAATTACTTAATGAATTACTCAAAAAATGACCATCCCCAGTAGTACTTGGATTATCATCTAGAGGAAATTCAATCATAATTCCAACAATTTGAGAAAAATCACCTCTATTACTATTACTTGATTTATTTAAAACATTTAATAAATTAAAATTAGCCCCTAAAAAGGAGCTAATTAAAAATAGTAAACCCAATATTTTTTTATAATTCAATTAATCAATATTCATGTTTAAAGAAAACAGCATTGTATTAGATCTTGGTTCACCTTTATCACCTAAAATATAGCCCAAATCAAAACCATATTGCCCAAACCTTATACCAGCACCAAGCGTAGGATGCTTTAAACTTCCCTCCTCATCATGCAAGTATCCCATCCTCAATGCAAAATTCTCTGTATACCAAAATTCCAAACCTAAACTATACACCATCTCTTCTAATTCCTTTGAAAAACTCCTTTCATCTCCTGTACCTTTCTCCTTAACTCCTTCATTATTATACAAGCCATATTGAGGATGATTAAAAGGTAAAAACTGATCAGTCTCAATATCAAACTGATAATTAGCCTCAACCAATTTAAGATCTCCATTACCATCATCTAAAGTAGGTAGAAAATCATCTCCAGAAGTTATACCAGGGATACCATCACCCTCTAAATGAGAGTATCCTCCTATTATATTATAATGTTCAGACTCATCTATAGGAGAATTACTATCATTACAATCTAAGAACCTACATCCATTTTCATTATTATCTATCCAGACTTGATCTTCACCATTTAAATTATTAGCTGAAACAGGGATATCTCTATCGCCTCCAAGATACCAATCATCAAGCCAACTAGTAAATATTGCTTTATACCAAGGATCAAAAAAACCTTCCTCATCTGCTGTATCAATAATACCATTTTCATTCCAATCCATTGATTCATATCTCGCTACAAGCATTTTATTTGCATCAAACAATAAATTCAATCGCTTAGAATCATCTTCATATATATTTGCGAATATACCCATTTTCATAGTTGTAGGTAGAGGGTCTGCTTGCTGATTATCAACAAAATAAACTTCAGGACCTATATTAGATATAGCTAAACCTACATTAAATCTTTCAAATTTTTTCAAATACCCAATATCAAAAGCAAAATCTGTAGAATTTGGCTTACCACTTTCACCTTCAACAGGATTATCTGCTAGTTTCTGATGAATTATTTTAACATTAAATCCCCAAGCAGAATTCTCTGTTATTTTTGAACCATAGCTTGCTGTTATAGCATACATAAAGCTTCTAAATCTACCAAGAACATCCTGAGATGAATTAGTTTGTATTTGCTCTCCTAAATTAAGAAATATAATATGTCCACCTACGGTGCCTAACCAAGGAATATGTTCTTTATAACCTACAAACTCATAATATATATCATCAGCAAGACCTGGCAACCAGTTGACATGCATACCTCCATATTCTCTCCCGACCTGAAAAGCTAATCCTGCAGGATTATAATATGTTGCATAAACATCTTCCGATTTAGCAACTTGAGCCTCACCTGTAGCAACCGCAGAAGCACCTGGTGCTATCAATAAAAAAACTGCAGAAGCATCACCTGGGCTAGCTTTTACAAAATTTATAGAAATTATTAACAAAAATATTTTTAAAATTTTATTTTTCATAAAAACGTATCCTTTTTTAAATCTTACAATAAAGCATCCTTATTGTTCCAATTAATCTTTTTCTCTCCAACCTTTAATTATATCAGACCAACGAATATATTTCCTTGGGTTCTCTTTCATATCTTTAATTAAGATATTGGCATTTTTTGCAATATCAGCATATTCATTATAAAGATATGGATCATTTATAAGCTTTGAAAAAGTACCATCACCATTATTAAGTTTACTCAATACATCTTTAGCATCATCAGTAATCTGCTCTAAATCTTGAACTCTCATATCAATTTTAACTGATGTTCTATATAAATTTTCAAATGCCTCTTTGATTTTATCCATCTCAATTTTAGAACCATCTTCAACAGGCTCAATATTTTGCAGAACTCTCTCAGTTTTCTCTAAAGTACTTGATAAGCTAGATATTGTATTTCTTATATCATCTATAACTTTTCCATTTTCAACTAAACGAGCAATTTCATCAGTAAATGCTTTTAGATTAATTAATATAGGACCTATCCCTCTCTGAATTTCTTCAGGTAATTTACTTGGATTTAATTCAGCAGCACCAGAGACTATAGCTCCATCCATCAATCTTTCTTTACTCTTTATAGGGCCTCTAACAATCTCAACCCAGTAATCTCCAACAAACAACGGGCTTTTTATTGTAAATAAGGCATCTTTATATAATAATTCATCATATTCTTCTTTAATATTAAGAGTTACAAGAGGAATAATATCTGTAGAATTAACACCTCCAATTCTTCCAACTGCTGAGACCTCACCAATAACCAGACCTGCATATATAACATCGTTACCTTTAGAAAGGCCTAAAATATCCTCAAATTTTACCTTAATTGTAAACCCTTCGTCTATTCGTGCTCCTCTTATATAATTATAGCCCCACCATAAAAGAATTACTGACAAACATATAAATAATCCATTCCAAAAAGCTGGATTTAGTTTATTATTTTTAATAATAGATTTACTATCTGTTTCGTACATCATATAGCTAACTAACTCCTCTTATAAAATTACTTATATCAGGCTCATCTATGTTTTTAATGTCAGTTGGGCTTCCATTGAATCTAATTCTGCCATCGTCAAGCATAATAACCCTATCTGAAATATCATACACAGTCCTCATATCATGAGTAACAATTATCGATGTTACATTTTCTAATGTATGCAGCTTAGATATTAATTTATTTATACTATCAGTCATTATTGGATCAAGGCCTGTGGTTGGCTCATCATACAAAATATATTTAGGTTTAGCTGCAATCGCTCTTGCAATACCAACCCTTTTTCTCATTCCTCCAGACAACTCAGATGGATATTTATTTTCGCTGCCATTCATACCAACTTCATCTAATGTTTCTAAGACTCTAAAATTAATCTGCTTATCATTTAAATCAGTCATTTTTTTTAATGCCAACGATATATTTTCACTTACAGTCATCGAATCAAATAAGGCTCCAAATTGAAATACCATAGATATTTTAGATCTAATTTTTTCTAAATTTGAAAAACTCGCCTCATTTACAATTTCGTCATCGACAACTACTAATCCAGAATCAGGATAAATCAATCCATTAAAATGCTTTAGCAATACACTTTTTCCTATACCACTTTTACCAATAATAGACAAACATTCTCCATCATTAACGTTGAAAGAAATGTTTCTTAAAACACTGTTTTCAAAAAAAGATTTATTTATATTTTTTAAACTTATAATAATATTATCTCACCTAAAAAGTAATCCAAAAATACAACAGTAATACATGATACCACAACAGATGTTCTCGTAGTTTTGCCAACACCCTCTGCTCCACCACTAGCATTAAACCCATAAAAACATGCTATTGATGTAATAGCTAAACCAAAAAAAAACCCTTTAATAATTCCAAACCAATAATCCATTGGTACAAACCATGTTCTTAAGCCTCTTATAAACTCAGCATAAGATATATCTAACGAATTTGTGGTAACCCAAATACCTCCAGCTAAACCAAATAAATCAGCTATTGCAATTAGCATTGGAAACATAATCATGCCAGCTACAATTCTTGGTAATATTAAATAAGCAACTGGATCAAAAGATAAGGACTCTAAAGCATCTATCTGCTCACTAACTCTCATTGTTCCAATTTCTGCTGCAATAGTAGCTCCAATTTTACCCGTCATAACCATTGCAGTAATCATTGGAGCCAACTCTAAAAGAATAGCTTCGCCCACCACACTACCAACAGTCCACTCCATTCCAGGAATCAATGAAGCCTCTATTTGATAACTTGCTTGAACCGCAAGAACCATTCCTGCAAAAAGCCCTGTTATTATAACAATAGGAATAGATTTAATCCCTATTTGATACATATGAATATTGGTCAAACTTAAATAATAATTCCACGACCTATAAGATCTAAACATTTGAAACATTAATGCACAGTAATTTGATATACTTTCAAAAAAAGAAATAAAAATAGAAAAAGGGTACAATACTGAATTTCTCATCAATTATTTTTTAGACCTAATATATGACTCTGGAACTCACCTACATCTTTAAATTCTCTATATACTGATGCAAATCTTATATATGCAATATTATCAATTTTTTTTAATTCTTTCATAATCATTTCACCAATATTTTTAGAGTCAATTTCCATTTTATTTAAACTCAAAATCTTCTCTTCGATTAACTTAATAGATTCTTGAATTATACTTTCAGAAATAGGTCTCTTATTGCAGGCAATATGAAAACTTTTTTCGATTTTTTCTCGCTCAAATTCTTCTCTATCACCATTCTTTTTTATTATCATAATAGGATATTTGAGGATGTATTCATAAGTAGTATATCGAAACCCACAATTAGAGCATGCTCTTCTCCTCCTAACACTTGATGAATCATGAATACTCCTCGAATCTATAACTTTTGAATCTAGATTATTACAATCAGGACATTTCACAAGATATTTCCTTATATAATGGAAATGCATTACTTAAATCCAGTATTTCTTTCTTTGTTTTTTCTATAACAAAATCATTTCCAACATTAGATAGAACGCTATCTATTAAGTTTGCTATAATTTTCATTTCTCCTTGCCTCATTCCTCTTGTTGTTAACGCAGGAGTACCTAACCTTATACCACTGGTAACTAATGGACTCTTTTTATCAAATGGAACCATATTTTTATTAACAGTAATTAAACAATCTTCTAAAACTCTTTCTGCCTTTTTACCAGATATAGATTTATTGCTTAAATCAACTAAAACAATATGAGTGTCTGTGCCATTTGTAACAATGTCATACCCTAATTCCATAAGACTATTAGATAATTGCTTCGCATTTTTAACGACCTGATTACAATAATCTGAAAAATTTGTCCTACTTGCCTCTTTGAATGCTACAGCCTTTCCTGCAATTACATGCATAAGAGGCCCTCCTTGAATACCTGGCATAACAGCACTATCTAACAACTCTGAAACCATTTTAGTTCTGCCACTTTTAGGAGCAACTAGGCCCCATTGATTTTTAAAATCCTTACCCATAAGAATTAATCCTCCTCTAGGACCTCTAAGTGTTTTATGGGTAGTTGAAGTAGCTATATCACAATAAGGCCATGGAGAAGGATGAACTCCTCCAGCAATTAATCCTGATGGGTGAGCTATATCAGCCATTAAGTAAGAGCCAACACTATCTGCTATACTCTTAAATTCGTTAAATTCAATAAATCTTGGATAAGCTGAACCACCACATATAATTAATTTAGGATTAATCCTTTTTGCAATATCAGAAACCTGATTGAAATCTATTCGGCCTCCATTTTTAGATACTCCATAAGAATGAAAATTATAGAAATTTCCAGAAAAATTAACCTTGCTTCCATGTGTTAAATGTCCTCCATGAGCTAAATCAAGACCTAAAACTGAATCTCCTTTTTCAAGAAAAGTTTTATAAACCGCCATATTTGCCTGTGATCCAGAATGAGGCTGCACATTTGAATAGCCTGCTTTAAATATCTTTTCTGCTCTTTGCCTTGCTATATTTTCAACTTGATCAACAAACTCACAGCCTCCGTAATATCTGTTACTAGGATAACCTTCGGCATATTTATTTGTCAAAATACTCCCAACAGCTTCTAAAACTGAAAAACTTGTAAAGTTTTCAGAAGCAATCATTTCTAAGCCGTCTTGTTGTCTATTCAATTCTGAATGAATTAAATCGTATATAGCTTTATCTTTTAATTTGATATTTTTCATAACTCTATTTAAAATCAATTTTATTTATTCTATCCTGATGCCTACCACCTTCAAATTCAGTATTAATCCAAACATCTATAATTTTTAGCATATCATCTATTTTTGTAGTTCTGGAACCAAGAGCTAGTATATTTGAATCATTATGCTTTCTTGTCATTTCAGCATGAAGAACAGTAGTACACAGACTAGCTCTAATATTTTTAAATCTATTAGCAGCAATAGATATACCTATACCAGTACCACAGACAACTATACCTTTATCTGTTTTTTTTGAAATAACCGATTTAGCAACTTTTTGTCCATACTCGGGATAATCCACCGAATCAATTGAATTTGTACCTAAATCTAAAACTTTAATTTTCTTTTGCTCTAAGAATTTAATAATACTTTGCTTTGAATTATATCCTGCATGATCTGACGCTATAGAAATCTTCATAATTCTAAAAACTCCTCTTAATTATAAATCTATTAATCATGCTATAGCAATCATCCGTTGGCCTAAATTTATTCTTACCTTCATCAACATTTAAAAACCAATCTTTATTTTGTGTTATATAATTTTTATTTAAGAAATCTGCTTGTTTTTTAGCTCCTCTATTACCCTTGCCTACAGATTGATTTAAATCTTCCCAAGCCATTTCATAAACAGCCCTATCAGACATAGAAAGTTGCTCAAAATCTGCGCATGATTCAGCAATCCCAATATATATTTGAGCTCTATTATAGTATGCCTCTGAAGATTGAGATATTAATGATTTTTCAGAAAAATTAATTGCTTTGTTATAATCTCCCAAATCAAGATATATCTTAGACACCTCTATAAAATAGGCAATTTTATCATCTGAAATACCAATTAACTTATTATAAATATTTAAAGCTTTTTCTTGTTCATAAATATCTAAATACGCATCAGCAATATTTTCAAGCACTACTATATTATTTTGATCATAATCTAAAAGAGCCAAACATACATCTATGATTTTTTCAGGCTCTGACTCTTCTTTAAGTTTTTTAATATAATTAATCCCATATCTTATATTTGAAGGTTCTTTTTTCCATTTATCTTTATCTATATCTATAGGATTTCTACCTAAATTAATATACGCAGTCTTCTTTTCTTTAAATATTATTGAATTATTAGGATTGTAATCATACCAATCATCTAAAATTAATATTTGTTCATCATAATCTTCTAAATCTTTATAATATTCATTCAACTGTTTATATGTGTCATCCCTACTATTTTTAAATGAAGATATATAGCTATTCATATAATTATTCCATAGACCATCCAGCTGATCTCCTGTCATACCTAATGACTTTTGCAAATCTAATATATCTTCTTCATTGCTATATAGGTTTGTCAAATCAAGTAATCCTTGAACCTCTTCTTCCAACTGAAGTTTTTTATCAAGATAAAAAAGCCTGTCATCATTTAAATTCTGCTTCTTTGCAAGAAAAGCCGCTACATTTAAAAGCTGTAAATCATCAGGCATTATTCTTAACCCTTTTTTAATTGCCCATTTAGCACTATCTAATTTACCTAAATTTATATAAGATCTACCCATCCACTGAAAAATCTGCTGGGAATACTTGTCGCCACATCCTTCATTAATTGCAATATTATACGCATCTACACATTCTTGATACAAACTATTGGTTCTGTTTACATTTGCTGCACTCAAATATTGCAAACACACCTTATTATTATTAGATGATGCTTGACTTTTAACTGAATTAATTTGATCATCACTTAAATCACCAGCGCAACTATACAAAAAAATAACACTAACTACTAAACTTACTTTTCGAAGAATCATTTATTAAGCTCCTTTTAAAAACCATTTTTCAACATTTTCCAAACCTATTCCAATAGAAAGATATTTTTCATTTTTCACATTCAACAAATTATGGCTCTTTTGACCTAATTTAAACAAAACAGTAAATCCATTTTTGTCTTTAAATTTAATTCCAAAATTAAAAAGAACACCATAATCATGATCAGTTCCTTTAGAAAAATTTAAATTTTTATGAAATAATCCAATCTTATAATTTATATAACTTAAAGAATTATAATCTAGATTCGAAATAAATGAACTGTATAAAAAATTTAAAGAAAATATATCTGGGTCTGGTAAATACATTAAATTAGAATTATACTTAAAAGAAGGTTTGTGTGATAATTTAACAATAAAATCTCGATTTAAAGATAATCGTTTTTTATACCCTATAGAAAAAAACCTCCAATTTGAACTATACTTATCAACTATAATCTGATTAGGTTCAGTATAGTACTCCAATTCTTCTAAATTATCATGCGTACCAAAATCTTCATTATCAGAATCTATGTAAGGATCTAAGAACAACCTTGTCTCAATTTCTAAAGGTAATCCATAAACAAATGATAAAATTAAATCATTTTCATTTATAGTAAACTTTGACTCTACTTCTATATTATTCCCTTTAAACCTGTGGACCCTATTAACTGTCATTGAATCACTTAAATTATAACTTACATTATATTCATCATTAACTATATCAGAGAAATCTAAATCATAAATTCTAATAACTTTGTTTCTTTCTAGATTTCCAAATAAGTTTGAATATTTAAACGACATTATAAATAAATTAAAGAAATTACGTGTAAAATTAATATATCCACTTGATATACCTCCATTACTAATATAGCTAGATCTATAAGCATAGGGAGATTGAAAATTATACTCTTCCAAAAATTCTATATCTGCAAATGTTTTGGGTGAAAAACCTAATGAAAAAAATCCTTTGTCTATAGGTACAGTAAAGTGTAAATCTGATATGTATGAATCAATCAAACCTGAATCGCTATTCCTGAAATCATAATTCATACTAAAAACTACATCAGAATTGTACATATTAAAGCTAGAATTTTTATAACCATTAAAATGCATAGATGGTTGATGTAAAAAATCAGAAAAGGAATCACCTCTATCTAAATTATCTCCAAATCCATACATTGATGAATAAGAACAATATAAAATATTAATACATAATATCAATTTAAGAAATATCATTTTGAATACATGATGTTAATTTTTGAGACTTTACTTAAATCTTCAGAATTATCAAAAACCAAAGTTCCGAAATTATTTCCATAACCACTTAACCTAAGATTAAATCCATCATAATTTGATTCTTTATTAACAAATTTTTGAACTACATCTCCAATAGGCACAATCAATGAATCTGAACTATCAAAATACACTCTATCTAAATACAAACTTTGATTAAAATTAACGCACTCAATATCTAAAAAACCTGACTCAAAATAATAGTTTGGGTCGGATCTATCTAAAAATAAATATAAATTAGTATTATCTTTGTTAATTATTAGTGTAGAATCAGTGAAAAATTCTTCAATTTCCCCGAAATTTAAAACCATTTCAATACCCCTGTGATAATTCATAAAAATATTATTAGATAAAAGATTGTCATTAATTTGATTGATAGGATATACAGAAACATCTTGAATCATGCCTTCATTATAACTAGAATAATAAACTGATGTATAATCTGTTAATACGTTATCAGTATATATATTAGGAGAGTGCCTAAAATTAAATTCAATAGCCTTGGTAGAGCTAGAAACCTGCACCTTTATTATAGCAATATAATTACCACCTTGCTTGTATATTTCAGAAATCCAAAGATTAATATCTTTACTTGTATCAATCAAATTATCAATGTTAGCATCAAAGCCTTCATCAGAAAATAATTGAGCAGTAAGTCCAGGCCCGTGGATTACATTATAAGATAAATAATTACCAGACTCTAAATATTCATCTGAATCTGAAACATTGTCATATCCTTCATCATACCAATTCTCAGATTGACCAACGATTAATTCACTTTCATCAATGATATTGTTGAAATTGGAATCATTCCAATCTATCTGATTATTCCCTTCTTTACCCTCACCTATATCCCAAACACCATTTCCTTCTGTTCCATCTAAATCAGGAGAATCATACGCGGCATCATTAGCACACAATCCATCACTTCCACAATCTCCCCAATCGTCAGAATTAATATCATCAATATAATAGTCTTCATTTGGGTCAAAAATATTATTTTCATCATAATCTGGATTGATAGATTCAAAACAGCCGCCATTTCCATCCTCATATTCATTAAAGCATCCATCAACACCTGAATCTTCATAGAGCTCATTTTCATCAAAAGATCCATTATTCTCTGTTGCATCACTGCCAATGCTATAGCTGGGTTCCTGCCAATTAATCAAATTATCAGAACCAAAATCATCATAAGGCTCTCCTAAATCCCTCAAAGAATTACCTTCCGTACCTTCACCTTCATTCCAAACACCATTTCCTTCTGTTCCATCTAAATCAGGAGAATCATACCCAACATCATTAGCACACAATCCATCACTTCCACAATCTTGCCAATTATCAGCTTCGGGATTTTCTTCTAATTGATCAGGAACACCATTAATGCCAAAATCATAATAATTTTCACCCAAATCATACATGTTATTCTGTTCAGTCCCTTCACCTGAATCCCAAAGACTATTTGATTGAGTTCCCCCAGGATTATCCAAGAAGCTATAATTATCACCATTTAGATCTGAATTTTCAGAACTGTAGTTTTGGTTCACTGATTGCAAGCACCCACCATTTCCATCCTCATATTCATCAGGACATCCATCTGAACCATAATCATTCCAATTATCTTTACTGGGGTCCGAGTTGTAATTATCTCCATTGGGATCAAAATTATCTGAGTTATAATTTGGATTTAGCAATTCTAAGCCCCCGCCAATTCCATCCTCATATTCATCAGGACATCCATCTGAACCATGATCTTGAATTATTTTCTCACCATAATCATACCGATTATTGCTTTCTGTACCTAACGGATTATAATTATTTAAACCTAACTCGTTATAACAGCCGTTGTTTCCAGATTCATATTCATTAGCGCACTGGTCTAACCCAAAATCATCATAATTTTCTAACAACCTCTCACCATAATCATAATCTAAATCTTGATTTTGATCTTCCCAGTCTAAAATTTTATTATTTTCATATTTTTCACCAATATCCCAAATACCATTTCCTTCTGTTCCATCTAAATCAGGAAAATCATATCCGGCATCATTAGAACACAATCCATCACTTCCACAATCTTGCCAATTATCACCTTCAGGATCACTTGATTCTACATAACCAATCAAACCATCTAGATAAAATTCTATAGGTAAAAAATCATCTCTTGAATTAAGCATACCATCAATCAAAAATTCTACTTTTAAATCTAGCAATACCGGGTAATCACTAGCTGCATTATCTAGTATAGGAACTAGATTAAGTGTATCTACAAATATAGGCTGAGATAAATTGCTTTCCAAACCTTCATCTTCCAAATTCATCAAATAAATTTTACCCCAATCATCCGACTCTGCATTATTCACAATGTAAGCATTGAAATTTTGACTAGATATATTGGTACAAGAATTAATAGAATATTTATTATTAACAATTGTTTGTTCTTCAAGCACAGAATAATCTAACTGCAGCTTTGGACGACTAGGTTCATAAATATAGTCCGATGAAATTATTTCTATAAAATCCAAAATACTTTCATCTGAAAGAGAATTACTATATGTCACAACGAAGTCAATCTTATCTAAATTACAAAAATCAGCAATATTCTGTTGATCTAAATCAATAATAATATCGTACTCATCAATTTCATACTTTACGGTAGAAAGATTCTGATAATTAAAATTATTATAGTCTAAATATGAAATATCTTCCCAAACTTGACCTATATCACCTGCAAATATCTTTATGCCTGAAATGCCGCTTGTATTAATGGTATCTATATATATCTCAGAAATAGAACTATCCGCATCTTTATTAATCAACTTATTATAAGAACTTAATTCAAGCTTAACAGCCGAGAAGTTTTCGCTACTACAAGCAGAATCATCTTTTATCTTTGAAACGTCTAAACTTAAAAAAATATGTGAGTTTAAATTTTCATTTGTGAAGCCAGTTCCAGCATAAAGCCTATCGCTATTTGATATATTTAAAGAATCTAAATCTTGAATAGAAACTGAGTTTATTAAGTCTAAATTATACGTATCAAAACTAATTGTGGTATTTATAATATCAGAAGAAATATTTATAGGGTCACTTTTCTCTTCGCAACTAATGAAAAGTACAGCTAAGACTAAAAGGATTTTAATATTTATTAGATACATTAATTATAAGCTACGTACATCTTCTACAATTTTATCTATTTTCTCATTTATATCATCTGAACTATAATCTATATCATAAATTTTATGCTTTTTCTTCAAAGTTGCTAATTCACTATTTAGCTTCTTATTTTTTTGAATTTTTTTAACTATAGGATTCTTAATATCATTCAATATAATAGTGAAATCTGAGTTTCTAATAGCATTCAAATGATTATCATTTAGCTCAAAATCTTTGCTTTGGAGATTCAGAGATTTAAAAACATCTTTATCTACTTTTTTCATATTGTCGTATGAATGAAGAATATAAACATACTTAATACCCTTATAAAAATCATCATTTTTGAAAATCTTTCTTCCAACGATAGGAACAAAGGACATCTGCCAATCATTACTTACAACAACTTCAGGAGGCCAATATAATTTTTTTAATGCGACTAAAATAGATTTAGCAAAGTAGGCAAACTTTAAATGATTATTAGAAAAAATCCTCCCATTTCTAGACTTATACAATAACTCAGGAACAGGCTGAAAAAATTCCTCATCTTCCATAAAATAAACCTGAACTCTTGAATGAGGAATAAAAGCTGATTTCAAATTAGTCACTCTATTTTTAGGAGCAAAATCAATTTCAAGGTTTTTTAAACGAATCACCTCTCTTAAAACATACTTTCTTTCACTAATATAACCATACTTAGGCTGACACATTCTTATATCTACCTCTTTATTCTTTTTTATTTGAGCACCAAATAATTGAGAGAAAGAACTAATAGAGCATGAACTAGAGAAAGGCTCGATTTCTGAAGAAAGGAAAAATACTTTTGATAAAGACATTACAATATTAATCTAATTGAAGTAGGTATGATTTAGCTTTTGCAACAAATTCTCCTTGAGGATATTGATCTATATAATTTTGCAGCTCTTTTTTAGCCTTAGCGTTATCTTCAAGCTTTATATAACAAATACCTATTTTCAACTGAGCATCATCCTCTTTTTTTTCATTTGGAAAACCAAAAACTTTTTTGAATTCGGAAAGAGCAATATCATACTGACCTTTAGCAAAATAAGCCTCACCCATCCAATATTGACAATTTTCGGACAAATCATGACTTTTATTACTTGATAAAAGCTCTTTAAATCCTCTAATACTCATATCGTAATCTTCATTAATATAATTTTTATAATATTTAGAATACTTCTCTCTAAATTCTTGATCAGATATTTTTTTGACAGGAACATCATCAAAACTTGCATCAGACCCTGATATATATTCAATTAAAGATTTTCGCAAGGTGGAAACTTCATTATCAAGGATGACATATCTTTCATTCATATCAAACCTAACGCTATCAAAGAACATTGTATATCTATCTACACGTTCTTTATTTAGCTTAACCTTCATTTGAAGCTGAGCCATTTCACCAACAACATTTACGTCAGTAGTATCCTCTTTGCCAATAGATGTTTTATTTATTTTCATTTGATCTTGTAAATTTTTTAAAACTTCTTTTATAAATAATACATCTGAACCAATGCTATCAATTTTACTTTCCAAGTAATCAATATCTGTTTTATGTGATTTTATTTCAGCACCTTGCTTATTATGCAATCCATAAAGCTGATTTAATTCAACCTGTGGCTCTTCTTCAAACAATTCATCTGGACTAGACGCACCTTTTTTCCAAGGCAACTTTGAGCAACCTACAATAAAAATAGCTCCAATTATTATAAAGTTTTTCATATCTTGTTTTTTATAGACTCCTATCTGGTTCATAATTTATACTAAACATCAATATATAAAAAGGGTTAGTTTGAAACATGCGAAGAAATTATCTTATTTGCAACGGAAAACATTAAAAAGTTTGTCACTAAATACGTTCCTCCATAGCTCAAAAAAGGGAAAGGTAAGCCTGTTACAGGCAACATACCTGAAACGATACAAAGATTGACAAACGAATGAAAAAACCAAATAGAGCAAAATCCTACGATTATCAACTGCTCAAATCTATTTGGGCATTTATCTATATAAACAATCATCCAGTAAAAAAAATATATCAAACAAGTCAACAGAACAACGACCCCAAATAAACCATACTGTTCAGCTAGAGCAGAAACAATAAAGTCAGACTCATATATAGGCATCATTTTAAATTCAGTCAAAAGACCTTTCCCTAATCCTTTTCCGCTAAGTCCTCCTGAGCCAATAGCATCATACGAACTATTAATTTGATATGCATAATTATTTCTATACATATGAGGGTCCAAATACGCAAGAATTCTATTAATCCAATAACTAGTTTCAAGCTTCTGAAAAAATTGCTTTGTAAGCATTGTTATTAATAGATTAACAGAAACAATTAGTGTAGATACATAGACATTAAGAATATTTCTATATCTTATGAACAAAATTAGGGTTATTCCAATAACCCAAACTGAAAATAAAATAAAAAAATACGTTTCACCTACCTCTATAGCATTTGTTTTAGAGCTAAATTCATAAATAAATGATATAAAAAATGATACGAATGGAGACACCACTAATAAAATATCGACCAATTTTATGTTTGCCCAAAGCATCATAGGAAATATTAAAAATAAATACACTAACGATGTCCCTAAATCAGGTTGTTGAATAATAAAAAAAACTACAAAAAAAGAACATAAAATAATGAAAAGAACAATACCAAACCTCTTTTCTACTGACCTTTGAGCTAAAACTTTTGCAATAAAAAATACAAAAAAAAGCTTACCAAATTCAGATGGCTGAAAATTTATAAACCCTACAGACAACCATCTTCTCGAATGATTAACCTCTATTCCAAACAATATTGTTAAAAACAATAGCCCAATTATAAAAAAATACAATTGATATGAATTTTTATAAATAAAATCAATTCTTATGTATGAAAAAAAATAAAAAGAACAAATCCCTAAAAACATCCATCTCAATTGAGAGTAAAACAAATACTCTTTTTCAATGCTTGAATATTTCAATAACATCAAACTCATAAAAATAAGTATAACAATTGGTAAGAAAATCTTAGCCTTGATTTTAAACCTATATTCAAAATCTATAATTCTTTTAATAATATCCATTTAATGTATTTAACTCAATAATCTTATTAAATATTTTTCTAGCTATATCAGTTGCTAATTCTCCTCCCTTACCACCATTTTCAAGCATAACAACGATTGAAACCATATCTTTTTTTTCCTTATATTCCATATAGCCTGCATACCAAGCATGGGGACTTTTACCACCACTTTGTTGTGCAGTTCCTGTTTTTCCCATTACCATAACATCACTATTTTTTAATCGAGCTCTTTTAGCCGTACCCCAATCTAAATAAACAGCATCTTTCATAGATGACTTTATTAAATTCAATTTTTTTTTGTTTAGACTTATTTTTCTAACATCTGAATTATAATCTTTATTAATATGCGGCGAAAACATAAACCCATCATTGGCTATAATATTAATCATTTGAATTACCTGCAGAGGAGTTACTCTCATTTCTTGACCAATAACCATATTAAGCATTTTACTCTTTGACATATCATGAGACAACACAGCTTTTTTCTCATACAATAAATCAATTCCAGTTAATTTGCCAAAACCTAAAGTATCCATCCAAGAATACCATTTTTTCCTATAAAAACGATTATAGTTATCAATAACTGAATGATAAAAATATATATTGCATGATTCTACGATAGCATCAATTAGATTCACATCTCCGTGCCCTCCCTCTTTCCAGCATTTTTTAGGTCTTTGATTCTCAGATTTAAACTCATAAGCACCATCACAATTATAAGTTTTATAAGGATCTACTCCTAACTCAAGCAACATAATAGCAACTGGAAGCTTAATAACAGATCCTGGCTCATACACATTTATAGCTCTATTTAAAAACGGCCCATTCAAAGAATTTAAAGAATCTAATTCAGACTGACTTATTCCTTTTAATATTTTTTTTATATCAATGGTAGGAGAATTAACATAAGCTAAAAGCTCTCCGTTCTTTGGATTAGAACAAATAACAGTTCCTACAACATCTTTTATTAAATCATAAATATATGTTTGCAAGTGTATATCTATTGTCAAATTTAGATTAGCACCTGAAATAGGCTTTTTCTGACTATAAATACCATCCATATATAAACCTCTATCCATCCCCATAGCATCAAATAGACGATATTCTTTACCATTTATTCCAGATAATAAATTATTATAGAATCTTTCTAAACCTCCACTACCACGACTAGGATTTAAATATATTTTATCAAAAATAGGATTCTCAGAACTATATCTTTCAATTTTAGTGGCCCCAAGTATATGTGCCATATGCATATTAGAATCATAAAAATAATCCCTTATAAAAACCTCTCTTACAACTAATCCAGGAAAATGATTTCTCTGCTCTTCAATTTTAAAAATAACATCTTGATCAATTTTATTCTTAATAGATAATGGCTTAAATTTTCTACTAATAGTATTTTTATTTAAAAATTTAATTTTTTCTTTTATTTCTGAAGTATCAAACGGAACATAATAATTTAAAAGCTTATAATTAAAATGATTATTTACATCATAAGGAACTACTTGCAAATCATATACTTTTGAATTCACTACAATATTTAGACTACTTCTATCTAATATATTACCTCGAGGAGCCTCTATAGGCAGAACTCTTACAACTTTATTAATAGCTCTATCTTTAAAAGTCTCATATTGAATTACTTGAAGATAAAAAAACTTAACAAAAACCAAAAAGAATAGCATAAAAACAATCGCTATTGATATTGTTCTTTTATTGCTGTACATATTTCATTATTCAAATAACTTTTTATTATAAAAATATTTATTGAGAAAAATAAAAATCACTACAACTATTACAGAATTAATAAAAATACATAATAAATCAAAAAAGGCTAACGAATACTTAAAATATAAATATTTATTTAAAAATGAAAAAAACAACACCGTAAGCATATATATCAATTGAAAATGTTGCGTCCAATTACTTGCATTCATTTTAATTAATGCTACAAAATAGCAAAATATCGGCGTAAACAATGTATTAAATCCTAAATAATTTGAATCAAGATCAAGATCCATAAGAAATCCTAATAAACTACCTAATAATATTAATTGATACCTCTTTAAAAAAAAACGATTGTATAAGCAAATACAAATAAAAAAAATCAACACCAATAGTATAAGAGCTTTCAACCAGACTAAAGCCTAAGGGCATATACCATGAAACAATGAATAAAAGATATATTTGAAAAAATACTTTGAATATAACTTTCATTTAAAAGATCCCGCATTAATAATAAATAGATTTCTCATGTAGCCTAAATCTGCTAAAATTTTTACAAATACTTTTTTAAAAGGAGAGTTTTCCTCTTTATTAAATACATCAGTTACAACGCACACAGGTATATCCTTTAAATATATATCAGACTTGTACGATGTTATCATAGTGTCTCCAACCATTATATTTGAATTAAGACTAACACCCAACAACTTACATTTAGAACCAGAAAAAGGAACCATTAATGCGACAAAACTTGCTCTTTCCTTATTTTCTACTATCACTTTATTATTTACATCATTAATTAATTGTACAACTGATGTTCTATTGCCAATATCAATAATTCTACCTATCAAATTTCCTTGAATATCAACAGCAATATAGTTTTCAGAAAAACTTTCTTTTTTGAAACCAAAATCCTCTTTACCAATATCTATAATAACAGAACTAGATATTTGCGGATTGCTATGAGATAAAACATTTGCAGTATAAAATTTACTAGCATCAGATAGAATAAATCTATTTTTTAATGCAACAACTTCTTCTAAATACTCAATATATGATTCTTTGCTACTATAATTCAAAGAATCAAGCGCTAATTTTAATTTATATAATTTAAATTGCCTAAACTGATCCTTACTACTGACGAATTCAGTAATTTCAATTAATGGAGATGAGACTATAAGCCTTAAATCTAACCAATATGATTTTATTGTTTTTATAAAGTATGAATCGCTATTAAAAAAAACAACCAAAGATAAAAGTGTAGAAAAAATTAAAGCTAACGTAGTTTTATTTGAAGCTGTATAATAAAACAATTCTATGTAATTTAGTTAAAGCAGTACATTTCTATACTTTCTAAAATCTTCAACAATCATACCTGTTCCCTTAACAACTGAAAGCAATGGATTTTCAGCTACATGCACAGGAAGTCCTGTTTTGTTTTTTATATGAGTATCAATGTTTTTTAAAAGTGCTCCACCCCCAGTAAGAATAATACCATAATCAATAATATCAGAATGATGCTCAGGAGGAGCTTTATCTAATGCTTTTCTTATTGCATTTGTTATCTGAAAAACTGTCTCTGATAAAGCTTGCCTGATTTCATCTGAATCAACTTCTAAAATTCTAGAAATACCAGAAACCAAATCCTTACCTTTAACAGTTATTTTTTTAGCCTCTATTCTTATAGCAGAGCCAACCTCACATTTAATTTTTTCTGCAGTACGTTCTCCTATTTCTAATTTATGCTGGTTTCTAAACCAGTCTACTATGGATTGAGTCTGCTCATCGCCAGCTATGTCTATAGTCTCTAATGTACCAATACCACTTAAAGAAATAACAGCAATTTCCGTTGTTCCACCTCCTATATCAACAATCATATTACCTATAGGCTTTTTAACATCAATACCAATACCAATAGCTGCAGCCATAGGCTCTTCAACTAAAAAAACTTCGCTTGCATTAGCCAGCTCAGCAGATTCTTTAACTGCCCTTCTTTCTACATCTGTAATACCTGAGGGTATACATATTATAATTCTAGGCCTAGCCAATCTACTTGTTTTTATTTTTCTTATAAAACCTTGAATCATAGCATCAGTCATCTTATAATCTGCAATAACACCATCTTGGAGAGGCCTTATTGTTATTATAGAGCTATGAGTTCTACCCAACATCTCTTTAGCATCTTTTCCAACTGCTATTATCTTTCCATCAACAATATTTTTTGCAACTATAGAAGGCTCATTCAAAGTAAGACCTTTACCTTTAACCCATATCAAAGTATTTGCAGTTCCAAGATCTATTGCAAGATCACCCGAAATCATATTTTTAAATTGTCCTAACATAACATAATCCTTAATGATAAAAATGTCTACTCGAAGTAAACACCATACTAATCCCTAAATCATCAGCAACATTAATATTTTCCTGGTCATTAATAGAGCCTCCAGGTTGAATTATAGATTTTACTCCATTCTTAGCTGCAAGCTCTATACAGTCAGAAAAAGGGAAAAAAGCATCTGACGCCATAATTGATTTATCTAAATTTAAGCTAAATTGTTTAATTTTTCTAATAGCAATTTCTGCTGAATCAATTCTTGACATTTGTCCTGCTCCTACACCTAGAATTTGCTTACTATTAGCAATAACAATTGCATTAGATTTAACAAAACGAACCAATTTCCAACCTAAAACAAGACCGCTAATCTCACTACGAGAAGGTTTCTTTTTTGTAACAATTTTGTAATCACTAAAATCTTTACTGAAGAAATCTTTTTCTTGCAACAGGTATCCTCCTGAAGCTGTCCTTATATCATACTTATTATTCAAACTTTCATAATCAGAAGAAATAACTCTAAGATTATCTTTCTGCTTAAAAACCTCTAATGCTTCCTTACTATAATCAGGAGCTATTACACATTCTAAAAAAGGCTCCACCAACTTTTTAGCAAGAACCTCTTCAACCTTTCCATTAAAAGAAATAATTCCCCCAAAATAACTTACGGGGTCACAACTGACAGCTCTTTTATATGCATCTAGCAAATCTTCACCTAATGCAAAACCACAAGGATTTGAGTGTTTTATTATCGAACATGACGGTTCTTTAAAATTATTAACAATATCATACCCACTACCAATATCTAAATAATTATTATATGATAATTTCTTACCCTGATATTTCAACCAATTTAAATTGGCCCCACTACTAACACAAAATGATGCTTTTTGATGGGGGTTTTCACCATATCGTAAATCTTGAACTTTTTCAAGATATAAAAACTGAGTATCAGATTTCAAAAAATTTTCATCCTTATTAAAATAAGAATATATATTGCTATCATATTGCGAAGTCCTAAAAAATACCCTAGATGCTAAAACTTTCCTCAAACCTAGATTAATCGTCTTATTTTCTTGATCAAATTCATTGATGAATTCCAAGTAATCACTAATATCAGACAAAACGCATACAGAGTGATAATTTTTAGCAGCGGCCCTCAACATTGAAGGTCCTCCTATATCGATATATTCAATTGCTTTTTTCATTGGCAGCTTCTTTTTAACAGCCTCATCGACAAAAGGATATAAATTAACTACAATTAAATCAATTGTTTTACCGTTAATTTTATTTAAATCGTCCAAATGATTATTGTTATCCCTGTCTGCTAAGATTCCTCCAAATATTTTTGGATTCAATGTTTTAACCCGACCATTCATAACTGAATCCATACCTGTAATCTCACTGATTTCAGTAACAGGAATATTATTATCATTTAAATACTTATGAGTTCCTCCTGTAGAGATAATCTCTATGCCATTTTTATTCAAAAAATTAGCTAAATCTAACAACCCATCTTTATTCCAAACACTAATAAGTGCTCTTTTTATCATTTATTTCTCCTTAAAACAAAAGGTAAATTATTCTTAAATATAATCTCATTCAAACAAAATTTCTTAACGATATAAGGTAAAATCTTATGCTCAATTGCTAAAACTTTTTTCGATATACTATCTGGGTTATCGCTAACTGAAACCCTAACTTTTTCCTGCATAATAACTGGACCATTATCATAAAACTCATCTACAAAATGTACACTAGCACCTGTAAAAGCAACTTTAGAATCTATAACAGCCTTATGCACTTTCATACCATAAAAACCTTTTCCTCCAAAAGATGGAAGCAATGATGGATGAACATTTATTATTTTATTTTTATAATTCATAATAACACTTTGAGGAATCATCTTAAGATAACCAGCTAATACAACTAAATCAATCTTTTCAGATTCCAAAATATTCAATAAATAATCACCATAAATATCTCTATCTTCAATTATTTTTTTATTTATTACATTAATTTTAATTTTATTTTTTTTAGCAAAACTTATAGCTTTTGAATTAGGATTCTCACTAATAACCACTCCTATAATGCCATTAATAGAGCCGTTACAAATATGTCTATATATTTCCATAAAGTTGGTTCCTGTTCCTGATACAAAAATAGCAATTTTTTTTGGAATCAGCACTCTAGACAATCTTCAACTTTTTTATAAATAGCATCTAGCTTTTCTTTATCTTTAAATACATTAAAATTATCTGTATCAATCACCAATATTTTTATTTTTTTTTCGTTTTTTGTCCATGTATTATAAGCAGTGTTTAACTGATGTAAATATTCTGGATCAATATTTTTTTCAAATGCTCTATTACGTTTTTTAATCCTAGATATTAATGTATCAGTTGATGCTTTTAAATAAATTATAATATCTGGTTTTTTTAAAAACTGAACCATATTTTGAAACAGACTTCTATATGTATTCCAGTCTCGATTAGACATATGTCCTAAAGAATGAAGATTGCGTGCAAAAATTTCAACATCCTCATAAATAGTACGATCTTGAATAACCCCTTTTTCATTATTTGACATATCAATTTGACTTGCAAAACGATGTTGTAAAAAATATATCTGAAGGTTGAAACTCCAACGATTCATATCTCCATAAAAGTCACTTAAATATGGGTTATCAATCACCGATTCATAATACTCATCCCAGCTATATCTCTCAGCCAATAATCTAGTAAACGTAGTTTTGCCTACACCAATATTACCAGCTATGCCAATAAATGGAGCACCTGTCATTTAGCGACCTCTCCAACCACCATACCATCTTTTATATCATTCAATCTCACATTAGATATAAAATTTGTTTTGTATTTTTTATTAAAAGGAACTTTCACTCTAATATAATTATCTGTTAAACCTGAAATAAATTCATCATCATTAAATTCAAATAAAACAGGTCTAATAGAATTTAAATTAATTTTTTGAGTTTTGTTAAATTTCAAATTAGATAATCTCCTAAGAATTTTTGCTCTTGCATATCTTACTTCTAAATCAATTTTATCTTTCATGTCATATGCAGGAGTATTTTCACGCTCTGAAAAAGGAAAAACATGCAAGTATGAAATGGGCAATTTTGACAACAACTCATAGGTTTCATTAAAATAATCCTCTGATTCACCTGGGAAACCTGTCATTATATCTACACCAATAGTACAATCTTTTATTCTATCTTTAATTTCATAAATTTTATCATGATACATTTTAACCGTATACTTTCTTTTCATTTTTCTAAGAATGAAGTCACTCCCAGATTGCAGAGGTATATGTAAATGAGGCATAAATTTATGATTCAATGATATAAAATCAATAATTTTATCACTTAACAAATTTGGCTCAATTGATGATATTCGAATCCTTGGTATATTTGAATTACAATTAATTTCATTTAATAATTCATAAAAAGACTCATCATTACTTCTTCCAAAGTCTCCAACGTTAATTCCTGATAGAATAATCTCTTTAATATTATTACGCTCAAGACTATTAATATGATTAATTACATATGATATTTTAGGACTTCTACTATTCCCTCTAGCCTTAGGAATTGTGCAATAAGTACAGGAATAATCACATCCGTCCTGAACTTTAACAAAAGATCTAGTTCTTTCATCTAAAGAATATGATAAAAATGCATCCTCAATTGACTGAATATCATTAGAGTGAAATAGAAACTTATCTGTGTCCTTAATATCGTCTATCTTATTAATAAAATTATACTTATCATGCATCCCAACCACAAAATTAACTTCGGGGATATCAATAATCTCTTTAGGTTTAAGTTGAGCATAGCATCCAGTTACACCAATTACTGCATTAGGAACTCTTCTTTTCAAGCCTCTAATAAGACTTCTACATTTTTTATTAGCATTATCTGTAACACTACAAGTATTTATAACATATATATCTGCAATACTATCAAAAGAAACAACATTATAACCAACTTGGCTAAATGTAGAATTAAGTAAGGACGTATCTGCAAAATTAGCTTTGCATCCAAATGTGTGTAAGGCTACAGTTTTATATGGACTGCTCATTTAAAATAAACCGATGAATTTATACATCTAATTTATTACTTTAAGTTATCAACTTAAAAGAACAATTAATGAAAATTCTTATAATAGAACCATATTTTGAAGGTTCTCATAAACGATGGGCTTTAGAACTTCAAAATTTCAGCTCACACAATATTGAAACTCTTACTCTTCCAGGAAGATATTGGAAATGGAGAATGCATGGTGGAGCTATAACACTAGCCCAAAAATATAATAATTTAAATTTAAACCCCGATATTATTATTGCATCTGACATGCTCAATTTACCTCTTTTCAAATCAATTGCAAATACCAAAAATACACCTATTGCAATGTACTTTCATGAGAATCAAATCACTTACCCTTGGTCACCCAAAGATAGGGATATAATTAAAGGTAGAGATCATCACTATGGATTTATCAATTATTCTTCTTCTATGGTAAGTGATTTAAATTTGTTCAATTCAAGCTTTCATAGAATATCATATATAAAATCACTTAAAAAATTTTTGACTAACTTCCCTGACTATAATGATCAACATAATATTGAAATTATTGATTCAAAATCACGCACACTTTATTTAGGAATAGATTTAAAAAAATTTAATAGATATTATCAAAAACCTAATAATAAAAAAACTACTATACTTTGGAATCATCGATGGGAGCATGACAAAAATCCAGATGATTTTATTCATTTAATCAGTGAATTAGATAAACAAGATCTAAATTTTGAGTGTATTTTACTTGGTAAAAATAAACAAAAAAAATCAGGGTATTTCAACAAATGCATTAATCGATTCCCAAACCGTATCCTACATTCAGGGTATTGTGAAACCTTTGAAGAATATGCAACTTTTTTATGGAAATCAGATGTATGCCCAATTACATCAATTCAGGATTTTTTTGGCATTAGTATCGCTGAAGCAGTTTATTGTAACACATATCCATTACTTCCTGATAGACTAGCGTATCCAGAAATATATAAAAAGGATGAAAATACCCACTTATTTTATAAAAATAAAAACAACCTCATTGATAAAATGAAACATCTAATTCAGAACAAAGAAAAACGTTTAACTATTGAAGCTAAAGACTTAACTGAAAAATTTGACTGGTCTAATATCATTAATACGTATGATGAATTATTTGAAAATATTCTCCTTATGAAAAGATAATTATCTCATTCTTTCATTTATAAATCAATTAGAAAGTTTAACTTAATCTGATTAACAATTTTTTGTCTTAATTTTATGATATAATTGCTTACTAATAACTAATTAACTATCTAAACTATTTAAATATTTATAAGTATCCTTAAGCGTTTTTTCCAATTTAATTGGATTAAAGCCTAGTATCCTTTTAGCCTGATTACAATTAATTTTATAATCATAATCTAGCAATGGCGTTATTTCTTTCAATTTTTTATCAAATAATGCTAAAAATCTAATTAAAAAACTAGGTGCAACGCGCTCTGGAGATTCTATTTTTATCGATTTCAATTTTTCACAAATATCTTTAAACCAATATGTATTTTCACAAACTAAAAAACGTTTATTGTAAGATTTCCTATTTTCTAAAGAATTAACATGAGCCCTTGAAACATCCCTAACATCTACTAATGGCATTTTAACTCTAGGGACCATTGGCATTTCTTTTTTTATTAACATATTAAAAATTGATAAAGACGCTGAACTTATATGATTTCCTAAGCCCGGTCCCCATACAAGAACAGGATTAATGGTTGTTAAATTTATAGATGGATTTCTAGAAATAAAATTCCACGCTGATTTTTCTGCAATAGTTTTACTCTTAGTGTATGCCCTCACTCCTTTAGACTCAATATTAGTCCAATTTGATTCATCGAATTCATTTATATGTTTATTACCTGCATATACTGCTGCATTAGATGAAGTTATTATAACTCTGCTAATAGAATTTGATATAGCAGCATTTAAAACTCTCAGAGTCCCTAATTTAGCAGGCTGAATTAATTCATTTTCATCTTTAATATAATCAATGGGGAATGGACTAGCAGTATGTAATATAGCATCACAGCCTTTTACTGCATCATTCCAGCCATAATCACTATCCAAGCTTGTTTCAACAAATTCAATATCAATGCTTTTATTAATATGTTTTTCAATATCTTCTTTTACAGTTTCTTTGCAATTTAAATTTCGAACTGTCGCTCTAACAGTATATTTTTTTTTATATAAATCTGAAATAATATGTTTAGCTATATAACCATTAGCTCCAGTTACTAAAATTTTCTTCATTTTCTATTTATCCTTATCTATTAATATTCTTTCCATTAAAAAATGTCTAACATTTTTCAAACTATGAACTTCTTTAACTATATGAAAATCTAATTTCTTATAAAAGTTCAAAACAGCTTGACGAGCATTTAATATAATCTTTGATACATTTTCACTATTAGATATTAAAATAAATTCATTAACAATCAAACTTCCAACACCTATACCTCTAAAAACATCATCTACTGCCATATAACGTATTTGAGTTATATCATTTTTAACAAAATGTAATCTACCTACTCCTACAATCTTATTATCTATTTTAACTATCCTATGAATAGATTTATCCTCAATGTCATCTTTTTCCGTTCCTGATTTTAAGCCTAGAGGTTTTCTTAAAATTTTCCAACGCAAACTATAATACTCTTTCATTTCAGTTGGTAAAGGTGAAAAAATATTCATTGATTTCTAATTCTTTTTGCAGGATTAGAGGAAATTTTTGCAGTACAATTATCCCAATAATGACACCAATTACACAATATAGTCTCATTAGGATAAAAATTTTCTCTTTCATTAGATAAATCTAATATCGTTTTAGCTTTTTTAACTAATTTGTTTTTAATGTATTGTACATCTTCGTTGTTTGGAATAGCTACCACATCAACCCCATATCTAAGAAAATGCCACTTTAATACGATTGGATTATCAACTTTAAATTTTTGATGAACAGCTATTAAATAAAGACCTAATTGCAAATCTCTTTGTGACTTCTTTGACGAAATCACTCTCTTTGAAGTCTTATAATCATTAATAATGTATTGATTATCTTCAGAATTAAAATCTAACCGATCAATAATTCCCCTAAAATTAATACCATCTAAATTGAACTCTACATTCATCTCAGATTCAGCGGTATTTTTTAAAAAGAAAGCATTCGAGTGAATATTCCTTTTATAAAAAATCCTCAAACATTCAACACCTAGATTATAATATTGACTAACTTTTTTTGAACGATCAATAATATAAATTTTATCATGCCATCTATCTTTCCATACCTTATCATACATAAAGATAATATCATCTAAATTAATATTATTTATAGATTCACTGTAAATATATTCAATAACTTTATGTACGCAGGAACCTAAATAAGCTTCAATATTTTCATTGACTTTTCTGATTTTTTGAATATAATTTATATAATACAACTCTCTACAATTCTGAAATGTATTTATTTTAGAATAAGAAAAGAGCTGTTTTTCTTTCATCAAAAAATACCATTTACTAAATAATAACGCCCAAATGAATTTTTATCTTCAAAAATGAATACTTTTTTAGAATCATACGTCCAAATCTCTCGCTTTATATTCATTTGTGTATTATTCTCGTAATTAATAGACTTTGGTTTACCGTTAACGATGTAAACCCTACCTCTATCTGTTTCCCATCCCTCTGTTCTCAATTCTTTAAATTCAAGATTGACATATTTAAATCTTAAATTTAATTCATCTAATAATTCATTGATATCAGTAGACTCATCAGGATCAAGAGAGTCCCAATATTTTCTTAAATAGACAATCATATCCGAATCATCCATTTTTTTAATATCTTTATAAATATTAACTGGTAATACATACCTCATAATATTTTTTATTACATTAGAATCATTTTCCCAAAAATCTTTTTTATCTGTAGACCTTACAAAAATTCTTTTAACTCTCTTTTGTTTCCCATCCGTAACACAACAATTAATCATACCTTCTATATTTTCAGGAAGCTTAACATTTATATTATAACTGTTCTGATCAGATAATAACGGGATATCTTGATGGTGCAAAGTGTCATTTTTATTAAATAGGTATAAATTCAATCCTCTATTGATATCCTTTTGCTTTATATAATCAAAATCACATTGAAATTCTTTACCGTAAAAACCTATATTTTCATATATGTGTTTTTTTTGATTATCCTCAAAATAATAGATTTCTAACTGACTTAATGTTTTATACTCACTATTATTTATACTGATTTTTTTAATCCAATTTCTTTTACTATTCAAATCCAATAAATCAATATTGACAGAATATAAATTTTTATCTAGAATCAAATCGACTTTATCAGAATAAAACACACGCTTTTCTGAATTATCAAATATATTTTTATCTAATTTTAAATCTACAACCTTACGGTCAACCTCTTTTAAATTATCTTTATTGACAATTTGAAAAACCACCTGAAGACTAGCTAAATATTTATCATCTTCTTTCTTGTAAAAAAACTGGCGACCATTAATTTCATAATATATAGTTAAACCTAATTTACCGTCATCTAATTCATACAAACTGTAATCAAGGCTCTGTATTGGATTAAAACTATTATTAGAATCGATACTTAAAGGCTTAAAACATCCTAAAACTAATATCAAGCAGGTTAATACTATTTTTTTAATTATGATAATTTCTCCAATTATAAAATATGACACCGTCACTAGTTAAAAATGAAACCCACCCCTTATCTTCTTTTATTTCAAAAATTTCAAATCCATGAAACCCATCATGATAACCATAATTCCAATGCTCTCTTGATGAAAGACTAATTAATTTAATTTTATCTGATAAATTTAACCATATATAATCATCTACTATTTGAAAATTCCTACAATTTCCAGAATAAATAATTTCTTTTTTTGATTGATTCAAATCAATGCTCCAAAGCATCGTGTTCAAACCATATATTTTGCCATTATAATAATCAATCTGATTCAGTATAATATCATCAATTTTATCTAGGTTATTACTATCTACAGAATATCTGAATAATCCTGCACGTGTAGATATGAAAATATTCTCATCATATAACACCATATCTAAAAAATCTAACCTATCTATAGCAAAATCATTAAAAATATTATTTTTAATTAAAATTTTATCATTCATCGAATATTCTGCTATACCATTATAAGTCATTATAAACAAGCTATCTTCATAAAGAACAAATTTAAAAACAGCATCATCAGGCAAGCCATCTTTTTTAGATATCACATAATAATCTTTTATATTATTTTTAGAAATTATAAACAGTCCACTCATAGTACCTAAAGCTATATAAGTATCATTTAAATTTAATATCGAATTAATGTCCGGACTTATGATAAGAGGAAAATCATCCTCGTTCCATGAACTCCAGCTATTTTCACTTTCACTCCATACTGAAATAAAAGGATTTGATTCCTTTAAATAATTAAGTTTTTGACTTTGACCAAACCTTCTAAATTGACCACTAGACATATATATATTACCTAATGTATCTGATGTCATAGATGTAATACCTTCCCAATCAGGACCAACTTTCAAAACATCAATTTTATTGTCATATTTAAAGCCTTTAATAAGCTTCCCTTTATTAGTACCAAACCATATATTCAAATCATCATCCTCATAAAAAAAAGTAACATAATCTTCATTCCCATAAATATCCACAATACTTTCAATACCAATAAGCCAACCATCTAAATAATATTTAGATAAATCAACACCTTTATTTTGACTTCTATACGATGGACTCCATGACACTTTATCTAAATCAACACCAAAATCATATTCAACAATATCACCTGAGAATGGATCAATAAATATATAGTCTGAAAAGTAGTCTATAATAATATATTCATTCGTAGAGCCTATTTTATTCATAGATTTATAATCAAGTCTAAGATGACCTGAACCCGGGACTACTTTTTTATAATCATTTAATATCGGATTTTTAAAAAGTATACCTTTATCAGTAATAAGCCAAATCTGATCTGAAAAATTATCATAATGAATCAAAAATATCTTGTGATTTATCAAGCCTCTATTAACTTGAAAATCATAACTTACTGTCTTTTTCAATTTATTATAATTATAGATACCGTTCTCAGAGCCAAAAAAAAGATTGAATGGTGCCTCTGTCATGGAGAATATTTGACCTGGATTCTTTAAAACAAACCAGTCCTCATTATCATATATAAAATTTTGAGATAATAAAAATTTAAATAGAAATACTAGAAAAACTGCTAGGCTGCTTATAGAAAATTTCATTGCTTAAAGTATTGCATATCGAGTTAAAATAAAAGAGCCACCAGAGACTAACTCTAATGGCTCTTTAATAGAAATTATCAAAAATAATTACTTAATCAACAGCATTCTTTTTGAAATTGTTTGATTTGGTGTGATTAAAGTATATATATACACACCAGAAGAAACATTAGTTCCGTTTTTATCAGTACCATCCCAAGAAACTTTATAATTTCCTGGCGAAGCAAAGCCATCTGATAGAGTTGTAATATGATTTCCAATTATATCATAAACCTCAATAGAAATCTCACCTGAAACACCAACGCTAAAATTAATATCTGTAACAGGATTGAATGGATTTGGATAGTTTTGGCTTAAAGTAAAATCATTAGGTAATATCGATACATCTTCATTATCCAATACTTCACCTAAACCTAGCTCACTTATGATATTAAAAGAACTACTACTAGTTGGAAAAGTACCATCACCAATTACATAGGTTGGATCCACCTTGTATTCATAAGGATATAGATCAGTATCAGAATTGATTTTATGCATAACTCTAATCTCAAGCGCATTTCCGCCTCTATAACCTGGTAAAGCTGTTCCACCAAAATCACAAGGATCTGATACAGAACCAATCAAAGTCATATTTAATTGTTCTCCTGTCCAAACTCCTGAACCTACTAAAATTTCTCCATACTGAGCATCATCTCCACATCCATTATTTACAAGACCCTGCATGTCAAAAACACCAATCTCATCACCGACATCTAATGTAGTAATAACCGCCTGAAAAACAACTAACGCGGAAACACCTGTATCATCAAGCATAACATTATAATATTGACCACAAGTAGAATTATCAATTGCTTCTCCACCACATTCACCGCAAGCATCTTCTACTGCAGAACCATTACATACACCTGCACAATCTTCTACAGCACCACCACCCCAAATACCAGCGCAGTCAGCTTCTAATGACGGTAATTCAAGAACTGTACCATTAGCTAGAGCAGCAAGAACACTGAAAGCTGGCTGATCTGCTGCTGGGCTTAAAAATCCAGAAGCAAAAACTACAGCACTTCCACCGCCTAATCCTGATAAAGATGCATCAAAAACTGCAATAGCTGCACCTCCTGCTGGAGCAATACCAATTTGATAGTCTGCTGCAGCTACTGGACTATAACCAGAAAATTGACCATAAGCTAAATTTGGAATCAAAACGGTTCCATTGGCTAATATATCAACTGGAGGAGCATCAGTAGAACCATGATAAACTTCAAGCCCTACATTACCATCTGTTGCACCAAACGTTGTTTCAGTTGCATTTAATATAAAAGGAGTAGTCAGGTCTCCTAGAAGTCCACTTGCTACAACAACATATGATTTTCCAGCTTCTAGATCAAAATCTTCTGTGTAAAGCACATCTGTATCTCCAGCCGCTGATATCGCAACACTAAACATTTTTGGAAGTTCAAGTACAGTAGTTGCTGTTCTATACGCAACGCTCGCTATGGCTACAGTACCATCCACCCAAACGTCAACTGTAGGACTAGCACTATTGTGAATAATTTGAACATTGACAGTAGA
>MDTB01208186.1_pt1 | contig 52911 bp, 53 predicted proteins | sample 811161 | NCBI WGS metagenome assembly MDTB01 (sample SAMN05326650, study PRJNA326480) | marine metagenome | isolation source: seawater | place: Mediterranean Sea | collected 2009
GCCAGTTGCCATAACAACTTCACCACTCATTAATAGTTCTGGTGGTTGAGCTCCTGCAGACCAAAATACACATCCACCTTTAGGGTCTGTGCAAAGTTTTTTAATCTTATCCATTGCTCTTTGAACACCTTTTTCAGTTTCCAAAGCCTCATAGATTTTTGCTCCACCTTTGCCTGGTTTAACTCCATCAGCTGCTAAAGCAATCTCAAGATTGGTTAAAGCCCCAGTGTAGATAGCTCTTTTTCCAGGGAATTTTTTTGTATTAAAAAAATCTTTTATAGTTTTTGGCTTACCTTTAACATTCTCACTGTTGTAAGCGTAATTCCAAGAATATAAAATATTCCCTACAGCACATTTAGATGGCATACCTGTGAAGAAATCTTCACTTGCTGGTGTTCCGTCTGGAGCTGGTGGAAAATCTTTATCAAAATCAAATTCAACAAATAAACCTTCATCACATCCAGTTATTGTATCCATTGCAAATACATCGATAATATCCCACGTTATTGCACCAGCTTCTTTTTGTGCTTTAATTTCTGACAATCCTCCTGAGTAGTCGACCCAATTAATGTCGATACCTAATTTTTTTGCAGTAGGATCACCATAACCTAATTTTTGACTTTCAGTATATGCTCCACCCCAAGATGCAACGGTAACTGCATATGATGTAGAAGTTAAAGAAAGTACAAAAGAAAGGGCAAGTAAAATTTTACTTATTTTTTTCATTTATCCTCCGTTTAAACGTTTTTTATAAAATCAGATTACAACAAGATAACTATTGAGAGTCAACTAAGCATAAGTGTTGTATTAATTGATATATAATCGCAATTTATAGTTATTCTACTTTGGGTCTAACGCTCTTGCATCATAACTATTCCAACCAATATTAATATGGTTACCAAGTTTTATATCCATATTTTCCGAGCTATTAGGAACTTTTAAAATAAACTGAGAATTCCCTAATAAACTTAGTCTAACCCTTGTATGATCTCCGTGGTATATAACTTCTTCAATTTTTCCTTTAAAGTTATTATCAAGTTTATTATTTGAATTAATTATAGCTCTTTCTGGCCTAATTGATACTGTAGTTCTGTCACCTTTATTTTTAACAGAAACAGGATTTGCTATTATTTCACCGCCTTCGATTTTAACTTTACATCTGTCATTTGAAATTTCTGAAATCTCCCCTTTAAAGGTATTATTTTCTCCAATAAATTTGGCAACAAATGAATTGACTGGTTTTTCGTATAACTCATCTGGAGATGAGAGCTGCTGAACTTTTCCATCATTAAAAACAGCAATTCTGTTTGACATGGTAAGTGCTTCACCTTGATCGTGTGTTACATAAACAACTGTTACTCCTATGCTTTCATGAATATGTTTTATTTCATATTGCATGCTTTCTCTTAAATTTTTATCTAGTGCACCTAATGGCTCATCCATCAAAACAACTGAAGGATCAAATACCAATGCTCTTGCAACAGCTACTCTTTGCTGCTGACCTCCAGATAGTTGACCTGGCATCCTATTTTCAAAACCAGATAACGATACCATTGATAACGCTTTTTCAATTTTTTTATCTGCGTCATCTTTTGAAATTTTCCTTACTCTTAGAGGAAAAGCTAAATTTTCATATACTGTCATATGTGGAAATAATGCATAGTTTTGAAAAACCATACCAATGCCTCTTTTATGAGGAGGTATATTTGATATCGGATTTTTATCTAAGTAAATTTCTCCATTAGTTGGAGTCTCAAATCCAGCTAACATCATTAAACATGTAGTTTTGCCTGATCCGGAGGGTCCAAGCATAGTAATAAATTCCCCCTCTGAAATATCTAAATTTAAATCTTTTACTACTAAAACTTTTCCATCGTAACTTTTGTCTACTTTTTCAAACTTTACAAACTCTTTATTATTCGGCATGAGTATGTTTTAAAACATTTGTGAAGAATATTTTCAAGCTATTTTATATGAAGTTCTTTGGGGAAATTATTAAATAATTCATTTCCGCTCTCAGTAACTCGTATTGATTCTGATGCTTCTACTCCCCAGTCTCCAAATTGCATTACTGCTATCATGTGAAATGTGACATTGGGTTTTAGTTCAGTCATATCACCTTTATAAATATTAAGTGTATGTTCTCCCCAGTCTGGAGGATATCCTATTCCAATTGAATATCCAGTTCTAGACTCTTTATTTATTTTATATTTATCTAATACTTTCCAAAATTCACTTGCAACTTTGTCAGCTAAGTTACCCGGTTTAATAGCATCTATACCAGCATTTAATGCCTCAATTGTTGCGCTCATTGCATCAACTTTTTTTTGCTCTGGTTTTCCTAGTTGGATTGTTCTTGCAAGTGGTGCATGATATCTTTTTACACATCCAGATATTTCAATAATTGTAGATTCTCCCTCTTTAAACTTATCTTGCGTGGCTGTTAGATGGGATGCTGATGTTCCTGGTCCTGTAGGAAGCAATGTTGTAATGCTTGCATATTCACCTCCAACTTTTTCAGTGCCATAAAATAAAGATTTTTGGATTTCCCCGACAGCATCGCATTGTCTCACACCTCTATCTATAACTTTCATTGCAGTGTTCATTGCTTTTTCAGTAATTAATGCAGCTGACTTCATATAGTTAATCTCTGCATCAGATTTAATAAACCTTACCCAATTAACTAACCTGTTAGAGTCTTTAATTGTAGCATTTGGCAAACCTTGTTTTAATTTTTCATAGCAAAATGCTGTAAAGTAATGAGAATCCATTTCAAGACCGATTGAAATTTTGTCCCATTTTTTTTTTTTTATTATCTCAACTAAATAGTCGTAGGGGTGTCTTGGCCACTTATGGATATAATTTTCATTATAAACAATTATATTTTCTTTTTTTAAATAAGTTTTAATATAAGCGCCACCCGCATCTTGAGCTCTAACAAAACAGAGAGGTTCGTCAAGTTCTGCATGCACCAAAACACATTGTGCATAATAAAATGACCACGCATCATATCCTGTAAGATAGTACATATTTGCGGTATCCTGTGATATAAGAAGATCTATACCTTTATCTTGCATTGATTTTTTGACGTTGCTTAATCTTTTCTTGAATTCTTGTTTTGTAAAACTCATTTAAATTGACCTTAATAATTTTCCAAAACCTTTAATTTTATTTTTAATACCCACATTAACAAGTGTGTCCCAAATGAGAGTTTGATTACTTGAGAAAACTAATATATCTAATTTTTTTTCAAGTTTGTCTAAAATTGATAATGCAGGTAACGCAGTACATGAAATAAATAAAGCTTGGGCACCATTAAGTCTCATTTTACATAATGATTTAAATAAATGTTTATTATTCACTTTTCCAATTTTAATGTCTGAGGATATATCAAAATGAGAGTTAGAGGTTACGGTAAATTTATTTTTTTCAAAAAATTCTACCACCTCGTTATTTAGTTTTTTCGGGTAAGGTGTAAAAATAGCTATTTTTCTTATTTTAAACTTGTTTAAAGCATTAATAGTCGACGTGCTAGGAGTTGTTAACTTTGAATTAGGTTTTGCTTTTTGTATTTTTTTTTTTTATAGAACTATATCCTACAGCAATAGTTCCGGAAGTGCATGCATACGCAACACAATTAATTTTTTCACCTGGTAAAATATCTCTTGTTACTTTGGTAATATTTTTCGACATTCTAATTAAATTTTTTTTATTTAATGGATTGTAGCATTCTATTCGGTTAACAAATAAATCTATGTTCTTGTTCTTTATTACGCTTTGGAAATCTTTTTCAATAATATAGTCACTAGCCAAAGCTATAAGACCAATTTTTGGTGAAGTGCAACGATTAAAAATTGGCTTAATTTTATTATATTTCATATATCCTAAATTTTAATATACATTACTTAATAACAACTTAAACTTTTTCTCTCAGTAATTTGCGGTTTATTTACTATTGAATTTACCTACCAATAGGATTTAAAATTAAATTTATAAAATATTAATAATTAAAGGGAAAATATGAAAAAATTAATTACCGCTATGTTTATTTTTGTATCATGCTTTGCTAATAAGGCATTTTCTGATGGACATGCAATTAAAATGGGAATTATATTAGGATTTACTGGTCCTATTGAATCTTTAACTCCTGCAATGGCTGCCTCAGCTGAACTTGCTTTTAATGAAGCTTCTAAGTCAGGTAAACTATTAGGTGGGAAATCTATTATGGTTGAAAGAGCGGATAGTACCTGTGTAGATTCTGCAGCCGCAACAACTGCAGCTGAAGGATTAATAAACAACGGTGTTTTAGCAATAATGGGAGCTGATTGTTCGGGAGTTACTGGTGCGATAGCAACTAATGTAGCAGTACCTAAAGGTGTTGTTATGATTTCACCATCAGCGACTTCTCCTGGTTTAACTGATCTTAATGATAAGGGATATTTTTTTAGAACTGCACCATCAGATGCAAGAGGTGGTCAAATTTTAGCAGATATTACTAAAGATAGAAAAGTAAAAACTATTGCCGTAACACACACAAATAATGATTACGGTAAAGGATTGGCTGATGTATACGTCGCTGCCGTTAAGGAACATGGTATTAATGTAACAGCTGTAACAGCGCACGAAGAAGGCAAAGGTGACTACGGTGCAGAAGTTGCTACACTTGCATCTGCGGGCGGAGACGCATTAGCTGTACTAGGTTATTTAGATCAAGCAGGTGGAATGATAATTCAAGGTTCTTTAGACTCTGGATCGTTTGATACTTTTGTTTTATCAGATGGAATGATAGGAGATTCTTTAACTGACAGATTTGGAAAAGAGTTGAACAAATCATTTGGGTCTTTACCAGGTTCAACTGGAAAAGGTGCAGGTAAATTTGCAGATGTAGCAAAAGCAGCAGGAATTGACTCTTCTGGACCTTACACAGGAGAGTCCTATGATGCTGCAGCTTTAATAACACTTGCAATGCAAGCTGGCGGAAAAGGTGACAGGGCAACAATTCAAGCTAATGTCATGGATGTTGCAAATGCACCAGGTAAAAAAATCTACCCAGGTGAGCTAGAAAAAGCGCTGGACCTATTAGCCAAAGGTAAATCTGTAAATTATGAGGGAGCAACTGGAGTAGAATTTACTGATGTTGGAGAAGCTTTTGGATCATTTTTAGAAAAAGAGATAAAAGGCGGAAAGTTTAAAACCAAAAAACAAAGATAATTAAATATTATAAAGCCCTGATCTATTATCAGGGCTTTGTTTAAAATAAATACTTATCGGCTAAGTACATGAATATTCCAAATGCAAATCCTAATAATATGTAATACATTTAAGTAAAATTACTTATAGCTTTATATATTTCTTTCTCCGTAGTTTCACCTATGCTTCTATATACTTCCTTATTATCTTTAAAAATTAAAAGTGTGCTTTGATATTGTACGTTAAACATATTAGAAATTGCTTTGTTTGTAACGTCGAAGGAGAAGTATTCAATGTTATTGAAATCATTCTTTGCTTTATTTAAAACCTTCATTTGACTTGCGCAAGAGTAACAATATTTGATCCAAGAACTAACAATTACGACTTTTCCCTCAAGCTGAGCCTTTTTAAATAGCTCATTATTAAATGTTGTTTCTTTTTCCATAGCTAATGAATGGAATGGTATAAGTATAAACAAAATTATTGATAATTTTTTTAACATATTTAATGTTTTACTATTTTTTCTGGAATAATGCCCTGCGGTCTATAGCGCATAATAATTAACAACGCTATCCCAATAATTAAAAATCTGAAATAGGGAGCACTATTTATTAAATGAATCTTCAAATCATTTGTTTCTGGTAGGTTAACAGTAAGTAGATTTATCAAAAATAAAGAGATTGGCGCAGCTTGAACCCATAGAAACCAAACAGAAAAACCGCCTAAAATTGCACCAAAATTATTCCCTGTTCCGCCTACTATAACCATGACCCAAATAACAAATGTATACCTCATTGGTCTGTAACTTCCAGGAGTGAATAAACCATCATTTGTTACCATCATTGCTCCTGCTATACCAACTATAGCAGAACCCAAAACAAATATTAATAAATGCTCTTTTACAACGTTTTTACCCATGGCTCCTGCTGAGATTTCATTATCTCTAATTGCTCTCATTTTTCTTCCCCATGGAGAATAAAGTGCTCTTTGGGTCAATACCAACAAGCTAATTACAACTATTAAAAATAAACCTGTGAAACATAATTTTACATATACTGAAGAAGCATCTATTACCAATTGATTTAATGTATCTTGATACTCATTAATAGATTTAATTAAACTTAATTTATTGGTATGAAATTTTTCAACTAATTTGATGAACCATTCTGTATTTTGAAGGTCGATTTCATATGGCGCTGGTCTTTTTAAACCAATTACGTTTTTTACACCTCTTGCAAGCCAGTCCTCATGTTTAATAATTGAAACTATTATTTCGGCGATTAATAGAGTTGCAATTGCAAGATAATCTGCTCTTAATCCTAATGCTAGTTTTCCGATCGCAAAAGCAACTCCAGCTGCAAACAACCCTCCTACAACCCAAGAGAACAGCACCGGCATGCCAAGACCCCCTAGATAGCCCGTTTTAGCCGGATCTATTGCCTCAATACTATCTATAGCTGGAGCAGAAATATATCTAATAAGAATTACTCCAAAAATTATTATTAAACCTATAATTAATGATTTATTTTTTAATGAATTAAGCCTAAATTTTAAAAAATTTATTAAAAAGACCAATGAAACTATTAAAATTAAACATAAAATTAAATTAAAACCACCAGCTTCCCACGCTTCTGGCACTGGGGCCACAGATATTAAAACAACTGCCAAACCGCCTAATGCTGTATATCCCATTATTCCAAAGTTAATCAAACCTGCATAGCCCCACTGTATATTTGCTCCTATAGTCATTACAGCTGAAATTAAACAGTAGTTTAATATTGATAGCGCAATAGACCAAGATTGAAATATCCCTACTAATAGGATTAGAAACAACATTATTGAATATGCAGCTATAATGTTATTATATCTTCTCATATTTTTTTTCCGTCAAAAATACCTGATGGCCTGTAAAGTAATACAATAACTAAAATTGAAAATGATATTGCAAATTTGTAATCAGTAGATAACAATTGTACTAGTGAATTTGGTTCTAATTGCTCAGGTAATAAATACACAAAAAACTTTTTGTATGCATATGTTAGAAATATTTCTGCAAATGCAATTACATATCCTCCTAAGAAAGCTCCATATGGATTCCCTATCCCACCAACAATTGCAGCTGCAAAAATTGGAAGCATGTTGTTAAAATATACAAATGGTCTATAACTTTTATCTAAACCGTATAACACGCCTCCAACTGTAGCTAAAATTCCAGCAATAACCCAAGTTATGAAAACAACTTTTTTTGGATCTATTCCTGATAATAAAGCCAAATCCTCATTGTCAGAATAAGCCCTCAATGAGGTCCCGGTCTTTGTTTTATTTAGAAACCAAAACATAATTGAAACAATTATAATGGTTACTAAAATTGTTATAATTTGTGTTGATTTAATAGCTAATCCCTCATTTAAACCTGTAATTTCTTTAAATTCATTAGCTTTTATAATGAATTTTTCTCCGTCTAAGAATCTCCTATCTGATGGTCCGATTATAATTCTAATTAATGCTTGGGTTACAAACATAACGCCGACACTAACCATTGCTAATTGAACTGGGGGACTTTTTTTTATTCTATAATATTTAAAGACGAATTTATCTATTGTTAACATATAAAAAATCATGATTATGACTGCAAAAGGAATTGTTAATAGTGCGGTTGGTAAATAACCAAAACTAATACCAACAGATTGTAAATAATATGTCAGTAGAACAGCAAACATAGTACCGAAAGACATCATGTCTCCAGTTGCAAAATTTGCAAACCTTAAAACACCATAAATTAATGTCACAAATATTGCCCCTAAAGCCAATTGTGACCCGTAGGTCAAGGCAGGTAATAAAGTAAAATTTAAAAGTAAAATTATTGCATTTACAAAATCCATTTTAAGCTCCCAAAAATGATCTTCTTACTACTGGATCGTTCAATAAATCTTTACCAGATCCTTCAAATTTGTTTTGACCTGTTACAAGCACAAAACCTCTATCTGATATTGATAACGCCTGTTTAGCATTCTGCTCTACCATAATGATAGCAACGTTTCTTTTTTTTATTTTGATTATATGATAAAAAAGCTCCTCCATTACTATTGGCGATACACCTGCAGTAGGCTCATCCAGCATCAAAACTGATGGATTTATCATTAAAGCCCTTCCTAAAGCGACTTGCTGTCTTTGACCACCTGATAACTCACCAACTATTTGATTTTTTTTTTCTAATAAAATAGGAAATATTTCAAAAATTTCATTTAAAACTTTATTAATATTATCCTTTCTTAAAAAAGCCCCTATTTCTAAGTTTTCTTTAACTGTTAATTCAGAGAATACATTTCTAGTTTGTGGTACAAATGAAATTCCTTTTCTTACTCTATCTTGAGGACTCAATGTTGATATATCTTGTCCATTAATTTTTACATTTCCAGATTTTAGTTTTAATAAACCTAGAAGAGTTTTCATAGCAGTAGATTTGCCAGCTCCATTAGGTCCAAGTATTGCAACTATCTCACCTTTTTCGACATTTAATGAACAAGAATTTATTATATCTGGTCCATTACCATACCCAGCAGTCATTTTATATCCCTCAAAAAATGCCATAATAAATAAATTAATTATTTTTTTTTGATCTTCCTAAATAGCTTTCTATAACTTGTTCATTTTGTTTTACTTCATCCGACGTACCCTCAAATAAAACTGAGCCCTCTGATAGTACAACTACTGGATTACACATTCTACTTATAAAGTCTATATCGTGTTCTATCATACAAAAAGTGTAATCCTTTTCCCTGTTTAGTCTTAAAATTGCAGATCCTAAGTCTTTTAATAGTGTCCTGTTAACTCCTGCCCCTACCTCATCTAATAAAACAAGCTTAGATTCCACCATCATAGTTCTTCCAAGCTCAAGTAATTTTTTTTGTCCACCAGAAAGATTGCCAGCCAATTCATTTGCTAAATGTTTTAAATTTAAAAACTCTGCAACTTCATATGCTTTATTTCTTATTTGCACCTCCTCAGTTTGAAATTTTTTTCTGAAAAGAAGAGCATTAATTAATTTTTCTCCAGATTGATTTGAGGGAACCATCATCAAATTTTCAATAACTGTAAGATTTGAGAACTCATGGGCAATTTGAAAGGTTCTTAAAATGCCTTTTGAAAACAAATCATAAGAAGGTAATCCTGTAATATCCTCATTATTAAATAAAACCCTTCCATTGTTGGGTTTTAATGATCCTGCTATCATATTAAACAAAGTACTTTTACCTGAACCATTTGGGCCTATAATACCAGTTATAGATCCTCTTTTTATTTTAAGCGAACAATCTTTGACTGCAGATATACCACCGAAATTTTTTGATAATTGTGAAATATCTAAAATATAATCTGCGTTTGACATTTGAATATTATTTCAATCTTATTAAAATTTTATCAAGTGATTTACTTAAATTACTATAAAATCTGGAATTCTTTAAAAATTTTAAAGTTTGTTCATTTAATCCTTTAGATGTTTGAGAATGTTTTACTAATAAATCTAGATCTTTGTAATTGTTTTTAATTGATGACACTGCTAGACCAAAAAAAAGAGAAGTTACATATTTTTTAGCTTCAGTTTCATTAACACCTCTTTTAATTAACCATTTACATGAAATATTTAAAATCTCAAAAAATGGAGCCATTAAAGATGAAGTTGCCCAATAATTCAAAGATGACATTTCATTTTTAATTTCTATAGTAGTGCCTAACTTATTAAAAAATTTTTTAATCTGATTATTAGGTGGAAATATTGGTATAGGGCCTACTTTATGTTCAATCGGGGGCAATGGTATTGCTCTTATAATCTTACAATTTGATTTTATCAATTTTTTCAATTGTGACATTTTAATAGTTGAGATAAAACTAATGACATATTGTTTTTGTTTAAATTTTAAATTTTTTAATATCTTCATTCCTACTAAAGGTGTTACTGCTAGAAAAACCCAATCAGATTTGTTGACTATTTCTTGGTTGCTAGAGCTGACAATAATTTTTTTATTTTTTTTTTTAAGTAAGCTGAAATTTTTTTGTTTCTTTTAGATAAATATATATTTTTATAATTAATTTTTGATTTAAGAATACCTATTACTACAGACTTGGTTATTTCTCCTGTTCCTATGAATCCTAATTTCATATTATTAAGTTTTATAACCTAAGTTTTTTTTTAAAACAAAAAAAAAGACCAGCACATAATGCTGGTCTTTTTTTAATTTTAGTAACTTAATAATACTTAGAATGAATAACCAACTGAAACAGTTGCATTAGCACTCATCATATCATTAACTGTAATTTTCTTAGCCACAGGTTCATTTCCTTTACTTTGGAAATTTTGTAGACTTGAGTTTGTAGCTTCAACTTCATCATACTCTGATGCCATTGCTTCAACTCTAACAAAGAAACTATCTTGATCGTATTGAAAACCAAAACCAGCAGTAATTCCATCTGTATCTACATCAGGGTATTGACCGCCCGTTGCTAGACTTTCTTCTGTTTTAACATCAGCCATAACGTAACCTGCTTTAAAATATAAGCCAAAAAAGTCAGTAGGTATTATAGCGTATAATGTAGTCATGTTATCGAATTTAGCACTTACTTTGTTAGTTAGTGAGTAAGAGTTATTTCCACCTGCTTCACCATCATTAGACTGAAGGTTAACGTTTTCTGGAGTTTCAATTGCATTTAAGTTGTGATTAAGTCCTACAACAACTGTACCCAAATCATACTCTATAAATATAGATTCAAATGAATCTTCAAACGCTCCAGCTTCCGAGGTTTTGTTTTGAGTTGTGCTATCATTTTCAGTAAAAATCTCTGTTGCAACTGCGTAGAAACCTGCATGACTGTACGATAGTCCAACATTGATTTCTGACATTGCTGAAGAGCTAAACCAAAAAGTAGAAGCTACAACTAAACTTAATATTTTTTTCATAGTATTTCCTTAATTTTTATATAAAAACTTTATGTGTTTAACATTATTTTGAACCAACGTAGTATAAAAAATGGTTATAAAAAAATTAAAAAAACTATTTGTGTTATAATTGCAACAAAATAAGGCTTATAAAATGTAGGTTTTTTTTCGTTTCTATCTCAAATTGAATTGGGAAATAATATCTAATATATATCTTTTTAATTAACTAAATATTATCGTTGTGATTCTTTTAAGGGTTATTTTGTAAAAGATTTGGGATAGTCCTAATGAACCGGGAGCTAAAAATGGCTAAAAAGGACTATCTTAATGAATATAACATGATTGATAAAAATTGCATCAAAAATTAATCTACGTTTTATGAAAAAAAGCCACAGGCCACACACAAAAACAAGGAATATTGAGCCAAATCGAAGTAGTCAAGATTGGATTATTTGGGCAGCCTGGGCAGATAGAATAACATTTGAGGAAATATTCGAGAAAACGGGAAAATCAGAAAGTGATGTAATTAAGATTATGAGAAAAAATCTAAAGATCTCGTCTTTTAAACTTTGGCGTAAGAGGGTTAGCTCAAAAAGCATAAAACACCGAAAAAAATTTGAGCTGTCAAGAAAGAAATTAAGGGTTAAAGTAAACAAAAATGATTATCAATTGTAGTAAAATATTAAAAATGAAATATATACCTATTAAATAATGAAGAAAATTTTAATGTATTCCGGCCCAATGTGTAATTTTTGTGAGGCAGCAAAAAGGCTTTTGAATAGAAACGATCTTGAATATGAAGTTATAGACATTTCAACAAAGGATGGTCTAAGAGATGAAATGACAAAAAAATCAAACGGCAAAAGAACAATCCCACAAATATTCTTTGATAATTATCATGTAGGTGGATACCAAGAGTTACGTGAATTAGAAAAATCAGGAAAATTACAAGAATTACTAAAGTAAAATTATAATCAAATCGTTATTTAACAGTGATCGCAACCTGAGGTTCCTCAGGATAAAACTGGCATAAACTGTTTATCTCATTAACACCAACAGCTTCTCTAGTTCCAAAAGCTATATCAACTTTAGGTGTTGTTAAACCTACTGTTATAGGATTAACAAATTTGTAAATTAAAGATACAGTATCTCCTGATGAGCTTGTCATTGTTTCCATTGCTACCGCTGAAAGTAAATCTGAAGCACCAGCATATTGCCAATTAGAATCTGACTCCGAGCTACAAGTAGCATCATCACAACTTTTATAATTGTTTGAGGTATCTCCTTTTTTACCACCATTAGCTGAATATAATTCCATTTCAGCCCGAGTTCCACCCTCTGCAACAACTATTCTATGAGTATATTTTTCAGCAGCAATACTATTTGGATAATGCGCATTCGTTGTGGTTATTGTTTTACAGTTATCGGTATTATCCGATTGGCCTGTATCAATGGCACCTTCAGATCTTATAGTAAATTTTCTATTGATGGTTACTCTTAGATGTGTGAATGTCGTCCCAAGTGGTAGTAACTTTGTATCTCCATAAGCGGCTGCTGTTGCTCCAGAATCTACCGAGGCTATGTCAACTTCCATAGCACCAGTTCCAATAGTAACAGCATTTTGACATGCGGTTTCAGCTGTTGCAATATCATCAAAATCTGTTGTTGAATAATCTGTGCAAAATTCTATTTTTTCCATTGTAACTTTATAGATATCTACAGGTCCTTTTGTTCCAGCAAAAGAATAGTTAATGTTAAAAACTAGTATTAAAAATATTACATATAAAAAATTTAAAAGTTTATTCATTAATTTAACCTTGAAATAGTTGTAGTGACGTTGAACTCAACAACAATTTTATTTTGTCTTTTTACTTTAGATAATAACTCACTTGTCATATCTCTATTTTCTTTCCAAGCAGAGCTACCCACTCCATCTGTAAACATATTTGGACCTTCTTTTGGTGGATAAGTAAACATCAAATTAACATAGTATTCATCGTCCATACCTTTTTTGTCCTTATCATCATACGCAGCCTCTACTGCAACTGACGGAGATAGCTGAAAATCTGTTCCAAGTTTATAACCTTTTATATCCTCTCTATTAACACCATCCCATTTATAAGAACTTACAAAGGCATCTGCCCAATATAAAAAGGGAATTTGAGAACTTAAATCTACGTCATAACCATCTAAGACTATTTCACCATTAGCGTCTTGTATTCCCTTATAATAGTTTGACCTTAGGCCAAGAACAGCATTTCTTACTTCGCCGCCTAAACTTGCTCTTAAATTTCCATCTTCATCTGCATCTAAAAATGAATTAAATCCTGTCATCATAGAGTTATCGTCATTTAAAAATCTTTTACCTAGACCGATATTTGCAACTATTCTCTCATCATTTAATTTTTCAGTATTTATTAAAGAAAACTGAGTAAATAGATTTCCTGTTTCGTCTCTTGTTAATTCTCTAACTAATAAAATACTATAATCAGGTTTATAGTTATCTCTCAAGTCTATACTAACTTCTGTTGTCCCTTCTCCAGGCAACAGATTTTTAACAAATGTACCTATTTTATTTGATATTTCATCGGCTTTAACAATAGACGAGGTAAATAAACAAAATATTATTAAATATCTTAACATTGTTTTTTTATAGTTATTTTTTTTTGAAAGTAAATTATTTAAATTTACTGTTTATTAAATACTACGTATTTTAGCCATTTTTTGGTTTAAAAATCAAACAAATACCATTATTGCAAAATCTTTTTCCAGTTGGTTTTGGCCCATCATCAAATACATGACCGTGATGACCTCCACAGTTTTTACAATGATACTCAGTTCTAGCATATCCAATAATATGATCAGTTTTAGTTTGAAAAACATCTGGTAAAGACTCATAAAAAGAGGGCCATCCTGATCCACTTTCATACTTGGAATTTGAGTCAAAAAGTTTTATATCACAGTTTACACAATGATAACTCCCCTCTCTTTTTTCATTATTTAATTCACTTGATCCTGGTCTCTCTGTGCCCTCTTCAAATAAAATAATTTTTTGTTCTGCAGATAGGTTTTTATTTTTTTTCATTTTTAATTAACCTTTTATTGGATAATGTAATTCCTGCAATTATAAATATTGCCCCAAATAAATGATAATACATAAATTTTTCCTCAAAAATAATTATAGCCATGATTGCTCCAAATACAGGCATTAAATGTAAAAAAATTCCTGCTCTATTAGCTCCAATTATTGAAATACCTTTTATCCAGAAAAAAAATGCAAATAGTCCAGGAAAAAAAACTACGTACGTCAATGTGAGATAAAAAGGAATTCCAAGTTTTATCTTATTCCCTAAGAATATTTCACCTATACTTACAGGTATTAAAAAAATTAAGCCAAAAATTATGACCAGTTGAAGTAAAGTTAGTTGAGAAATATTATAAGACTTTTTCTTTAATAAAGATGAGTAAATTGCCCATGACAACATTGCAACAATCATTGATATATCCCCTCGATTGAAATCTAGACTTTTGATAATTTTTAAATCTATTTTTGTAATTATTACTAAGACACCAATTAAAGATAATATTACCCCAAAAATTTGATAGATATTTGTTTTCTCAATATTTAAAATTGAGGATATAAAAATTATCCAAACTGGAATAGTTGATATCATTAAAAGTCCTGTAATTACTTGAGTGTGATATAGAGAGTAATAAACAACCGAATTAAAAATAGTTATACTTGTAACACCTAAAATTATAAATAATCCAATATTTTTGATTATATAATCTTTTTTTTCAACTATCTCTTTAAATGTAAAAGGTAATAATATTATTCCAGCGAAAAACCATCTATAAAAATTTAAGGAAAAAGGTGGTATCTCGTAAAAACTCGCTGCTTTACCAACTATAAAATTTCCCGACCAAAATAGTGTGGTCAAAACCAACAATAAATAGGCTAAATTTGTTTTACTCATTTGCCAATGGCAATAATAGTTAAATCATCACTTAACTTTTTTTGACCACTCGATCTTTCTACATCTCTAGTAATATTAGAAAGTTGCTTGGAAACATCTTTGCTGAAATTTTTTTCTATAATTTTAAGCGATCCTTCTATCCCAATTTCTTCACCTTTTGAGTCAAAGCTTTCTGATAATCCATCTGTAAATGCGTAAAATCTTTTGCCATTTAGTTTTATTTTGTGAACTGGGTAAATAGATTTATTTTTTTGCGGAATAACGCCCATAGGCGGGGATTTACTCTCAACTTGAGTATAATTTCCTTTGCTATCTCTTAGCAAAGCAGGTTGATGACCGCCATTAACCCACCTGATCTCATCCGTGAGAGTATTATAGTCACCTATGATTGATGTTACAAACATGCCTGCAGTTTTTGTTAAAAATAAATCATTATTCATATGATACATCATCTCATCTGGATCTACTTTATCTCTAGCCATAATTTCAAATAGAGTTGATGCTTTTGCCATGACCATGCCAGCATGTACTCCCTTACCAGCAACATCAGCAATAATAAAATAAACATTATCATTGTGAGGATAAAAACTGAAAAAATCACCTGAAACCTCTCGAGCAGCTAAATTTATTCCATAAACAGGATAATTCTCTAAATTTCTTTTTGGTAAAAAATTTTCTTGCACTTTGACTGCAAGTTGAATTTCATTGGAAATTCTGTTTCTCCACTTTTGCTTTTCAGCTTCACTTGTCTCAAGTTTACTCATTAATTTATTGTAATACAGTCCTATGACGCCACCGGCTGTAAATGGATCTTGAGGACCTCTTATTGTTAAATCTTCTGACTGAGATTGTTTATCAAGAATAGAAATTAAATCATGTTCAACAGAGGTTGCATTATGTTCTGAAATATTTAATCCTAGTTCCTCTTGGAGTGGACTTACTCTTAAAGGATAAAAGTAATTTAACACTTTTAAAATTAAGTAAGACCCTAAGAAAGAAAATAAGCCTATCGAAATTATACCAATTAATTGTGCTTTAATTTGTTCAAACCTAGTTAAATCTGTTCCAAGAGTTTCTAAATTACTAAAAAAACCAACCGCTAATGTCCCCCATACCCCTGCTGCTAAATGGACCGGCACAGCACCAACAACATCATCTATTTCAAGCTTATTCAAAATTTCATTTACTACGATTGCAATTATTGCTCCAATTATTCCCACAAAAATTGAAACTACTGAAGTCATAGAATTACATCCTGCAGTTATTGCAACTAATCCTGCTAATGGTCCTAAAATAATATAATAGGGTTCAGGTTTTTTAAATAACACAAATGAAATCGCCAACCCTGTTAAAAGTCCGAAAGAAGCTGCTAAAAAAGTATTGATTAAAATTAATGGCACTGTCTCATCCATTGCTCCATTACTACCACCATTAAAACCAAACCAGCCAAACCATAAAATTAAAGTTCCAAGAACTGCTAATGGAAAACTTGACCCAGTAAATTTTCCTTTGTTTGCATCTGAGTACTTTCCAATTCTAGGCCCAAGGATTAATAAAGCAGATAAAGCTATCCATCCACCAACTGAATGAACGATTGTGCTACCTGCGAAATCTACAAATCCAATATCTGTCAACCAGCCAGTTGATTTAATTTCATTTGTGACTGTAAGTATTTGACTTGTAGGATCCATATTATTTAAATAACTAGATGACCATGCCCAGTGTCCAACTATTGGGTAAATTACTCCAGTGGCTAAAACAGTAATAATCAAATATCCATTAAATTTCATTCTTTCAGCAACAGCACCTGAAATAATTGTTGCAGCTGTAGCAACAAACATTGCTTGAAATACAAAATAAGTCATATATTCAGCAACATTTGTTTTAAAGAAAAACAAGTCTGTACCAATCAAACCATTGTAACTTTTTCCAAACATTAAACCAAAGCCAAAGATCCAAAAAATTACAACTGCAACACCAAAGTCTGCTGCATTTTTTAGGGCAACATTAATGCTATTTTTGTATCTTGAGAGTCCTGTTTCCATACACATAAAACCAGCCTGCATAATAAAAACTAGAATGGCACAATCTATTACCCAAAGAGTATCAACAAATGATTTTACTGACTCTAAGTTTACATTTTCCATATACTGCTCTTTTAATAAAATATTATTTTATATTTAAACATATATGATTAATGTTTAAAATGAGTTTATAATTTTATTTTTTTGGTTTTATAAGCTCGGTATTATTGATATTTAAGGCAAGGCAAGTTATATCATCACGTAATTTATCGGCACCCCAACTTAATTCTTTAGTAATAGTGTCTACTATATTTTTAGGAGTGATATTTTCGAGTTTTAATACCAAGTCCTTAACTCCCTCTGCACCCATTTCTTGACCGTTTTTCAAATAGCCCTCTGTTACTCCATCTGTATAAATAATAATTGTTTTATCTTTTAAGTTTATAGTTGTTGATTTAACCATAGACTCTGTAAAATATTTTACAATACCTATTGGAGGAAGTTCAGATTTTATAAAATCAAATTCCTTATTTTTATTAAATACCATTATGCTTTCATGTCCAGCATTAACAAATGTTAAGTCTCCTGTTTTAATATTAAATTTTCCAAATACAGCTGTAACAAACATGCCTTTAAATTTTGCTTCAACGATCTCGTTGTTAACCCCAAAAACTACTTTTTCCAATGGAAACGATAAATTTGATAATGTTCTAAAAATCGATGAAGCTTTTGCCATATACATTCCAGCTTTAACTCCTTTTCCAGATACATCAGCTAATGTGAAAAAATATTCTTCATTATTAACTTTTATTACATCAAAGTAATCCCCTGATACATCTCTAGCTGGAATATTTCTCGCATAAATAAAATTTTCAAATCTGGATATATCTGGAAACAAACTTTTTTGTACACCTGCAGCCAATTCTCTCTCTTTCAAAAGTTTTGCCTCTTTTTGTAGATTAGATAGTGCAATTTTATTTTCCTCTATAAATCTAAAGTATAATCCAGTTAAAAATGTAATTGTCAGCATAAAAATTGGATAACTAAAATCTATAAGTTCAGACCTTATTACAAAAAAACTAAACCCAATTAAAATTACAATAGATATACTTCCAAAAAAAATTGATAAGCTTAACTTTGGTCTTATTCTTTGAGAAAGTAAAAATGTCAGTATAGAAACAATAATAACAAATAATAATTCAAATACATATGTATTAGGATTACGTATTAAATAGTTTTGATCTAAAATATTTTCAATTACATTTGCGTGAACTTCTACTCCAGGAATTGTAACTCCTAAGGGTGTCTTTACTAAATCAAAGAGACCTTGTGCAGATGCACCAATTAAAACATATTTGTCTTGAAACGTCTCGTCTGAAAACTTACCTTCATAAACTGAGCTCGCGGAAATATACTGACTTTTTAGCGAGTTTTTATATCTTATCCAAATAATTCCATTTGGATCTGAAGATATTTTGTAGGGTCTTGAACTTATTCTGTTTATACCAACCTCATTCATCTCTATATAAATATTTTTTTGGTTGTTTCCCACTCTAATCATTTCAAGTCCCATTGTGGGATAAATCTCATTATTTAAATTTATAATTAAAGGTAAAGATCTAATAATTCCATCCGTTTGATCTAAAAAAGATATAGAGCCTAAGCCTTTTACACTTTCTTCAAGTTGCTTTAATGATCCTATGGAATATGCATAAGAATAGGTAAATTGTTTTGGATCTCCTCCTTTAGATAAAAATTTAGCTAGTGCTTTTCTTTCATAATTAGAATGCGATGGAACGGTACTACCTAAAACAGCTATTACAGACTTAGTATTTTTTAATTCATCACTAAATACCTGGTCGTGTCCTTTAATTTCTTGTAACTCAGAAACATCAGTAGGTATTAAATTGTAAGACTTAATAATTTCTTCAGGTGACTGTTTGTCTTTTTCTGAAAAAAAAATATCAAACCCTATTGCTTTTGGTTTAGATTGATTAACATTTTGTAAAATTTTGGCAAATACAGATCTGCTCCAAGGAAACTGACCAAATTTTCCTAAACTTTTCTCGTCAATATCTATTATAATTACATCACTTTCGTTTTTATTATAGGTAAATATTTTTTGATATAAATCAAAACTTAAAAATGAAATTGATTTTACAATACTAGGATTAATAATTTTTAAACCTATAAGTAGAATTAAAATCAAAGCAAAGATAAAATAATTTATATTTTTTTTAACAAATGTTCGCACAAAAATTAATTTATATCTAAAAATAATAAAGTAAATAAACTTATAAAAACTAATTTAAATTATTAATTATTATTATTCTTTTTTTTATTTTTCTTTTTCTTTTTCTTTTTAGGTGGTTTTTTCTTCTTAGGTGGCTTTTTTTTCTTAGGCTTTACTTTTTTCTTTTTAGGTGATTTTTTCTTAGAAACTTTTTTCTTTTTTCCTTTTTTCTTATTATTTTTTGCTTTTTTCTTATTTCCTTTTTTCTTATTATTTTTTGCTTTTTTCTTTTTGCCTTTTTTATTATTTTTTGCTTTAGCTTTTTTCTTTTTGTCTTTTTTATTATTTTTTGCTTTAGCCTTTTTCTTTTTATTTTTCTTATCTTTCTTTGCTTCAGCTTTTTTCTTTTTATTTTGATCTTTAAGAGCAGCTTTTTTCTTTTTATCTTTTTTAATATTAGTTTTTATAATTTTTTTAATTTCCTCTTTTTCAAACCCTAAAGCTTTTAATTCTTTTTTTATTTCTTTTTTAATGGCTTTCTTTTTTTCTTTAGGTTGGCCCTCAGCCTTTGCAACTTTCAAGGCCTTCATTTTTTTATTAAATTTCTTTAGTTGATCTTTGGTAATCTTTTTTGCTTGACCAGGGGCTTTGCCCTTTACCATAGATGATATACTATAAGGATTATTTAACATGGTTGACCCAAATTTATTTCCAACCAAAACTTTACCTGGTCTCATTCCAAGTGAGTTATTTTTACCAGGTCCAATCAAGAGTGTGTCAGTTTTGTTTTTAGAAACTATTGTTTGAAACTCAGTTCCCCTAGAACCAAGTGTTCCCTCTGGAACATCTACTGTAAGATTTTCTGGATTTTTTTGGCTTATCAACCCTGAAATAACTTTTAAACTGCCTTGTTTGACGCTTGCTACTATTTTCCCATCATTTGTCTTTGGGTCATATATAAACGTATCCATTACTACTTCAGAATCTTCTCCTATAGTAAATGTAGATTGATCTAACAATAATATTTGAGTTCCGGAACTATTTCCTGAAATAATAGTTTCGTTTAAATAAATTTTGTCTCCTGATTTTAATTCTCTTGTTTCTGTTTTAACTACACCAGAAACCGCACCAACTATTCCCACTAATTGTTTTTCTATACTTAATGTCTCATTAGCAAATGAGTTAAAGTTTAAAAAAAATAATAAACTAACTAAAATAGAGTAAAATTTTCTCATGACCAAAAACTAACAAAATAAACAGAAATTAAAACAAGTATTTTCCCATATAAAAAATAGAAATTTTCGAAAACACAGCAAAATAATGATTTTTTATTAAATTCTTAATTGAAATTCATTATTCTAATTAAGACTCATGCTTTTTGATAAGTTTAAAGTCAATGACTCTGAGTCGTAGTCATAGTTTAATATATTTGATTCTGATTTCACGCTTTCATAATTTAGATTTATAAATAGTGTTCTGTTCTGATCTAAAAAAGGAAAAAAATCACCTAGAGCTTTTGTTAGTCCTAAACTAAAAGTATCTGAGTAATCTGATCTAATAATATTCGAGTCAATCGAAGTATCCTCTCTTTTGTAATCATTAAAACTATGAGAACTGGTTACTGAAATAAAAGCCCAAGGAAATGTAAAATTTAACCCAAAACTAAAATCATAAGTTTCAGCATCGTTTCCTGCATCCGCATTCGCGTCAGTATCAGAAAAACCCAAACCAAAAGATGTCGAAACCAAATTATTAAATAAGTAATCATAACCCAAGGTTACGCCATGTGTAATTGCATTATCTTCGTTGGCAGTGGTGTCTTGGGAGTTATTATTTGCTTTAGAGTCTAAGAATGCGTATCCATAACTAAACGAATGATTTTCTCCAGCGGTAAAAAAACCACCTAAACCGTACATAAAAGAAAAACTATCTGCATCTGCCATATAATCAGTTTTGCTAATTATAAAATATGGACTTAAGCTTTGATTTCCTAAAACAGTATCAAGACCTAAAGTTAAACCATATGACTGGAAATCATCATCCATTTCCTGATATTGGTCAGAGGATGTATGCGATGCATTAATAAGTATTGAAGATTCCTCTCCAACTGGTCTTGAAACTGATACACCAACACTGCCACTTCCTGTTCTGTCATTTTTAGCTGAACCGAACTCATCTCTTTCATCAGACGACATTTTCAATCTTGTTCTTGAGACGCTATTTACATTATTTGACCAAACATTAGAAAGTCCTATGTCCAAAGCAACAGTCCACAAACCAGGTTCTCTATCTTTTAATTCTGCCTCAATTTCTTGGAGAGTCTCTAGATCTTCAGTTTCTAGATCTCTTCTGAGCTTCATTTCCTCTATTATTGTTTTGGCTTTTTCTGGTGAGTCAATTTGGACTAAAACTGATAGTAAGTACAATTTTATTTCGACATTATCTGGATAAACAATGTTAAGTCTTTCAAGTGTAGATATGGTTTGCTTAAAATTACCTGCATCTGCTTGTTGTTTTGCGTACCTTAGATTTAAATCTAAATCATTAGGATTTTGTAAAATTTCAAAATAAGTTATATCTTTTTCAGATGAAAATGCTGATGTCGTTAGTACGAAAAATAATATAAATATTATCTTTGATTTTATTGAATTAAATAACATTTAAATAGTAAGATATTTATAATGTTGATTGTTTTCAATTAATTAATTTAAAATTAATTGTTGTTTTGCAGTGTTTATTGATTGTCGTCTTTATCTTTCCAAATAAAATAAAAAATATAAGGGACAGTGGCTGGGACAATACCAAACCAAAACCATTCGTCCCACCTAAAACTTTTATCTAAACTTATGCTTTTCATGCCGTTCCACCATGTCAAATATCCAATAAAAATTATCCAAGAGATACTAGCAGTTAAGTAAATTTTTTGCTTTTTTGAGTAATCAGCATTTTTAATATCTTCAAAAATCTTTAAAATCTTATCCATGTTTTAAACTTAACAATTCGTTCGGCTTATTGATGAATTGGAATTTGCTTCAATTGTACATCCCTCAACAGTTAAACCTACAACTCCATAATTGTCAGCATCATCTCTCCATGCGCAAACCTCAAGATAACTAATATCAGTAACTAATGTGGAGTTATCTAACAAATCAGTGTCTATACCAGCACTAGTAGAACTAGATGGTGTACACGATGTGCTCGTAGTTGAAGGATAATATTCACCATTTTCAGAATAATACTCTTGTTGGGCTAAAGAAATTTGAAGCACAACACTTTCAGAAGTTTTTTTTTTTGATCCAGTGACATAACCATTATAAGAAACAATACCTACAGCTGCTAAAATTCCTATTATAGCTACAACAACTAAAAGCTCGATAAGTGTAAACCCCGAGCTTTTAGTTTTCATAAATTAATTTAATATCAATGAATTTATTCTACAGTAATTATATCAGAATCCGTTCCACCTTTAAAAGTTGTGGTAACAGTAACTTGATTTTCCGCAGCTTCCATCCCTACACATCCTGATCCAGAACATCCAACACTTTTCTCAGAATTTTTGTATGGATTTTTATCTGTAACTACTTCGTTGGTAAGAGCCGCAGTAACAGTAGCTGCTCCGGTTGCCGGACTTGCAGTTGCAGCATTGATAAAAGCAGTGCATGTAATGCCGCCTGTTCCATCTTTCTTTTTGAATATAGTTAATGTATCGTCCATTGAACATTTTTTTGTCTCTGATGCGATAATTTTTACAACATTTGCATGAATAGTTTTTGTTGCATTTTTCTTAGCTGAGTCCGTGTAACCGTTATATGCTACAACTCCAACTGCAGCTAGAATTCCTATAATCGCAACAACGACTAGTAATTCAATTAATGTGAAACCTTTATTATTTTTCATTTAAACCTCGTTTTTTTAATTATTAGCTAATAATTGAGCAAATATTAGGATTATTAATTCAAAAGTCAATTGTAAATTGTTGTTACTTGTCACAAAATGGGTTGATTTTAACTAAAATTTAATAAATATATTAATTATGGCATACAACGTCAAAGAGGATGGAAATATAGCAACAGTTTATTTAGATGGCGAAATAGACATGGATGTCACGGAAAAGGCTAAAGAACTAATCATGCCTCTGATAGAGGCAAAAAAGGAAGTCCATTTAAACTTGAAAGATGTGCAGTACATGGACTCGTCCGGAATATCAGTATTAATTGAAAGTCATCAAAAAGCTATGGAGCTTGGCACTAAAGTTATCTTAAAAGAAATAAGCAAATCAGTTCTAAAAGTGATCATGATGGCAAAGCTAGAGCAAATATTAAATTTAGAGTAATGAATTTGTCAGAATCAAAAGATTTTATTGTTAATTCTGGAAGTTTAAAAGATGTTAGATTATTTTCTCGTGATGTTTTTGAAAAATTAAATTTAGATAAAAATTTAAAAGAAGAATTAGTTTTAGCAATAGCCGAAGCTGCTCAAAACATTGTAAAGCACGCCTACAAAGGTATTGAAGATACTGATGATAAAATGCAAATAAAGATTTCACTAAAAGATAATAAATTAGAAATTGGTTTCTTTGATAAAGGTAAACCAGTTGTCGAAGAAAATATTCAACACAGACAATTAGATGATATTAAGCCTGGTGGTTTGGGTACATTCTTTATTAATCAAATTATGGATGATGTTGTGTTTAAAAAGGATCAAAAGAAATGGGTAAATCACCTAGTCTTAACAAAAAATTTATCCAATAATTGACCCAACGTTAAATATTGGAGAATACATCGCTATCATTAAGCCACCAATCATGAGCCCCATAAAAACAATCATTATTGGCTCAATTAAACTCGACATATTATCTACTGAACTATCAAACTCTTCCTCATAATAATTTGAAACTGATGTAAACATTTCATCTAGATTTCCTGTTTGTTCCCCTACAGAAATTAGTTGACTAAAAGTTGGTGGAAAAGTTGGTTCCTTAAGAAATAATTTAGTAAGTGTATCTCCTGAAAAGACACCCTTTTTTACATTTTCTAAAGCTTGAGTAACAACATCATTGTTACTAACCTGTTTAGCTATTTCTATACTCTCTAATAAATTAACCCCTGCTGCACTTAAGTTACCCATTATTAAGGATATTCTGGCAATTAATGATTTTAAAATCATATCGCCAAACACTGGCATTTTTAGAACCATTGAGTGCCATTTATATCTTATTGCTGGCACTTTTGCTGTGAGATATTTAAACAAACCAAATATTATTAATGAAATCAAAAGCAACATTTTCCCACCTGCGCCTCTTAAAAAATCACTCATACTCATAATAACAGCTGTTGGGGTTGGAAGTTTAACTCCCATACCTTCATACATTTCTGCAAATATAGGGACTACCTTTACTAACATGAATGAAGAAACGGTGATTGCCACGAAAAACATTATACTAGGATACATCAAAGCACCTTTAATCTTTTTCTTAACTTTTTCTCTTTTCTCTAACGACTCTACTAATTTAAGTAAAAATATATCTAATTTACCACTAGCCTCACCAGCTTTAATTAGGTTTACATATATATTGTCAAATACCTTAGGGTATTTTTCGAAGCATTTTGATAAAGTAACACCACCTTCTAGGCTTTTTCTAATATCTTCAACAATTATTTTAAGCTCTGGATGCTCTAATTGATCTCTTAACATTGATAAAACATTTAGTATCGGTAACCCTGCTTTAACCATGGTTGCAAATTGTTTTGAAAATATTACAACATCAGCTGGCTTTATTTTTTTCTTAAAAAGACTGATACCTTGACCTTTACCTTTTTTTTTCTCAGCTGCTTTTTTTTTGTTCTAGTTAAATTAGTTATTATGATTTTTTGCTCTTTTAATTTAAAAGATGCTTCCTCTCTATTTAAAGCATCTATAGATCCTTCAACATATTTACCTGCAGAAATACCTTTATATGAATACGTTTCAGAAGACATTAGTAATTACTCCATTGATAACACACGGTCGAACTCTCTAAAGTTTAAATCTCCAGATAAAATCATTTCTCGACCCATATCACCCATAGTTCTAAAGCCCTCTTTTTGAGCTATTGCCTTCAGTTCTGGAGTAGTTGCTTTAGCTAAAATAGCTTCTTTAATAGGTTTAGTTACATTCAATACTTCATAAATTCCCATTCTTCCTTTATAACCGGTATCTTTACATTTAGGGCAACCTTTGCCTCTTAAAACTTTTGCTCTTGATGCTTGTTCAGGGGTGAAACCAAAATCTTCTAATACTTTTGGGGTCACATCTGGGTCCGGCTCTCTACAATCTGGACAAGTTTTTCTCGCTAATCTTTGTGCTAAAACTAAAGAACATGCTGCAGAAATTAAATAATCAGGCGTACCCATATTTTGTAATCTAGTAATAGAACTTGGGGCATCATTTGTGTGTAACGTACTAAAAACTAGGTGACCTGTTAGGGCAGCTTTTAATCCTATGTCTACTGTTTCTTTGTCTCTCATCTCTCCAACTAAAATTATCTCCGGGTCTTGTCTCAAGAAAGAACGAAGAGCAGCACCAAACGATAAACCAATATCATCTTTAATTTGAACTTGCGCTACGCCATCTAGTTCATACTCAACAGGATCTTCAGCTGTTAAAATATTTAAGTGTGGTTGAGAAACTTCTTTTAAAATACTGTATAGAGTGGTTGTTTTACCCGAACCCGTTGGTCCTGTAACTAATATTAATCCTTGCGTTCCATGTATTGCTTTTCTTAAATTTGTAAGATCATTTGGATCAAAATTTAATTGTTCTAAACTGATATCCCCAGCATCTTTGTTTAAAACCCTCATTACTATTCTTTCATTGTTTGCTGTTGGTAAAATCGAAAGTCGTAGATCAACTACTTTACCATCTATTTTAAATGGGATCGCACCATCCTGAGGTAATCTTCTCTCAGCAATATCTAATTTTCCCATAATCTTAAATCTTGTAACTACAGCTCCATAATTAGAGTGTAAAAATTTTGCAAAATGTTCTTGCTCTTGAAGCATACCATCCAAACGATATCTTACTCTTGATGAAAATCTATAAGGTTCAATATGAATATCTGATACTCCTGATTTAATCGCTTCTGCAACTACAGCTGTACTAAATTTTATAACTTCAGACTCATTTTCTAATGCTTCTATATCTTCCTCTGGTTTTTCATCTAATACCTCTGCATTTTCATCAACATCATAATCAAAAGTTTGAATTTTTTCTTTTTGTTTATTCTTTTCCTGGATTGATTGAATAGTTGTTTCACCTTCTTTCAAGATTTTCCGTATAAAATCTGATATTTGAGATACTTTAGCAGCATGAAGTTCAATATCTTTTTTGGTAATTGTTTTTAAGTTTCTCATTAAACTTAATTTTGAACTATCAGAAATTGCTATATGTAAAGTTTTACCTTCAACTTTGAAAGGTGCAATAAAGTTCATTTTAACATAGTTAGAGGGTAATACTGATTTAATTTCATCTGAAATTTCATGGGAACTTAAATCAACTGTCTGAAGAGATTGTTCCTTTACTAAAAGATCTAAAATTTTTTCCTCATCTGTCAACTTTAACTCGAATACTGCATCTAATTGTGATTTTTGTTGTTCTGAAGAAATCTTTTTTATATTTGCCAGGTCTTTTCCTGAAATAATATCTTGATCTATTAAAATATTAATTAAATTAATTTCAGACTCTCTACTAATATCAATCATTATAATATCCTAGGCGCGATAAATACCAAAAGTTCATCCAACTCATCGTTTTGACTAGTCCCTTTAAATAAATTTCCTATCACAGGAACATTTCCAAGACCTGGTGTTTGATCTTTTCGCTTAGCCCTGACATTCTTTTTTATTCCACCTATTACAACGATATCTCCGTCAGCTACTAATAATTTAGTCGATATTTCCATTTTATTTATAGGTGGTTCATCAGCACCTGTTCCTCTATTTGGTGTATCATTATTTACTTGAATACTTAATAACACATTTCCATCTCCAATAATACTTGGAGTAACTTCTAATTTTAGAGCTGCTTCTTTAAATTCAGTTACAGCTGTTCCATCTGTCATTGTTTCATATGGAATTTCTTCACCCTGAGTGACTGTCGCAGACTGATTATCAAGTGTAAACACTTTTGGATTAGATATTGTTTTACCTAAGCCTTGTTTTTCAAGCGCGGTGATCTCTGCTTTTAAAATACCACTTCCAGTCTGTTTAAGAACACCTATTCCACTTGTTGCAGCCCCAGTAGTTGGAAAACCAGTAATACTCGTTAAAGGTTGTCCTAAGGTGGATAAACCAGGAGCCGCTCCTGTAACTGGGCCTCCTTGGATTCCACCCACAACCTCTCCTTGTCTAGAATAGTAACCTCCTAGTCTTGTACCTAGCTGTCTCTCAAAGTCAGAATTTGCTTCAACGATAAATGCTTCAATTAAGACTTGTTTAGTTCTAACATCTATTTCTCTAATTAATTTATCTACAATATCTAAATCTTTTTCCTTACCTCTTACAATAATTGATCTTGTTGTTGTTTCCTCAGTAATTTGAATAGAAGCAAAAGACGCATCTCCTGCTCTTTGGGTAAACAATTCTTCAAGTGTAGATTTAGCTCGAGCTGGAGTGATATAATAAAGTCTAAAAATTTCTGATATTATAGGTTCAACACTGTCTTCTAGTTCTACTTTTCTTTTAACAGCTTGTGCTCTGTCAGACTTATAAGTTTCCTGCGCTGTCAATGTTTGAGGAGAATGAACTCTAATAAGATTTGAGCTTACATCAATATCTGATGCAAAATTTTTCATATCTAAAAGCGCTTGAAATGCCTTGTCCCACGGGACATCAACTAGCTCTGCTGAAATTGCACCTGCAACCTCGTCCCCAACTAAAACATTAACCTCACCAACCTTACCCATTAGAAGCATAGTTTCTTTAAAATCTAAATTTTTAAATTTTAATGTAATTCTTTGTTTAAGTAAGGGAAAGCTGTCAGGGATAAGTAGATAGTTTCTTTGTGCCTCAGAAGAGATTTGTTTTCTTTTACCAATAACTTTTTCACCATCAGATGGCTTTGGACCCATTTCAAGCGTTTTTGCAATTTCTGCTTGTCCTGATTTTTTAATATCATCTTTAATTAGAGGAGCGTTGTGTTTAAAAGGTGTATCTTTTGGCATTTTAGTCTTCATGGTTTGACAGCCAGTTAAAACTGAAACTAGAGCAAATATAAATATTATTTTTAAAAATTTAATATTCATTAGTCTCCCTTATTGAATTATTAAAATCGATAATCATAAAAGTTTTGTCCTCTTTTTCAAAAATTGCTTCTGTAAGTCTTAAATCAACTAATTTTATTTTACCTAAATACTGACCAATAGTTAATGTTGTAACCTCTCCACCAGAGTCAACTAATGATATATAACTATTTTCTTTTCCAGAAATTAATCCAACCAATTTAAATTTGAACAAACTATTTTCATCTTCTTGATCATCTATAGACATACTTATGCCTGATGAACCAGATGAAGCTTCACTACCTGCGAAAGGATCATTTAATGGCACTTCTTCATCTTGATTTTGAGAATCATGACTATCTGCGAAAACAGAAGTTCCAAAAATAAGAAAAAATAAAATTAATAATTTTTTAAAAAAATTCATCTGGCAATCCTACTATTGTTAACTCTCCTTTTGCAACGATCGTATTATTTAAATCTTTTTGCAATGAAATATCTTCCTCCTCAAAGTTTAGCATTTTTTTAGACTTCGAGACAGCTCTTTTAAATTTTATATAGTTGAGAAAATTACCCTTAATTTCATAATTAACAGGAATTTTGTAATATGAAATCATATTTTGTTTTAATTTACTTTTATCTTGTTTCGCCTTACCACTTTTCATGACTGGCTCTGGTTTTTTTTTTTCAATTTTTACAATTACTAAACCATATGCTGAAGCAAATCTGCTCAAACCATCATACAAACCTTCGACTTCAGATTTTGAATGGAACAATCTTGAATTTTTTTTAACAATTGGTTCAAGTTTTTTTATTTTCTTTTTTAAAGAAATAATTTCATTCTCAAAATTTTGAATTTCTTGGAGTTTTAAATTTTTTTCCTCTAAGGTAAGTTTTCTACTTTCAATCATCGGACTAATTATTGCAAAGTAAATGATTAAAAAAAGAATAAATGCGCCTATACCTATTCCAAACTTAATTAGGGTTTTTTTCTCAAAAGATTGGAACTTCTCTTTTAAGTCTTCCATTGTTATGTTTTTTAAATCCACTATGCGTTCCCCAATATACAAGTTATAGTAAAGCCTTTCAGGCTGTTTTCCCCCGCATTTTTGCTTTTAGGCAAAGTCATACTGGCCAAAGATGCTTGAGAAATTAGTTTCTTCTCATTTAAATTATTTATTAGTTTTAGAATATCTTGATCACTAAAAGCTAACCCTTTTATTACAACCATATTTGATCCGTTGTAATCTAAATTTGTAAATCTAACCCTTTTAGGCACTGAAGATGCTATTTGAGCTAATATTCTAAAATTAATTACTTTGTTTGATTTAAGAGACTTACTTAATTTTAAAGATGTATTTAATTTAGCATGATCATTTTTAACTTTTTTTAGAATAATTTGAGTTTCTTCGTGTTGTTTTACTACATCATCAAAATCCGCAATTTGTTTATTTAGACTTGAAATTTGCCAAAAAGAAAAACCAAATAATACAATGTAAATTATACCTACGGCTGCTACAGCGCCTTTAAAAGCAAAATCTGAAAACGCTTTAGTTCTTTTCTTTTGAATCATTGTATCTCTATTTGGAAGAAGATTTATATTCTTTACGGCTGTTACAAATTTGTAGTAACCAAAAACATCTAATTTTCGAAATGCCAGTCCCACCACAGTTGATAGGAAAGATTTATTACTTATATTTAGTTCGCTTTCGTTTTGAGCAGGAATTTTAATTCCATCAAATGGATTGAATAAATTGAAACCAGTATTAACTAAACTTTTTCTAAAACTACCTAAATAAGTTTCAACATTAGGTAAATTTGATGTTACTTTTAAATTTCTAATTCTTTTTTCGTATTTAGTTTCAAAATCTTGTATGGCTTGTTTAACTTGAGTGATATATCTTCTAACCAATGCATCCATTTCCTCTTGATTATTAGACTCTGTTAAAGTTTTTCTATCTTGCCCTCTTATAAAAATATCTGTTATTATTGGATTATTTTCGTACAATATCATTACGTAGTTTTCATCTAGTCCAAACTCTAGGACAGCGGTTAAATTTGTATCTTCTATCGTTCCTGAGATTTGATTAATTTGATCAACTGCAGATTTTATTGCAAAACATTTTACATCTATTATGACCGCATTAAGTCCGCTTTTATTAATTATATCTGTGTAACTGTTGATATCTGCAAGTTTTGATGCAACGAACAGTATATCCATTGTGTTGTCTTTTGTATTTCTATTAATAACTTGGTGAAATATTGAATAATCTTCTAAATTATCAGTCAGTTGAACTAAATTTTCCCATAAAGAATCAGTTTTTACAGCATTGTTTAATTCCTCATCAGTCATAAGTGGACTAGTAACAACTCTTATAATTGCGCTAGTAACTGGGATTGCAATAGCAGCATTAGTTGTTGATATTTTTGATTTTTGAAGAGCCACTTTTAATTCGTCAGCTACTTTATCTTGGTTTTCTAAAACAGTTGATCCCTCGGGGATCCCGTCAAATTTATGAATATAAAATTTTTCCAATACCCATTGATTTGATTTATTACTGCTTATTTGAGCTAATCTTATTTCGTTTGCAGTCAAATCAACACCAACAACATCCTCTCCTTTTGCAGCAGAAGATTTGCCTAATCTTTCTTTAATAAATTTTGTTAAGAAATTTTCTCTTTTTTTTTGACCTTCAGGTGTAATTGTAGGACTGTCACCTTTTTTTTTAAACTTTTCCAGTAAGTTTGAGAAAGAAATCTTCATTAAAATGTGAAATTAATCTATTTTATAATAAAATCAACTAATACACGAATTTTATGTTATTTAAAAATTTGAATATAGTGCTTTTATTATAGAAAACTGTAAGTATTGAGTATAATTTCATAAAATGTTTGATAAATTAGAAGACTTAGCAAAAAATAACAAAAAAATTTCAGATTTTCATATTCGTACTGGATCACCACTAGCTTACAGACAGACTGGAGAAATTATAAAAGTACAAGAAGTTGTTGTAAAAGACCAAGATCTAAAAGATTTACTTTCGATGAATTGTAATGAGATAGAATTGAAAAAATTTGAGGACACTCACGAACTTGATACCGCTGTGACTTTAGGAGGTTTAAGATTTAGAGCAAATTTTTATAAAACTATAGCTGGACCTGCATGTGTTTGTAGAAGAGTAGAAAGTAAAATACCTGACATGGAACAGTTTAGTTTGCCTCCAGCATTATACGACGTGGTAGATATGCATAAAGGATTGGTTTTGGTAACAGGTCCAACTGGTTCAGGAAAATCTACAACACTTGCCGCAATAGTAAATGAAATTAATAAAACACGTAATGCTAATATTATTACTGTTGAAGATCCCGTAGAATTTATTCATACTGATGTGAAAAGTATTGTATCCCATAGAGAGGTGGGAAAACAAACTCTTTCATTTTCATCTGCCTTAAAAGCTGCGCTAAGAGAAGATCCAGATGTTATTTTGGTTGGAGAGATGAGAGACCTTGAAACAATAAGCTTAGCATTAACTGCTGCTGAAACTGGACACTTGGTATTTGGAACATTGCATACAAGTGGAGCCCCAAGTACTATAAATAGAATTATAGATGTATTCCCTCCTGATCAACAAGAGCAAATAAGAGCTCAAATTTCTACATCACTTAAAATGGTTGTGACACAGAGACTTTTTAAAACTAAAGATGGTCAAGGTAGATGTGGTGCGTTTGAAATAATGAAATGCACTCCTCCAGTGCAAAATTTAATTAGAGAAGCAAAAATTCATCAAATTCCTAGTGTTATGCAAACTGCCGTTCGAGAAGGAATGATCACAATGGACAAATCTATTCAAGAATTAGTTGCTTCAGGAAAAATAGATGCAACAGCAAGTAAAGCAGAACATTAAGGGTGTTACACTATTAGAGATTGTTGTTGTCCTAGCAATAATTGGGGTTATTAGCACCATCGGGATTTTTCAATTTAAAGATACTACAAGCGCTAAAAGATCTTTAGCTACTGCTGAAGGAGTTAAATCTATTTTTGTAAATGCATCTACTCAAATAAATAGAGGAGAATATCCGTACGTAAGAATTGAATTTGGTGAAAACAAAGTTTCACTTAAGGGAATTAGACAATCAGATTTTGGAAAAAAAATAAATGCAGGTGAATTAGAGTGTACTAATGATGCTTTTATCAAATCCTCCTCAATAGTAGAGTATGAATTCAATAAAGATAATAGAACCGAGGTTTCAGCGGCAACTAAAGCCGGTGTAAACACTGTTTGCTTTTCAAAAGGTGGTAAATATTTTGAAAATAAATTAAATAATAGTGAGAAGATAACGATAGAAAGCGGAGGTGCCGAAACATATAATTGGATAACTATTTGCGCCAAAAATATAGGATGCAAATTAACTCCAAATGCTAAAACAGCCTTATCAGATAAAGATGGTGCAAAATTTATTATAAAATTTTCTAGATTTGGTATAGTTCAGTTATATAGGCTCGGAAAAGGCGGGGTATGGAAACCAATTTAAAGAGGCAAAAACTTAATCAATTAGGTATGACGATAATGGAGGCTTTAGTTGCGGCTGTAATCGTAGGTATAGGTTTTATTGCAGTTATGCAAATGATCCAATACTCCATGAGATCTGCTGATGTATCCTCTGAAAGAACAAAAATTAATTATTTAACAGATATGCTTTCTGAGGACCTAATTGCTTACAAAAACACACTAAAAGGCACAGAATTGATGGTTGATTACATGAATGATGAGAGCAAATGGTTTAAAACAGGTTGTGTAGATACTAAAATTGAAGATCCTAGTAAAGATAATGCATATGATAATAGAGATGATTTTTGGAAAATACGATTATCAAAAGATTTTTTAAAGTGTAACAGTAGTTCTGAAAAAAAACTTAGTGTAATTAAAATTTGTAACTCTGCTGCAAGAAATTGCGAACCATCAGATATTCAAAGGTCAACAGAATTTGAGGGCATATATATTGGAGTAGCTGAGATCAAGACACCAGGAAGAACTGCGCCTCACATATTATATTTTCAAGCAAAATGAATTTTAAAAATAAAAAAATATCGGGAATGACATTAATTGAAGTGTTAATTGCTGTTACAATTACATCAATAATGATGCTCGCCATGTTTTCAACTTACAACATGGTAAACAAATCTCATAAACAGGTTACTAATAGAGCCAAAATTAGTCAATCTGGTAGAGATATAATTGGTTTAATATCTAGAGACATAAGAATGGCGGGCTATAGATATTTATCCTCACCTCTGATAGGTACAGATAGTTTCTTAACAATTGAAATAACTAAAGGGACTACAAAAAAAATAGGTGATAGCACAGAAACATGTGACTCGATTAAAATTATTTATGATGCAAGAGAAATTACCGATGCAACAGCAGACAATCCCGATCTAGGAATTAAATTACCACATAAATATAAAAGATTAAGAATAAGTTATAAATGTAGCGGATATAATGACGATACAGGTTTCACTGTAATGAAACAAATTCAACATTGGGATAATCAGACACAAAAATGGGAGATTGATGAGGCTGAAGGATCTTATGCCTTTGAGGAAATTCAAGATTATATTCAGGACATGATATTTATTCCTTATAATATTAATGGGGATGATATCACTACTTTAGATAATACAAATATGAAATCACTTAGAACTGTCGAGTCGACCATGGTTATTAAATCAACAAGTGAGTTATTTAAAAAGACAAACAGATCAAAAGTCACTACACAATTAGATAGAACAATTGACATGCAAAATGATGGTCATCTAAGAGAGATAATTACAGTTGTCACAAACACACGAAATATTCTATGATTAAAAATTCTTCTCACATAGGCAATGAAGGATTTGCATTAGTTCTCTCTATTATACTGCTTCTTGCAATGTCTCTTATAGGCGGAGCCTTAATCGCAATTTCTTCAGGGGATCATAAAGCAAACAATGCTAGTGCTGATTATCAACAAACCTTCTACGTAGCTGAAGCTGGATTACTAGAAGGTGAAAAATATGTAATAAATACTTATAAAGGAGATTATGATCTTGCAACAGATCTTAGAGATAATGGAACACATTTAAGTTTATTCGCTGAATCAAATGAGTCGACTGTTAACGATTTAATTTCAAATACTGATGTTGACCCTAAAACAAGTCTTACCTTACCAGACATAAGTAAGTGTTTTGATAGTTTTACAGATATAGCTAAGCCAACATTTAGATTTGCTAAATTAATAAAAGCTAATCCAAGCGATCCTGATTTACCTGTAAAATTTAAAAAAAAATTTTTTGATCATATTGGTGGAGATGAAATTTTAGCAAAGACTGTATCTGATGCGGACAGAGCTAGGGAGAAAAAACTTCTTGCAAATTATTATTTTGAGTATTTTGTTACCAGAAATGATGAAAAAGTTCGGTATGTTGTGACAGGAAATAGCATCAGTCAAACCTCGGGAAGTATTGGTTCAGGTAGTGCTAAACTTGGCTTTGAATATACTGTCTATGCATGTGGGTTGAACGATGAGGACGGTGACGGGCTTATTGTCCCTTTAATTAGTACTATAATTTTACCTGAAGATTAGTCTTTTTATTTTCTCAATGTTAACTATAGTTGAGGTATGAAAAATATTTTTCTTAAAATATTATTCTATATCATTTTATTAAACTCATTTGGTAGTTTAAGTATTGTTTTCGCTAAGTGTAATTTTATGACTGATATCGGTGGTAAATTTACCCAGCAAATACAAGAGGCATATGGAGATTTATCTTATGAGGGAGAAACAAATCTAGGTGTAATAGTTTCATCAGCAGAAGATGAATGTCCAGATGATAGAATTAAAGATACAGCAATTGTATATAGTTTTTTGGATGACGAGTTAGCTTCTATTCATATGGTAGCAAATAACGAAGATACGGGAAATGAAGTGACTAATAGTTTATCAATTATGAATTATGCAATTAAAATTTATGGCCCTTTTGATGTAGGTGGTGATAAAAAATTTTATAACAATTATCATATTTGGGATAAAAATAATCAAATAGTATCTTATAAAAGAGATATCGGTATGGATATATTTCAAGAAGAATTATTAATTACAAATAAAAAATATGAAACATTACTATTTAATTATAGGATGTCGCAAGAAATAATAATTACGGACGACGGACAAGATCAATGATGAAAAAAATAAAAATTTTAATTTTCAGTTCTCTTGCTTTAATTTTTTTAATTTCTTCGTCGTATTCAAAATCTTTACCGCCAGGATCTGGAACTGCTGATATACCTTCAAATGTATTAATTCTATTAGACAAGTCTGGAAGTATGATTGTAAATACATCAGTCGGCGCCACGTTGGGAGGTGTAAGGTCAATGCATCCTTTAGCAACAGGCGACGTTATATTTTTTAACAGTCAATATCTCAAAAGGCTTAATCACTCTAATAACGCCATATCTCAATTAGAAGTTGGTGGCAGTAGAATGTCTTATAGACAAAGTAGAAGAAACCGACCTTGCCATACGAGCAATGTTCGTAATCTTACTGTACACAATAATATAGCTTACGGAATTACAAGTAGAGGGCGGTTTTTTTCAGTCGACTTAGCAAATAATTTTACATGTAGAAGAATAAAACCTGGATATATAGGAGGAAGCGATTCAGAATTAATTTTATATGATAACAAGATATATATAGTAACTAGATTTGGCATTGATGTTTATGACACCAATACACTTCAAATTACAACATTAAATAACACAGGTACATTTAGCACAATTGCTCAAGATATGAGAAACGATGCTAGTATTAGAGTAAGGACACATTTTGATATAGATTCTTCTGGAAATCTTGTGGTTGTAAGGCAAAAACCAAATTCAAATCAAAGAACATTTGAGCTTTTTAAATTTGATTTGTCAAATTGGAACGGTAATGCCTCAGAAACATATACAATCAATAATAATGACATTGCTAATTACCCAGGTGGGTTAGCTACACACCCATCGGATGATGATATATTTTATGTTCCAAGTTTCACAAAAAATAAAATTCATAAATTAGAAATATCAGGTGGATCTTTAATTAGTAACACTAGTGTTGGTAGGTCTGGTAGAATTACTAGCAGTTATGATCCAACAACAAAAAATCAAGTTCGATTTAGAGGTCCAAAAGAAACGAAAATTGCGAATAATTTAGTATACGTACATGATCAAGGAAATGCCGTGGTACACACTTTTGATCTTAATTTAGAGCCGGACGACCATGCGGGAACTTTTAGAAATCTTACTAGAATGCAGGGTGCACAGGAGGCTATTTTGGCTATAGTAAATGATAGCAGTATAACAGCATCGGTCAATATAGGGTTTGCATATTGGTCCGCAAAAAATAGTCAGATTTGGATTTCTCCAAGAAGATTTAGTAGAGGAGGTCAAAGGTCTTTTCCATGCAAACATATTGTTCCTCCTAAGAGTATGTCACACTTAAACCCTGGTTGGATTAGTAATAGTGCATGGTTTGTGCAAAGAAATTGGCAATGCGTTGTGTTAAACCCTAATGCGACCTATGGATTTGATAACTGGGAGGATAACGATCCAGATGGCAATGGTCATAAAGCGACACCGTGCGATGGTCAAAATTGTTTAAAAATTAGAGTTGATAGAAACGGGGCAAGAAATGTCAGAGGTTATATAAGGTCAGTGAGACCTGGAGGAGGAACAGATGCTGAGGCTTGGTCTACAATTGCTGAACAATATTTTAAAAACGATCCCTGGTCCCCTCACCAATATGACAATTGTCAGGGTAATTACTTAATAGTTATTGGAGACGGAGATATGTTTTCAACTGACAAAGCAGAAGCTTCTGTTAAAAGAATGCTTGCTTCAAAAGCAGAGGTTAAGACTTTCACAGTTGCATATGGCGGTGGTTTATCACCAACTGGTCTAAGACAGCTCGATAAAATTGCAAAAGCAGGTGGAACTGATCTTGATAGGGCAATTAGAGCAAGTAATCCAGATGTGTTAAAAGCCGAGCTAATATCTAGACTAAGATCAATTATTTCAGAGAATCTTTCTTTCACTGCTCCATCTATTACAGCTTCCGTAAATGAAGGTGGGCAATTATATCAAGCACAATTTAAATTTAAACAGAATAGAGATTGGGAAGGTGATTTAATTAAAAAGGGGTTAGACAGCGATGGTAACCCATCACCTACACCTACATGGAACGCTAGAAAAAAAATGCCGGATCCAGATGAAAGAAAAATATGGAGTGTAATCCCAGGTGCAGATTATAAAGATGATTATAACAATGTAACTGAAGCTAACTCTGACTTTATAGCACCTGAATTTTTAAGATTAGAAAATATTGTAAAAGATTATCATACCGAAACCCCTGTAGGTTCAGCAACGAATAATAGATGTAAATTTGGTGGAGATAGTAGCGGATCTATAGAAACTGGGAATGAAGATGATATTAAAGGGTTGATCAGTTTTTTAAGAGGTGAAGATTATTTTGATTTCAAAGGAAAATGTAATTTGAATGCAAAAAGGATTAATCCTGAGGATGGCTTTCAAGATTATTTAGGAGATATATACCACTCCGAAATGGTGGTCGTCGGGAAGCCAAGTGCATTTACAAACTTTTCGAATATTTACCAAGAGTCGTATTTCAGAACTATTAAAGGTTACGGAGCTTTTAAAGGAGCACTGCAAAATAGACAAGAGGTGATTTATGTTGGTGCCAATGATGGAATGTTGCATGCATTTGATGCTAAAACTGGTATTGAGAAATGGGCTTTTATTCCACCCTTTATGATGGGTAAAATGCCATTAATAATCAATCCAGCTTTAAATAAAATAAAACCTGGTAATAGTTTTGAAGGAGATGGAGGTTCAAATGCTATTTATGGTGTAGATGGATCCCCAGTAGTTCACGATATGTTTTTTAAAGGTCCTCATGATACAGTAGAAAAATGGCATACTATAATGATTGTTCCATTTGGAAGAGGTGGAAATGGATTTTCCGTAATAGATGTTACAGATACTGAAAAACCTCTTCATCTATATACAATTTATAATGATGCAAACTTAAATAAAATTTTCTATATGGATCATGATGGTGATAACATTATTGAATATGAGTATATAGATGACGTTTATTCAATTAATGATTTTGAGGAGTCAAAAGAGGTTCTTGAAAAATATAAGGCTGACAATACAATAAGTGCATCATGTGAAAGTGATTTATCTTTAGGAACATCTTGCTATCAGTCTGATACTTGGACTTTCCCAGTTTCAAATATTCAAGATGGAGACGTAAAAATAATTATAGATAACGTAGATAAAACCTCAGACACTACAATCACCGTCGCCCCTAGCTCAGGGAAAACTACTTTTAAATTTGATACAGAATATTTTTTTCAAGGAAGTGATTCAACTGATACTCCTGAACCTGCTACAATAAAAGTTGTAATAGCAAGGGCAAAACTTTCAGCTTTAAATACTGAATTACCTGCTGAATTTGATTACAAGGAACTTGGTGAGACATGGTCGTCTCCTAGAATTTTAAGAGTGCCAAATAATTATACTGGAGATAATAATACTTTAGATGATACATATGTTGCTGTTATGGGAGGTGGATATGGTGGAAGGAATGATAACGTTGGATCCACTGTTTATGTAATTAACCTACAAGATACTTTTGATGATCCATCCACGGGTACTAAAATGTATGGTAGACTTTATGAAGGTGCAGGTAATACCGATCAAAAAGGAATTATTTTAATTGAAGATACTAAACCGGCTGAAATTGACCACGACATCGTTAATTCTGTAACTGGAACACCAGTAGTTATTACTTCAGATATAGAACCGTCTGCAAATTTTAGTGGTGGAATTGTTTATGTAAACGACATGGAAGGAAAAATTACAAAAATAAATTTAACTAATCAAACTAATACTAATATGCTTGATAACAGCATGATTTTTAATCTAGGTAGTACCACTAAAAATGGTCAATATATGTTCCACGGAATGGATGCAACTATCGGATCTATATCAAAAAATCTGTGGTTATTTACAGGAACTGGAGACTTTGAAAGAATTACTGAATTATCTACCGACACATCTAAACCTCCAGGGAGTGGTTTACCTACAAAAGATATTAAAACGATAGAAAATTACATGATTGGATTTAGAGATAAAGACTATCCGTTTTACAAAGATGTGATAGCCAGAAGTATAAAAGATTTAAGTGATTGCTCAAAAATAGAAACTGGAGTTTTCACGGGTTGCCCAGCAGAATCTTCAGATCCTAGTACAAATAATGGATGGTATGTTCCTTTGAAAAGAGATCAAAAGGTAACTGCAGAACCAACGGCAGCGAATGGGAAAGTACTATTTCCTATATATGAACCTGTTAAATTAGTTCCAGGACAATCATTATCAGAATGTCCAGTGGGAGCGGCTTATATTTGTAAGGTCGATGATGAATGTGGTTATAACGAGTCTGGAGACCTTAAAATTAGCGATGATGCTACTAAATTAAATAGAGAGTGCGCATACGTTGGTCAAGGGGTATTATCTAAGATTGTTGTATTTGGTAACAAAATTTTTGCAAACATAGCCGGTGAAGCGGCAGGTGATCAAAAAGATTTAGTCGTAGCAGGTGACAAAAAGGAAGATATTATTTATTATAGAAGTTCTTGGCGTGAAGGTAATTTTTAATAACCTAGGCCATAAAATTTAGTTTAATTATTGGTTCAAATATTAAATAATAAAAGTATATTAACCAAGAAAACATAGTTGTCATAGAAATAAATATCAAAGCAAGACCAATAATAGTTCCCTGCCTAACCTTATTTCGCCATTTTTTTGGAAAGAAATTATATGAGAATGCGTAAATAATAATAAATATATTTAAAGCAGATATGCAGATGTTAAAAAAAAGAAACTTATCCATTAATAAAAAATCTTTTACATTAAATCTAAGATAATTTCTTTAATATTGTTCGAAATTAATAAAATACCTTCTGAATTTGGGTGTATACCATCAGACTGATTATATTGGGGTTTCAAGGCTACATCTTTTAAGAGAAATGGCATAAAATGAAGTTCATACTTTTTTTTTAATTCAGGATATATTTGATCAAATTTATTTTTGTATGCTAAACCACGAGTAGGTGAAGCAACTATACCGGTAAGTAAAATATTTATTTTTTTTTCTTGAATTATCTCAATTATATTTTCCAAATTTTTTTTAGTCAAGTTTGGATCTACCCCTCTTAGCATATCATTAGCACCTAAACCAATTATTATAAGATCATAACTTTTATCGGAAAAAATATTTTTTATTCTATTTAATCCATCAGATGTTGTGTCGCCCGACACACTTTCGCTATGGACAACAATTTTATAACCCTCTGCTTTAAAATTTTCCTCTAAAATATTAGATAAATGATCTTCCTCTCTTAAACCGTAACCACTCATTAAACTATCACCGAATAGTAATATTGAATTTATTTTAATTTTACTATCTTCTTTGCTGCAATTTGAAAATAAAAATAATAAAAATAATAAAAAAATATTATTAATGATTTTCATCGACTATAAAATTATATTTAATAAATTATTTTTAAAAATAACAAATACCAAAGTTGCAATTATAATATAAGGACCAAAAGGTATTTCTGAAGATATATTTTTTGATTTATTAATTAAACTTGGTATTATCGAAATTAAAGCTATTATTGAGGATAAAAAAATAACAAATGGAATAGAAATCCATCCAAACCAAAAACCAATTACTGCAAATAATTTAGCATCACCTAGTCCCATCCCCTCTTTTTTTCTAACATATTTATAAAACAGGATTATTAAATATATTATCAAATAACCTATCGCGCCTCCAAGAAATGAATTTACAAAATTAGGAAATATAATATTTAACTCTGGATCAAATGATTTAAAGAATCCTATAACCATTAAAGGGAAAGTTATCTCATTTGGAATAATGAAATGTTTTAAATCTATAAAAAAAATTATAACTAAACTTAAAAAAAGTATACAAAGGAGTAATGTAGTAAATGAAATACCAAATAATTTATAAATTATAAAAAAAAATAAAATACTCAAACTCTCAACAATCAAATAACTATATGAAATTTTAAAGTCACAATTTCGGCATTTTCCTTTTAAAATAATGAAAGAAATTATTGGAATATTATCAAACCAGGAAATTTTATTCTTACATCCTGGACAAAAAGATCTACCGTAAACTACATTTTGCTTTAATGGTAAACGATAAATACAAACATTAGCGAAGCTACCTAAAAGTCCACCTATTAAGATGACAAATATAGTATCCACGATTATTTAAAGTTTGATGTTAGAAGAAATATGAATAAATCCATCAATTATATATTGAACCATTAATACTGCATCTTGTAGATGTATGTATAAATTGGGAGTATAAATTATTAATTCCATTATTGTAAAATTTATCAAATATTGTTTAAATTACTAGATTAAATATATGTTTTTTAAATTAGGAAAATCAAAAAAAGGGGAAAGTGATAAAAATTCCCAATTAAATGTTGACTTAGAAATCATAACAAAAATGAATCAAGAGTTTGCAATTTCTCTTGATTTAAACGATACACTTCAAACTGCTCTTCAGGTCATAATTAAACGAATAAATGCACAAGCTGCAAATATATTTTTAATTAATGAAAAAAAGAAAAAATTTGAATGTATTGCCTCGCTACATCAAAATTATTTAGATGAATATGAACTAGATTTAAAGGATGGTGTTATGGGAAAAGCTGTAGAATTAAGAAAATGTATTAGAGTTGGCAATGTCAGAAAAGATGTTAGGGATATAGCCGAATTTTATTTCGACTTAGATAATAAAACGAATTTTACAACTTACTCTGTTTTATGTTCCCCACTAATTGCTGCAAATGAATGTTTGGGTGTAATTCATTGTTTGAATAAGAAAACAGATACAAAATTATTTATAGAGGAAGATAGAAAATTATTAGAAACTCTTTCGGCTCCAGCTGCTTTAGCTATAAGGAATGCAAAAATGGCTAAGGAAATGATAGAAAAAAATAAAATTCAAAAAGAAATAGAAATAGTTGGCGAGATTCAAAGGTCGCTTCTTTCTAAAAATAAAAAAGAAAATTTTCCAATTGCGGGAATAAATATTCCAGCAAAAATTGTTTCTGGAGATTTCTATAATTTTTCTGATCTTGGAGATGGAAAGTTTGGTTTTGGTGTAGCTGATGTGTCCGGCAAAGGAATAAAATCCTCTCTATTAATGTCTAAGGCATCAAGTCTATATAGTTGTTTAAGTAAAAGTATATTTTCTACCTCAGAGCTACTAATGATACTAAATAACGAAATTTGTGAAACAATATCTCGAGGTATGTTTGTTACGATGTTGATAGGAATTTACGATACTAACAAAAAAGAAATAAAAATATCAAGCGCAGGTCATGAACCACCACTAATTTTTCATAAAAATGGAAATTTTTCGTCACTTGATGATGCTGGTCCTCCTTTGGGAATAGTTCCTAAAACAAGATATAAAGAAAATTGTATATCATTCGATAATAGCTCCATATACATTTTTACCGATGGGATAACCGAGATTAAAGATCCTAAAGGGGAAATGTTAGGTTCAGAGGGATTTAAAGATTACATAATAAAATACAAATCTAAGTCTATCGATGAAAGATTAAAAATAATTATTGATGATATTATAAATTCCGGAAAGATTCAAAAAGACGACCTAACAGTTTTAGTCGTTGATTCAAAATAGAAATTCTTAACCGAATCTTAAAGAACTATAAGGTTTTAAATCTAAATTTGTATTCTCGTTAGATATCATATTAGAAACAATTTTTCCTGATATTGCCCCAAGTGTCCATCCTAAATGATGATGACCAAAACAATAAAAAATATTTTCATAATTTTTTGATGGTCCAATTACAGGTAAAAAGTCTGGCAATGTTGGTCTAAAACCTAACCACTCATCTTTATGCTCCGGAAGTCCGTCTAACATCTCTTTTGCATTAAGAATTAAGTTCTTAATTCTATTCTTCGACAAAGGATTATCTAATCCGCCGAATTCTACAGTTCCAACAACCCTTAAACCTTGTTCCATTGGAGTCATTCCAAAACCTCTATTCGAATAGACTACTGGTCTTGAAATTAAGTGGTCATAGCCTTTAAAATGCACGTGATATCCTCTTTCAGTATCTAATGGAATTTTTTCATGAAGTTTATCCGTCAATCTCTTAGAAAATGCGCCACATGCTATTACAAGCTTATCAAATATAAATTTTTGATCTTCAGATTTAATTACAGGTTTCTTCTCATCAAATTCAAGATTTTTTACATTTAGTTTTAAAAATTTACCGCCTTTTTGAGTAAAGTTCTTAAATAATTTTATAAGTATTTTTTTTGGATTTCTAGCATGTCTTGCATAATCATAAAATACACCACCATAATAAAATGGTTTAAGGTTTGGTTCTAAATCATGTATTTCCTTTTTATTTAAAATTTGTTGTTTAACACCTAGATCCTCTCTAATTTGAATCTCTAAATTTCTACTTTTTAAATTTTGCTTATTCCAAACATAAAGAATTCCATTGTTCTCAATTAATCCAGATATATCTATATCGTCAAATAATTCATCAAAGGCAGGTAAAGATAAATTTAATATTTGATGCATATATTTTGCTGTATGCATCATTTTATTTTTTGAACAGTTGCTAAGAAACTTATAGAACCAAGGTATCATCTTTGGAACATAATTCCATTTCAACGCTAATGGTCCCCTGGTGCTCATTAGCATTGCAGGAACATCGGTTACAACATCAGGTCTATTCAATGGTACTGATGCGTATGGCGAAAAATGACCTGCATTTCCATATGATGCTGCATTACCTGGCTCGTCTCGATCAAACAAAGTAACATCAAAACCTTTTTTTTGAAGAAACAAGGCATTACAAACTCCTTGAATACCTGCACCAATTATTGCAACTTTAAATTTTTGCATTCCCTATAATATAAAAAAATTACAAAATATTAGGGTGACAAATTATACAATTTTTAAGAAATGATTTGCCTATTGTATATTCTGGAACTCATTACTATTCCAAAGCCTATCATGGTTGCTAACATAGAAGACCCTCCATAAGACATAATCGGCAGTGGAGATCCTACGATTGGCAAGAGTCCTAGGACCATGCTCATATTTACTGTTATATAAATGAATATAGAGGATGCAAATCCGTAACAAAATAGCTTACTAAAATAACTTCTCGAATTCATTCCAATGCTAATAATCCTGTAAATTATGATAGCATATAGAATTAGCAATAAAAGTGAGCCTAAAAAACCAAACTCTTCAGAATATAATGTAAATATAAAGTCTGTATGCTTTTCAGGTAAAAATTCTAAGTATCCTTGGGTTCCTTTTAAAAAACCCTTTCCATAAAATCCACCAGATCCAACTGCAATTTTTGATTGAATAATTTGATATCCTGCTCCAAGTGGATCTCTATCAGGATTAAAGAAACTTAATATTCTAAGTTTTTGGTATGGCTTTAAAAATGAAATGATAAACGGTGCTGAAATAACAAAAGTAATTGTAGCAAATACAAAGTATTTAATATTTATACCTGCTAGCCATAACACCATAATTCCACTTAATGCAATTAGAATAGATGTACCAAGGTCTGGTTGGGTAATTACTAAAAATATTGGTAGTATTAAAACTACTATTGGAACAAAGATATTGGTAAACTTATTAATATTATGTATTTGAGCCCGGTGATAATATTTGGCAAAACATATAATTATTGCAATTTTCATTAGTTCCGATGGTTGTAAATTTAAAAAATATAAATTAATCCATCTTTGAGATCCTGATGCAGTTATTCCGAAGAATGAGGCCCAAATTAGTAATAATAAGGTTGCTCCGTAAAATAGATAAGAGAGAGAAAACCAAGTTTTAATATTTATAAATGAAATTACTAACATTAACACAAAAAAAACGACAAATCTTATGGCATGATTTTTTGTATGATAAAGAACTTCTCCGCCGTCAGTTGAATACATTGCTGAACAACTTATTAGACCAATTAATAAAATACAAATTACTAAAAAGTAATCTATAGATCTTATCTTTTGAAAAAAAGTTTGTTGATTGGAGAATGAAATATTATTATACATTTAATTAAACTTTTATTGCCCTACTTTTTCTATCTTCATGTCTATCAACTACGGCTCTCATTAACCTTTTTGCTATAGGTGCAGCAGCCTTACTCCCGGATCCACCATGTTCTACGAGTATACTCATTGCATATCTCGGTTCAACGTACGGACCGAAAGCAATAAACCATGCGTGATCTCTATTTTTGTATGGTATTTGTGAAATATCTAAATCTAGCTCCCTCTCTTGCTCAGTTATTCTTTTAACTTGCGAAGTCCCAGTCTTACCAGCAAATTGGTACTTAGGGTTTTCAATTCTTGATGAGTATGATGTTCCATAAATCTCATTAGTAGATTTAAACATTGCATCCAAAACAAATTTAACATTTTCAGGATTTTTATATAACGGTTCGAATTCTCTGTTACCAGGTCTAATAAATTCCTCGGTTGCTTTTATTAAAGAATTATCATCTTTTTTAATATCTAACTCATTTTCTTTCATTATTTTTTTAATTCTTTCATATGAATATTGGTTTTGATCGAGCTTAATTTTAGGATAAATTTTATATCCACCATTTGCCAGTTGAGCTGTCATTAAACACAACTGTAAGGGATTAGTCTGAATATATCCTTGACCAATGCCTGTTATAAAAGTTTCGCCTAAATACCAGTTTTGACCAAGATTGTCTTTTTTCCATTTAGTCGAGGGGACTAGTCCCTCTTTTTCGTTTTCAAAATACTCACCCAATACTTTATTTCCCAAACCAAATTTTTTTGCGGTTATATTAAGTCTATCAACCCCTAAAAGCCTGGCCAGTTCATAAAAATATATATCACAAGATTGTTTTATAGAATTTTTAAGACTCATGTATCCGTGTCCTTTTTTTTTCCAGCAGTGATATTTTTGACCATACATCTCAACCTTGCCATTACATTGAACCTGCATATCTGGTCTAATTACGTCATTTTCTAATGCAGAGAGTGCTACAATCGGTTTGATAGTAGAGCCAGGAGAGTATAATCCTGAGATTGTTTTGTTTAGTAAAGGGTTTAGTGGATCAGACTTAATACTATTCCAACGTTTTTCATCAATACCATATAAAAAAATATTTGGATCGAAAGAGGGTGAGGAATTCATTGCTATGATTTCTCCTGTATAAATATCCATTACACTTATTGACCCTGCCTTATTTTCAAGAAGCTCTGACGTAAGTTTCTGAATTTCAGTATCTATAGTTAGATTAATTGTTTGTCCTTTCGCGCCCTCTTTAAAATCTATTTGATTTATTCTTTTTCCAAATGCATTTACTTCATAACGTTGCACACTATTTGTTCCTATTAATTCTTTCTCAAATTTTTTCTCTAGCCCAGATTTTCCAACCCGTAAGCCTGGTACATTTCTATCTTTTATAATCTTATTTCTTAGGATATCATTTGTGCTTACTTGTGAAACATAACCGAGAACATGTGTATAACTTTCACCAAAAGGATAACTTCGCCCTACTGTTATTACAGGTTTGGCTCCTGGTAATTCGTGAAGATAAAAGTTTATTTTCGCAAATTCGTCCCAACTCAAATTTTCAGATATTATAAGACTTTCCCAAGGTTTTTGATTGTTTTTATTTGATACAATTTTAGATAATTTTTTATTATCAAATTTTAGTATGTCTTTAAGTCTAACGATGAGACTTTTAAAATCTTCAACTTGTTCTGGAACAACATGTAACTGATAAACTTTCAAATTACCTGCAATTGTATGACCAAAATAGTCTTTAAATTCTCCTCTTATTGGTGGTAACCTTGTTTCCCTTAATCTATTTTTATCAGAAAGTGTTAAATATTTTTTGTTTTCACTAATCTGTAGTGAAAATAATCTTCCAACAATTCCAAATAGGACCACTGCTTTAGCAGCAGAAAATATAAACATTCTTCTGTTAATTGTTTTTAATTTACTTAGTCCGGTATCTTGATTTCCACTAATCATTTTTTTTATCCTTAAAAATAATTTTTTGATAAATATCAAACAAGTATGAAAAAATATAATAGAGTAAAAATGTAAAAATAATGTTCCCAATTAGATCGTAATAATTTATATCTGCTTCAAATAAAGTAATTAACAAGAAAAAATTTATCGATGTTGCAACTAATATTGTTATCAAAAAAAACATCCAGTCTTTAACAATACTAGGTCTTAATGTTATATTTCTTAAATATGCAGCAAAACCGCAAATTATAAAATACGTAAAACTACTTACTCCTATGGGGAAACCTAAAACAACATCATTGAATAAACCTGCAAAAAAAATATATCCATAACCTAAACTTTCACTTCTTTTTAAACTCCAATAGTAAATTAATATAAAGGGAAAATTAAAAGAAAAAAAATTATAATTTAAGTAATTAAAATCAAACTCATTTAGCGTTGAAGTAAAAAGTAAGATCAATGGTAAAAAAGTCAATAACTTTTTGAATCTTGTTTTCTTTGTTTGCACGCTCATCTATTTTACTTCCTCAGTATATGACACGACCTTAACAAAAGTGAGTTGTGAAAGATTTGAAAAAAAATTTATTTTATTTTCTGTTGTAATTTCTCCTACTGGAATACCAGATTTAAAAATACCTCCTGATCCTGATGTAAAAATAATTTTTTTTCCACTTAAATTATTTTCATTTTTAAAATATTGAATATTCGCTGTATTTGCTCCATTGCCAGACATGATAGATTGAATATTACCGGGCTCTAAAATAACAGGAATTTTGCTATTAAGATCTGAAATCAATAATACTCTTGATGTAGCATAATTTACCTCTACAACTTTTCCTACTAAATATGGACCATCAAGAACTGCCATACCTATTTTTAATTTTTCTCTGCTACCTTTGTTGAGTATTACTGATCTTAAAAATGGGCTTTCTTTATCTAGAAGGACTTTTGCAACTAGCTCCTCTGAATCAAAAATATATTCATCAATTAATTTTCTCAATCTTTCGTTCTCAAAACTTAAATACTTAGTATTTAAATCTTTCGCCTTAAGTTTATTTAATTTTTTTTTTAATTCATCGTGCTCTTCATATAAACTTAAGTGATTATTAATTATTCTTATTGTGCTACTCATTTGTTGTTCTGGCAAAGATACAACGAAAGATACCCTGTAAACAATCTCATTCAATCCAGACTTAAGATAATTAATAGGTGCAAAATTTATTCTAGATAAAATTATTAAAATAAATGAAAATATAATTAAAGCTATAAGTGAAAATCTCTGTTTATTACCTTTTTTTAAAAAGGCAGAGCGAATTGCAATTACAAAATCGTCCCTACCAGTAGTCATAAATTATTAATATTCTGATAATACTGTTGAGAAAATCTCCTCTTGATCTAAGGCTTTTCCTGTTCCTACCGCGACACAAGCAAGTGGATCTTCAGCAATATGCACTGGTAACCCTGTCTCTTTTGAGAATCTTTTGTCAATGTTTTTTAATAAAGCTCCCCCGCCAGTTAATGTTAATCCCATGTCGACTAGATCTGCCGATAACTCTGGAGGTGTATTTTCTAATGCATCTTTAATTCCATTTATCATCTCTTTAATTATTGGATTTAAAGCTTCAGAAGTATCACGCTCTGTAATATTAACCTCTTTCGGAGTTCCAGATCTTATATCTCTACCTTTTACGGCGTACTTATTCTCGTTCGTTGGTATTGCAGTACCAACTTCTTTTTTTATTTTTTCCGCAGAACTGTCGCCTATCATTAAATTATATTCTTTTCGCATAAAATTTGCTAATGCATGATCCATTGCATCTCCTGCAACTCTTAAAGAGTTTGAATAAACAACTCCTCCAAGGGACATAACAGCTATTTCAGTAGTTCCTCCGCCTATATCGACCACCATTGATCCAGTCGCTTCAGAAATTGGTAAACCAGCTCCAATAGCCGCCGCGATAGGTTCCTCTATAAGTTGTACTCTTCTTGCGCCAGCCGCAAGAGCACTGTCTTGTATCGCTTTTCTCTCAACAGGTGTTGATCCAGTCGGGACACAAATTAAAATTCTTGGATTCGCAAATGTACTTCGTTTATGAACTTTTTTTATGAAGTGTTTGATCATTTCTTCTGTAACTATAAAATCAGCAATAACGCCGTCCCTTAAAGGTCTTATTGCACTTATGTTTCCTGGCGTTCTACCCAACATAGTTTTTGCCTCATCACCTACTGCTAAAACAGATTTTTTACCTTTGTTGTCCACAACCGCTACAACAGATGGTTCATTTAATACAACTCCTTGCCCTTTTAAAACAACGAGTGTATTCGCCGTGCCAAGGTCAATAGCCATATCTTGTGACCATATCTTTGATATTTTGTCAAATATTCCCATATTATATACCTCTAACTTTTTGATGTTTTATTTGAAGAGAAGGTGCTTTTTTCTCTCTTTTAATAAGCATTTTATTTAATGCATTTAAGTATGCACTAGCAGACGCAACCAATGTATCAGTATCAGATGACTGACCTACAGTTGTTCTCTCATTTTCCTCTATTTTAACACTTACAGTAGCTTGTGCATCTGTACCTTCAGTGACTGCATGAACTTGATATAATAATAACTTCATTTCATGCGGATAAAGTTCCTTTATACATTTAAACGTTGCATCCACAGGTCCATCTCCAGTTTGGCTAGTGCTTTTTATTTCACCAAAAACATCTAGTGTCATTTCAGCTTTTTGAGGTTCACCTGTACCTGCAAATACCTTTAAAGATTTTAAACTTATTGCATTTAATTTATTATCAAAAATCAAGCTATCATCCACCAAGGCTACTATATCTTCGTCATAAATATGTTTTTTTTTATCTGCTAAAATTTTAAACTTTCCAAAAGCATTTTGAATTACATCATCGGTAACATTTGTGTAACCTAAATCATTTAATTTATCTTTAAATGCGTGTCTTCCAGAATGTTTACCCATTACTAATGAGGTTTTTTTAACTCCTACACTTTCGGGTGTCATAATTTCATAAGTTTCTCTATTTTTTAACATCCCATCTTGGTGGATTCCTGATTCATGTGCAAAAGCATTTTTACCTACTATTGCTTTATTAAATTGCACTGGGAAACCAGTTGCATTTGAAACAATTTTGGAAGCCTTGCTAATTAATTCAGTCTTAATTCCTGTTTCGTATGGCATTAAATCATTTCTTGTTTTTATTGCCATCACAATTTCTTCTAAAGCTGCATTTCCAGCTCTCTCTCCTATTCCATTAATTGTACATTCTATTTGTCTTACTCCAGCTGATAAACCCGCAAGAGCATTTGCGACAGCTAAACCTAAATCATTATGGCAATGAGCAGATATAATTGCTTTATCTATATTTGGTACATTGTTTTTTATGTGTGTAATGGTTCTAGCAAACTCCTCAGGTATAGAATAACCAACTGTGTCTGGAATATTAATTGTTGTGGCACCACAGTTAATAGCTAGTTCGATTGTTTTACACATAAAATCTAAATCTGTTCTTGTTCCATCCTCACATGACCATTCAACATCATCGGTAAAATTTCGTGCGTAACTGACACTTTCTTTAATGGCTTCAATAACTTGTTCTTTTGTCATATCCAACTTATGTTTCATATGAACGGGACTAGTTGAGATAAAAGTATGAATTCTAAATCTTTTAGCAAATTTTAGTGATTCATTACATGCATCAATATCTTTTTTTAAAGCTCTAGACAAACCACAGGGTATCGAATTTTTAACAATTTTACTGATTGCTGAAACCGCTTCAAAATCACCAGGCGAAGAAATTGGGAATCCTGCTTCAATAATATCTATTCCCATCTCATCAAAAACTCTTGAGATCTGAATTTTTTCTTCTACGCTCATTGATGCCCCTGGAGATTGTTCTCCATCTCTCATAGTTGTATCAAAAATAAATACTTTGTTATTTTTACTCATTGTTTTTGCTTTTAAAATCACGGCATAATACAATCTCTACCTGGGATTGCAAAATAAAAATGCTACTAGCTTATAAATTTTGGAATTTCAAAGGCTGAGTTAACAAACTTTGAGTTTTTTGATAATCTTAAAGTAATATCTTCAAGATGAATTCTTACAAATTTATCTAATTTGATAGGATACAGGTCGTTACTCCAAGTATTACAAAATTTTTTGAAAACTCTCTTCTATTAGACAATGTTGTTGAATATTTTATATAAAACAGTTGCACAAAAAAGCTCAATATTGATGCAAATAATAAGCTAATTACAAAATTAGGAATATCTACTTGAACATTTTGATTTATAAAAAAACTTAAATCATTTCTAGTTAAGCTTTGAATTTGTTCCATTTGATTTTAATTTAATTTTTGTCACTATCTACAAGTTTCTTTTTTGATATCCAGGGCATCATAGCTCTTAAATTGGCTCCAACTTTTTCAACTGGATGTTCAGCAAGCTTTTCTCTAATCTTTAAAAAGTTTTTTTGTCCTTTTTTACATTCCTCCATCCATTCTTTAGTAAATTTTCCTGATTGGATATCTGCTAAGACTTCTTTCATTCTTTTTTTTGTTTCTTCTTTATTAATAATTCTCGGCCCTGAAATATATTCACCATATTCAGCAGTGTTTGAAATTGAGTAATTCATATTTGCAATTCCACCCTCATAAATTAAATCTACAATTAGCTTTACTTCATGAACAGTTTCAAAATAAGCCATTTCAGGCTCATAACCAGCTTCAACTAAAGTTTCATAACCATTTTTAATTAATTCAACTAATCCACCACATAGAACTGTTTGTTCTCCAAAAAGATCTGTTTCAACCTCATCTTTAAAAGTTGTTTCTATAATACCTGATCTTCCACCTCCAATTGCAGATGCATAAGACATTGCAATATCTCTTGCCTTACCTGAACCATTTTGATGTACGGCAAATAAACAGGGAACACCACCACCTTTTTCAAACTCACTTCTAACTAAGTGACCTGGTCCTTTAGGTGCAACCATAAATACATCTAAATCTTTTCTTGCTTTAATTAAATCATAATGGATATTTAA
>MDTB01142028.1_pt1 | contig 52891 bp, 53 predicted proteins | sample 811161 | NCBI WGS metagenome assembly MDTB01 (sample SAMN05326650, study PRJNA326480) | marine metagenome | isolation source: seawater | place: Mediterranean Sea | collected 2009
ACCACCACGTTGATAGGCTGGATGTGGAAGCGCAGTAATGTGTGAAGCTGACCAGTACTAATAGCTCAATTGGCTTGATTTATGCACTGAAAAAAATTTAATTAATGAATATTGATATAAAAAAATTAGAAAAAAAATCTTATCTTTATAGAAAAAAGATATTAGAGATATCACAAAATGTTGGAGCCTTACATATAGGTGGATCATTTTCATCAACAGAAATTTTAAATTCAATATTTAATAAATTTAAAAAAAAAAATGATAAATTTATTCTTTCAAAAGGTCACTGTGCAATTTTACAATATGTAATTCTAAATGAAAGAAAAATACTTCCAGATAAAATTTTAAACTCGTATTGTCAAAAGAACAGTAAGCTTGGTGTGCATCCAGATAGAGGAAATCCGGGCATAATTGCTTCCACTGGTTCATTAGGTCATGGATTGGGACTTGCCTCAGGTTTAGCAATTGGAGGTAAAAATGATATATACGTTGTTGTAAGTGATGGTGAATTAATGGAGGGAACGTCTTGGGAGTATATTTTGACGATTTCATCATTAAAATTAAACAACATAATTTTATTTGTGGATTTTAATGGACTTCAAAGTTCTACATGGAACAAAGATACACACCCAACTTTAACACCAATTGAAAAAAAATTTAAGGCATTTGGCTGGAGTGTAAGAACATGTGAGGGTCACAATTTTAGCTCGATTATCGATAATTTCAAAAAAAGGAAAAAAAATATGCCTAATGTGTTTATCTGTAAAACTATAAAAGGATTTCCAATCCCATTTATGCAAAATGTACCGTTATGGCATTATAGATCACCAAACAAGAAAGAATATGAATTCTCAAAACTTTTTTTAAAAAAATTCTTAGAAAAAAGGCTTAAACGAAATGCGAAATAAATTTGCAGAAGTCCTATATAACCTTAGCAAAAAAGACAAAAAAATTAGAGTTGTTGCTGCAGATATTTCTCCATCAGGTAAATTAGCTGATTTAAGTAAAAAATATCCTGACCGTTTTATTAATGTAGGCGTAGCAGAGTCGTCTATGATTAGTATGTGTGCAGGTTTAGCAATGAGAGGACTAAAACCATTCGCATATACTATTGCACCTTTTTCTTTATTTAGACCATTCGAAATGGTGAGGATAGATATTGGCTATCAAAACTTACCAGTAGTTATAGTTGGTATGGGTGCAGGAACAGTTTACTCAACATTAGGTGGAACTCATTTAACTCAAGAAGATATTTCAGTTGTAAGATGTTTGCCAAACTTTGTTATTTTAAATCCGTGTGACCCATTAGAATTAGAAAGTTGTCTAAAATATCTAATTTTAAAAAATAATTCACCCTGTTATTTGAGGATAGGCAAAACAGGAGAAAAAAATTTTACCTTAAAGTCTCATGAAAAGTGGACCTTTAATAAACCTAGAATAATTTTAAAAGGATCAAAAATATGCTTGATAGCCACTGGTCCTATTATAAGGTTATTTTTTAATTTGGTAAATAAACTAAAAACTAAAAATATTTTTCCAACAATCATCAGCTTTCATACAATTAAACCATTAAATGAAAATTATATAAAGTCAATTTTCAAAGAATATAAGTCAATCGTTACACTAGAAGATATTTCTGAGATAAATGGCTTGGCATCTATATTTCAGCAAAATGCTTTTAAGAATAGCTATAAAGGAAAATTAATAAGTTTTAATTTAAAAGATAAAAATTTAAAAAACTACGGTAGTCAGGATGATTTATTAAGATCACATGGTATTACTGAAAAAAAAATATTAAAAAGTATTTTAAATTTAACATGAATAAATTCAAAGTTATAAAAAAATTATCACATATTTCCCTATTTTCAAAAGATCTGAAAAAAGTAGAGAAATTTTATTGTAAAATTTTAAATTTAAAAATAGCCCACAAATTTATTAATAAAAAAAATGGTAAAATTTATGGTCTATTTATATATGCTGGGGAAAACACAATGCTAGAATTTTTTATTTCTAAAAAAAAATTAAATAATAATTCAAAATTTAGACATTTTTGTTTTCAAGTTTCAAATTTAAAGAAAGTGCATCAATATTTACAAAAAAAAGGTTTTAAAGCAGATATGTCTAGAGGAAAAACAGATAAAACATTGAATTTTACGATTAAAGATTATGAAAATAATGAAATCGAATTCCATCAATATGATAAAAAAAGTAAAATAAATAAATATTTTAAGATTTAGATGAGTTACAAAAATATTAAAAAGTGCAGATTATGTAAATCTAAAAAAATAAAAAAAGTTTTATCGTTAGAGCCAACACCAATTGGAGATGATTATCTTAAAAAAAAAAATCTTAAACAAAAAAAATTTCCACTACATTTGCTGAGATGTTCTGAATGTTATTTTGTACAGTTATCAGTAAACATTGATCCAAATGAAGTTTATGGAGATTACTTATACGTTACAAAAACCTCAGCAGGTCTTCCAGAGCATTTTAAAAAATTAATTCATTTTCTTGAAAAAAAAAAAATAATTTTCAAAAATTCAAAAGTTTTAGAGATCGGATGCAATGATGGAACTCTTTTATCCTTTTTAAAAAAAAAAAATTGTAAAGTTTTGGGAGTAGATCCTGCAGTAAAAATAGTAAAAAAATTAAATTTTAAAATAATAGACAGCTTATATAATTTATATTTGGCAAATAAAATTAATAATCAGTATGGAAAATTTGACACTATCATTGCAAATAATGTAATTGCAAACATAGATGATTTGGATGAGACTTTTAAAGCTATCAGTTTAAATTTAAATGATAATGGCAGCTTTGTAATGGAAACATTTTCATTATATGGACTGTTAAAAAATAATTTATTGGATAATATTTATCATGAACATATTTCCTACATATCAATTAAGCCTATTCAAATTTTTGCAAAAAAATTTGGTTTATATTTAAAATCTGCAACTCATTTAAAAGTAAAAGGTGGTTCGCTAAGATTAATTTTTAGCAAATCCATACCAAATAAAATTGATAATAAACAAATTTTTAAAAGCATACGTATTGAAAATAATATAGTTAATCAAAAAAAATCATTTGATAGAATTAATAAGATTAATATGGAAAATAATAAAAAAATTCATAATTTTATTAAGAATAGATTTAAAAAAGGAGATAAGATATTTGGTTATGGAGCTTCTGTGGGAACTACGACCAATCTTTATAATTTAAAATTACAAAAATTTATAAAGGGTATTTTTGACGATGAAAAATTAAGACATAGTTTGTTTTTACCTGGTTCAAATATAAAAGTGTATGATCCTAAAACTATAAAATCATTTAAACCCAATTTAATAGTAATTTTCGCATGGCGATATGTTAAAAATATTTTATCCAAAAGAAATATACCCAAAAAAACTAATTTATTAATTCCTCTTCCTAAAATGAAAATTATCAAATGAAAAGAATCTTAATAATTGGTGGCTCAAGAGGTATTGGATTATTATTATTAAAAAAATTAATAGTTAGTAATTTGGTTTTTGCAACTTTTAATAAAAATATAATAAATATTAAAAATAAGAATCTAAGGATTTTTAAATTAGATTTAGAGGACATCACAAACATAAAGAAATTTGCTTTGAAATTAGAAGGAGTTAAGTTTGATGTAGTTCTTTTTATTTCATCATTAACACCAAATAAATCAATTGATAAGGGATCAAAGTTTGGAAATTTAAAAAAAAAATTTTTTGAAAAATTTTTAAGAATTAATTGTTTGGGAAATTTAATTCTTTTTGAAACTTTTTTTAAAAGCAAAATTTTTAAAAAAAATGCTTCCGTAGTTTTTTTTTCATCATTAGCAGGCTCGATAGATTTAAGGGGAAAATTAAAGCATAACAAAAAAGGTGGTAATCTATTTTATAGAATATCAAAATCAGCACTTAATTGTGTTGCTAAAAATTTAGCATATGATTTTGAAAAAAAATTAAAAATAATAGCTTTACATCCAGGATATTTAAATGTGGGATCAGGAAAAAAAGATGCTACTTTAAATACTTCACGTGTAATTCATAAAATTTGTAGACTTATTTTTAAGATTAAGGAAAAAGATAATGGAAAATTTTTAGACTTTGATAAAAAAAAATTAAAATGGTAAATAAACTGTAATGATCTTATCAAAAATATTAGATATTGGAGCAAGATATGGCATTCACCCTTCTTGGAAAAATTTTACTGGTGATGCTAATTATGATCTTATTGAAGCAGATTTAAAAGAAGTTATTAGACTTAAGAAAAAATATAAGAATTATAAAAATATCAAAATTAAAAATCTAGCTTTTGGGAAACAGGGTGACTTTTTAGAATTAAAAATTTTAAACAATCCTGCAATGAGTGGTTTTGTAGACAGAATTGATGTGACTCCAAGATATACTGGAAAAATTAAATTTCAGCAAAAAGTTGCAAAAATAAAAAAAATTCAAACAATATCTCTAAACAATTATTTAATAAAAAGTAGAAACTCCTATGATTTTTTAAAGTTAGATGTTGAGGGTTTTGAGGTTACAATTTTAAAGAATGGTATAAATATATTTAAAACATTATTAGGAGCTAGATCTGAAGTTTGTTTTACGAAAGCTTATAAATCAATACACGTTAAAAATGAGGGCACATTTAACTCACTTCATGAAATGTTTAGAAAGCAAGGATTTATTTTACTAAATCTTGATTATGATGGCAGAGGTGATTTTTACTCTAATTTGATTTCTGAAAATAGCAAATACGGACAACTTGAAAGTACAGATGCTGTTTGGGTAAAAGATCCAAAATATGCAATAAAAAATTTCACGATTGAAGAGATTATAAAATATTCCTGTTTTTTAATTTTAAACAATGGAATAGATGTCGCTTTATATATTTTAAAAAATACCTACAAAAAATTCAATCATTTTCAAAAATATAAAAATAATAAATCCTTAAAATTTATAAAACAAAAAATTTGTAAGAATTTTTACTCTCTTAAATTTCTACCAAATCAGGATATTAATAAACATAAAATATTTTTTGAAACATTATTTAATTGCCCTTATCCAGAAATGAATAAATTTAATGAAATGAGTGAGTTTAACCCCTATTAAAAAAATATGAAAAAAACGTCTTTAATTATTGGAGGTTCTAAGGGTATTGGTTTTGAAATTACAAAAACTTTATTAAAAAGAGGGGATAAGGTAATAATTGCTTCACGTAATACAAAGGATTCAAAAAAGGGAATTTCAATTGATCTAGAAGATCCGATTCAAGTAGAGAGTTTTATAAAAAAGATTAAAATTAAAAAAATAGATAATATCATTTTTTCTCAAAGATATAGAGGCAACAATCCAAATTCTGAAAGACAAGTTATGTTAGTTGCGACTAATAGTTTAATAGATGGTTTACAAAAAAAAATGAGTAATAAGTCTGCTATAATAGTTATAGGATCTGTGTGTACTGATGGAGCTATTCTAGATCAAGACTTAGAATATCACACTACAAGAGGTGGATTGGAACAATTAGTAAGATATAAAGCTATAAAATTAGGAAAAAAGGGAATTAGAATAAATTCAATTTTGGCGACCCGTTCATTAAAAAAAGAAAATAGAAAATTCTATCTAAAAAAAAATAATCAAATAAGAAAAAATCTTGAAAGAGCTACGCCTTTGGGAAGAATGTCTGATGCCAAAGATATTGCAAATACTGTTGAGTTTTTATCATCAGACAAGTCAGCTTATATTACAGGTCAGAGTATAAAAGTAGATGGAGGCTTGTCTCTAATAAACCAAGAACACATTTTGTATATATAATGAGCAAGATTATTAATATACATAATATAAATAAAATATTAAATTCATTAAAAAGGCAAAATAAAAAAATTGTTTTATGTCATGGTGTATTTGATTTGCTACACTATGGACATATTCATCATTTTAAAGAGTCAAAAAAACAAGGTGACATTTTAATAGTTTCTATCACAGCATCAAAATTTGTAAATAAAGGGCCAGGTAAACCATTTTTTAATGAGGCGATAAGAGCAAAATCTTTAGAGGCTATAAGTTGTATCGATTTCGTTTTTATCAACAATTCTACAACTCCAATCAATATAATAAATCTAATTAAACCTGATGTTTATTCAAAAGGATCCGATTATAAAAAATCATCTGAAGATTTAACAAAAAATATTAGTTTAGAAAAAAAAGCAGTTAAAAAAAATGGTGGAAAGATATTTATAACAGAAGGAATAACTTTTAGTTCAAGCAAACTAATTAATGATTTTCTATCTATAAGAGATGTTGAAAAACTGGATTTTTTGAACACAATAAAGCAAAAATTTTCGTTTCAAAACATTGTTGAAATCATTGAAAAATTATTTGATACAGAAGGTTTGGTAATAGGAGAAACTATTATAGATCAATATAATTTTTGTGAAGCAGTTGGAAAATCTGGTAAAGAACCTGTAATGGTTTTTAAAGATCTTAATACAGAGACTTATCTTGGTGGAGCACCATATGTAGCTAGACATCTTTCAAGTTTTACTAAAAAAACGCATTTAATATCAATGAGGGGAAATGATAAGAAATACGATAGTTTTATTAAAAAAAATCTTGAAAAAAATTTGCATTGTCAATTTTTATCCAGAAATAATAAACCAACTATTACAAAAAAAAGAATAATTAATTATAGCACAGGTAGCAAAATCTATGGGGTATATGATTATAGTGAAGATTTATTAGATAAGTTTGAAGAAAACAAGATTATTAAAATGATTGAAAAAATCAAAAGATTAGATTTTGCAATCGTTTCTGATTTTGGTAATGGAATGGTTACAGAAAAGATTATTCAAAAATTAAAAAAAAGAACTGACTTTTTGATTTGCAATTCACAGCTTAACGCAATTAATAGATCCTATCATAATTTAAGAAAATACAATAATGTTAAATGTGTTGTTATTAATGAATCTGAAATGAGGTATGAGTTAAGAAATAAAGATTCTAAAATAGAAAAACTAATGTCTATTCTGAAAAAAAAAATGAGTTTAGAGATATTAGTTGTGACAAGAGGAATAAAAGGCGTAGTTTTACTTGATAGAAAGAATAAATTTTATAGATGTGGAGCTTTTGCAAAAAATGTTGTTGATAAGGTAGGTTCAGGAGATACATTAATGTCAATTTTAGCAATTTTTTTAAGAAATAAAGTAGATATTGATTTGTCATTATTGGTTTCATCAGTAGCTGCAGGATTTACTGTAGAAACATTTGGTAATAGTAAAGTAATTAATAAAAATGAAATAATTAAAAGTTTATATCACATATTAAAATAACTTATGAAAAGAGATTTTATTAAAGCAAGTTCGTATTTAGATAATTATATGGATTTAATAAATACGAGCAAAAAAGATTACAAAACTATCTTTAAAATTATAAAATTATTAAAAAATATTAAATCCAAAAATAAGAAAGTTATAATTGTTGGAAATGGGGGAAGTGCAGCAATAGCAAGCCATTTTAGTGTGGATTTGACATTAAATTCAAAAATTAAATGTATAAATTTTAATGATGCAGATTTAATTACCTGTTTTGCTAATGATTTTGGTTATGAAAATTGGGTTTCTAAAGCAATTAATCTTTATGGAGATAAAGGTGATGCATTAATTGCAGTATCTTCAAGTGGAAGATCGAAAAACATAGTCAATGCATGCAAGGAAGGAAAAAAGAAAAAATTTTCTTCAATTATTACTTTTACAGGATTTGAAAAGAATAATCCTGTAAGAAAAAATGGAAAATTAAATATTTGGATAGATAGTAAAATATATAATTATATAGAAAATTTACATCAAATACTTCTTTTGATGATAGTTGATCTTATAAATAATAAATGAATGAAAAGCGAAATATCCTACCTTCTATTTATTTAGGAATTAAAAAATTTTATTTGAAGTTTAAAAAAATTTGCTTCTTTAGTGGTGTAATTGTTGCAATTCCTATTTTACTATTTTTAATTATTTTTTTAAATAAAAAAAAAATAAGATTTGGTAAATTGAGAAGAGATGTCATCGGAAATGCTACAAGTGAATTGTTTCTTTATCTTAATAAAAAAGAGACTGAGTCTGAATACTCAGACTTTTTTTATTTTGATGACAAATTTGTTTGTAATAAATTTTTAAATGAAATTTTAAAAAAAAATTTTAAATTTTTTTATTTTGCAAAACATTGTGAATTTATTGCTAAAAATATAAAATTATTTAATCGTTTTTATCTAAAGATGCCAACAAATTGGACAAAAAGAAATCAGACATTTGATGTAAACGATTATAAAATACCTAAAGAATTTTTGTTTAATGAATATCAGGATAATATTGGAAAATTATTTTTAGACAAAATTGGGTACACTGAAAATAAAAAGATTGTAACTTTAGTAGTTAGGGACAATTATTTTAAAGATAGTTTAGATTTAAATAAGTCGTGGAAATATCATGAATATAGAAATGCAGCAGTTTCTTCCTATAAAGATTCAGTTGAATATTTAATTAGTGAGGGTTTTTTTGTAATAAAAATTGGAAAAGGATCAAATCAGGAAATTAAAATAAAAAATCAAAATTTTTATGATTATTCTAGAAGTTCTCTGAATTCTGATTTTTTAGATTTTTGGATTATAAGCAAAAGTTTTTTTACCATTACAACAGGAACAGGAGTTGATGAAATTTGTGCGGTTTACAAGGTTCCAATTTTAGATACAAATTTTTTTCCGGTAGGAGTGATTAGGTCTGGTCAGAATTATTGTGTAAGTATATTTAAAAAAATTGTCCAAAAAAAAAATAATATAAAATTGAATTTAAGTGAAATGATAAAATTAGATAAAGAAAATAAAAAAATTTTTCAATCTTTTTCTTATTTTCAAGAAAAAGAATTTCATGATAAATATTATCTAGTAGACAATACTGCAGATGAAATTTTAGATTCTGTAAAGGAAATACTTGAAAGGTTGGATAATACTTTTAAAGAAACAAAAACAAATTTAGAAAAACAGAAAAAATTTTGGGAACTTTATAATTTATCTGGATTATATGATGAACATATTAAATCCAAACATTTTAAAAGTTCGATAGGACAAAAATATATTCTTGAAAATGATTGGTTGATTGTATAGAAGATTTTAATGTCTTTTTTAAGTCCAGCTGAAAAAAAAATAAGCGCTAATTTTATTAGAAAAGGTTACGTTATACAACCTGTAGAAAAAAAGATATCTCTTAGTTACGTAGATAACTTGATTAAGGATTCTATTAAAAAAATTCTAAAAACCAAAAAAAATATTAATTTAGACCTTTTGCATAAATATGTGACAATATCTGAATTAAACAAGTTTAGATTAAATCTTATTCGTCTTATTAATAGAGATAAAAATTTTAGAAAACATTATTTTAATTTAGCTAGGAATTCTTTATTTGAGCTTGTAAGCAATGAATTAATGATGCAAAAAAATATTAACTTAAGTATACAGTTTCCTCATGATAAATCTTCCTTACTACCAATTCACTCTGATGTCTGGTCAGGAGACTCTCCTTATGAAATTAATTTATGGGTTCCATTGGTTGATTGTTATAGAACAAAATCAATGTATATCCTAAGTCCAAAAGAAAATGATAAATTTAACAAACATAATAAAATTTTTAAAAATAGTTCTCAAATTTACAATTATTTAAAAAATAAACTAAAATGGATATCTATAAAAAAGGGACAGATATTAATTTTTAATCAATGTTTACCTCATGGAAATGTTGTAAATAAAGAAAAACATACAAGGATAAGTATGAATTGCAGATTTAAGAGTGTTTTTTCACCATATGGGGATAAAAAGATTGGAGAATTTTTTTCTCCAATCACTACAAGAGCAATGACAGAGATTGCAATAAATTACAATTCACCATTTAAAAATATTGATGATGAAAAATCTTAAAGGTTATATTTTTAGTAGACCATTTTTTGAAGAGCGGGCACCCCAACATGTTCAAAATATTGTGATTAAAGATTATTGTGAAAAAAAAAATTTTTTTTTTCAATTAAGTGCAACTGAATATTCTAAGCCTAAATGTGATTACATTTTATTTGAATTGTTAAAAAATATAAATAATTATAATGGAATAGTTTTTTATAGCCTTTTTCAATTACCGATAAGCAAAAAACGACGGTCTTTTTTTTATAAAAAAATGATAAGTAAAAAAAAAGAATTACATTTTGCAGTTGAAAATTTATCAGTAAAAAATCATAAAGAAATTTTAGAAATCGAAAAAATTTTTCAAATTAAAAATATTACCTCTAAAATTTTTAAGCTTGGAAAAGAAAAGTTTTATATAAATTTAAGGCACAATCAGTCAAAAAGAAATTACATCAATAGAATGACTGATAATAAAATTTATTGTATGAAAATTTCAAAAAAATATGGAAAAGACTACTGGGATGGAAATAGAAGATTTGGTTATGGAGGTTATAAATATATTAAAGATTATCATAAATATTTAGCTGAAAATTTGATTAAAGATTATAACTTAAATAAAAATTCAAAAATACTAGATATTGGTTGTGGAAAAGGTTATCTAATTTATGAACTATTTAAAATACTCAAAGGTAAAAATATTTTTGGATGTGATATATCAAGCTATGCCATAAAAAATGCTAAAAAAGAAATTAAACACAAGATTTTTAAACATGACGCTCGAAAAAAATTTAAATTTAAAGACAAAGAATTTGATCTTGTATTTTCAAGTACCACATTACATAATTTTAAGCTTCCAGAAATTTTTTTCTCATTATCAGAAATAGAGAGGCTCGGATTAAATAAATACATATGTGTTGAATCATATAAAAATGAAAAAGAACAATTTAATTTACAATGTTGGGCTTTAACAGCAGAAACTCTTATTGATAAAAAATCCTGGACTTGGCTTTTTAACAAAAGTGGCTATACAGGCGATTATGAATTTATCTATTTTAAATAATTATGAAAAAATTTAAAATTTTTATAACTGGTGGCACAGGATATATTGGTACCCGTTTATCAGAGGAATTAGCAAATGAGGGCCATATAGTTACTGCCTATGATACACAATATTTTGGAGTATCTAATTTGGATAAAACTAAAAATATTAAACTTGTTAAGGGTGATATCAGAGACATCAATCATCTGACAGAAAGTTCTAGAGATCATGAAATTTTTTTACATTTGGCTTGTATTTCTAATGATACTAGTTTTGCTTTAAATGAAAAATTATCTACTTCGGTTAATCTAGACTGTTTTGAGCCAATGGTGCTTGCAGCAAAAAAAAATAAGATTTCAAGATTTATTTATGCTTCAACAAGTTCTGTTTACGGTTTGAGTGAAAAAAAAGATGTAAAGGAAGATCATCCACTAATTCCATTAACACTTTACAACAAGTATAAGGGAGAATGTGAACCTTTACTTTTGAAGCATACTGATGAAAATTTTACTGGAGTAATTTTTAGACCAGCAACAGTATGTGGTTATTCAAAAAGATTAAGATTAGATTTAACAGTGAATATTTTAACTAATTTTGCTTACAATAAAGGTTATATAAAAGTATTTGGGGGAGATCAGATGAGGCCCAATTTAAATATTAAAGATTATATTAGAGTAGTAAAAATGTTTATTAATGCTCCTAAAGAGAATGTAAATAATCAAATATTTAATGTTGGTTATCAAAATTTAAAAGTAAAAGATATTGCACATATAGTAAAAAAAGTTTGTGAAGAAAAATACAATAAAAAAATCGATATACAGTTTGAGTCTTCAGATGATAAAAGATCGTATCATATTAATTCTGATAAGATATATGAGGAATTGAAGTTCAAACCTATACACACAATAGAAGAATCGGTAGAGGAATTGTGTGATGCATTTGATCAAGGTCTAATTCCAAATAGTTTTGATAATGATGATTATTATAATGTAAAAAAACTTTTAAAATTAAATGTTAAATAAAAAAAAAGTAATAATTACTGGAGGTGCAGGATTTATAGGAAGTCATTTGACTGATTTATTATTAAAAAAAAATTTTAAAGTAATTGTTATTGATAATTTGTCAGGGGGTATAATTAACAACATAAAACATAATTTAAAAAATAAAAACTTTATATTTTTAAAAAAAGATATTAACAAATTAAAAAAAGATGATGTGAATTTTAGAAATGTATCGTATGTATTTCATTTAGCAGGATCAGGTGATATTGTCCCATCAATTGAAAAACCAATTTCTTATGCTGAAAATAATATAATGGGAACAATTAAAATTCTTGAGGCATGTAGGCATAATAATATTAAAAAAATTATTTATGCAGCCTCTTCATCTTGTTATGGATTAGCCAGGTATCCTACTAAAGAAACTTTTGATATTTCACCTCAATATCCCTACGCTTTCACAAAGTATATAGGTGAAAAAAGTGTGATTCATTGGTCAAAAATTTATGGTATCAAATATATATCTATAAGAATATTTAATGCATATGGACCGAGAGTAAAAACCACAGGTGTTTATGGTGCTGTTTTTGGAGTATTTCTAAAACAGAAATTGGAAAATAAAAAATTAACAGTTGTTGGAGATGGTAAGCAAGGAAGAGATTTTTGCTACGTTACGGATGTTGTTAACGCATTTTATTTAGCAGCTAAAAGCAAATATTATAATCGTATATATAATGTTGGTTTTGGTAAACCTAATTCTATTCTCAAACTGGTAAAAATAATAGGATCAAAAATTGAGTTTATAAAGAAAAGACCAGGTGAACCAAAATATACGTGGGCAAATATCTCTAAAATAAAAAAAGAGTTAAAATGGGAGCCAAAAATCAGTTTTGAGTCAGGTGTAAAAAAAATGTTGGATAACATTTCTGATTGGAAAAATGCACCATTATGGGATCGAAATTCCATCAATAAAGCTACTAAGGCTTGGTTTAAGTACTTAAAATAATGAAATTAATTAAAGATATAAATTTTCAGTTTGGTTTTATCTTTTCAATTATTTTTTTAATTTTAGGGATCTATTTTTTTGACAATATAAACGTAAAAATAATATTATTTATTTGTTTTTTTATTTTATTAATTATTTCATTCTTAAAGCCAAAAGTTCTTGAAAAACCTACAAAATTGTGGATTAGATTGGGTTTTTTTTTAGGAAAGATTATTTCTCCAATATTTCTTTTTTTAATTTATTTTTTTTTAGTCACTCCAATTGGAATTTTATTGAAACTAATTAAAAAAGATGTTCTTTTACTTAAGATGGATAAAAATAAGAATTCTTATTGGATAAATAAAAGTAATAATACCTCAAACATGAGAGACCAATTTTGATTGATTTTTTAAAAGAATTTGTGAGATTTTTAATGGTTAGAAAAAAGTATTGGTTGTTTCCAATAATAATTATTTTAATGGCTTTTGGCAGCTTGATTGTATTGACACAAGGATCTGCAATAGCACCATTTATATATACGATTTTTTAAAGTGAGCACTATCCTGGGAATATCTGCATTTTACCATGACAGTGCAGCTTGCCTTATTAAAAATGGTGAAATAATAGCTGCAGCGCAAGAAGAGAGATTTACAAGAAAAAAGCACGATGCAAATTATCCATATAATGCAGTAAATTTTGTTTTAAGCTATGAAAAATTAAATTTAAGCCAAGTGGATCAAATAGTTTTTTTTGAAAAGCCTTTTTTAAAATTTGAAAGACTTTTAGAAACATATGTTGCATTTGCTCCAAAAGGTTTTAATTCTTTTAGGAAGGCAATGCCGTTATGGATTAAAGAAAAACTCTTTCAAAAAAATTTTTTATTCAAAGAACTTAAAAGACATGACAGTAATTATAAATCTGATAAAAATATTTTTTTTTCAGACCATCACTTAAGTCATGCATCAAGTGCTTTTTTCCCCTCACCATTTGATGAAGCAATTGTTTTAACAGCAGATGGTGTTGGTGAGTGGGCAACAACCACTGTGGCAATTGGAAAAAAAAATAATTTAAAAATTTTAAAAGAAATTCATTTTCCTCATTCCTTGGGACTTCTTTATTCTGCTTTTACTTACTATATAGGATTTAAAGTAAACAGTGGAGAATATAAATTAATGGGTTTGGCACCTTATGGTGATCCTATTTATGAAGAAAAGATAAAAGAATTAATCGATATAAAAGAAGATGGATCATTTAGATTAAATCAAAAATATTTTAATTATGCTACAGGCTTAACCATGACAAATAAAAAATTTCATATTTTATTTGGTCAAAATCCCAGAGATCCTATCAAAGAAAAAATTACTCAATTTCATATGGATATAGCAGCGTCAATTCAGAAGGTTACTGAAGAAATTATGATTAAATTGCTAAAGGCAATACGAAAAGAACATAATATAAGAAATTTATGTTTAGCTGGAGGTGTTGCTTTAAATTGTGTTGCAAATGGTAAAATACACTCAGAAAAAATTTTTGATAATATTTGGATACAACCAGCTGCAGGAGATGCGGGAGGTTCCTTAGGGGCTGCACTGGCTTTATGGTATATTGATCAAGGAAATGAGAGAAAAATCAATTCTAAAGATGATATGAAAGGATCATATCTTGGGACTGAATTTCCTCAAGACTCAATAGAAAAGCAGCTTAAATCTATTGGAGCAATATTTGAAACTGTAGAATATAAAAAGTTAATCGATCAAACTTCTAACTTTTTATCTGATGGAAAAGCTATTGGCTGGTTCCAGGGTAGAATGGAGTTTGGACCCAGAGCATTAGGAGCTAGATCAATTTTAGCTGATCCCAGATCTGACAAAATGCAAAAAAATTTAAATTTAAAAGTTAAGTTCAGAGAGAGCTTCAGACCTTTCGCTCCATCGATACTCAGAGAGGATTTAAGCAGTTGGTTTGATTTAAATGTTGATACACCTTACATGTTGTTAGTGAGTAAAATCAAAAATAATATTAAAATTGATATGACCAACGAAGAAAAAAAACTTTTTGGAATTAAAAAATTAAACATAAAAAGATCTTTAATACCAGCTGTAACACATGTAGATTACTCAGCTAGAATTCAGTCAGTTAGAGAAGATACAAATAAATGTTATTATGATCTATTATCTAAATTTAAAGAAAAAACTGGATGTCCAATTCTTGTTAATACTTCTTTTAATGTAAGAGGTGAGCCCATTGTAAATTCTCCGATTGATGCTTTTAATTGTTTTATGGGTACAGACTTAGACTATTTAGTCATAGGAAATTGTATCTTAGATAAAAAAAAACAAAATTTAAGTTTAAAAAAAGATTACTCTAAAGAGTTTGAGTTAGACTAATAGATGATAAATTTAAATAAAACTATTTTAACTTTTATATCAATTATTTTGGTTATATCATTTCTAGAGATTAGCTTGAGGCTATATGTTAAGGCAAATACTGGTAATTACGAACTTGAGATGATGAAATATGCTAAGGAGCTGAAAGAAATAAAAGTCTATAACGCTCAAAGATATCTCAAACATAAACCCAATAAAGAAAATATTAAGATAATGAATATTGAAATTAGTACAGATCAGAGAGGATTTAGAAAAAATAAAGTAAAATTTTCTGAAGATTTACCTAAAATAATTTTATTAGGTGACTCTATGACGTTTGGTTTTGGATCTGAGATTACATTTTCAGATATACTCCAAGAAAAATTTAAAAAAAAATACGTATTTTTGAATACTGCGGTTGGAAATACAAATACAATTATGCAAGTATCTTATTTTTTCTCTGAAATGACAAACCTTAATCCAAAATTTGTAATTTTAAATTTTTACATAAACGATCTAGAAAGTATTAATTTAGACAAAAAGAATTTACTTAGTTCAAATTTTTATCTATATAATTTTGTTAATTTTAGACTGAATTTGATTAATTCAAAAAAGAAAAATTATGTTAACTATTATAAAAATACCTTTTTAAATGATAAGATTAAAAAACAAACATTTGATAAAATTTTAGATTTAAAAGAGTACTCAAAAAAAAATGATATTATTTTTTTAGTAAATTTTATTCCAGATTTAAGAGAAATAAACAATTATCCATTTAAAAATGAGGAAAATTTTTTGAAAAAATTCCTTTCAGAAAATGATATTCCTTTTATAGAAAATCTTGAAAATTTTAAAGATTTGGAGCCCAGAGATTTGTGGGTTTCAAATACAGATCCGCATCCTAATGAAAAAGCACACTATATTTTAAGTACTAATTTAGGAGAATATATTGAAAAAGAATAATATTTTTATTTTATTATCATTAACTACCTTACCTTTAATTTTATTTCTAATTTTTGAGTTATTATTTTATTCATCATATAAAATTTCAAATAATAAATTCTTTGAAAATTTTCATGAAGCTAGCAAAAGAAAAGCATACTCTTACTTTAGTTTAGAAAATAATTTTAGAGACATTGAAACAAAAAAAATAAAAGTAGCAATATTTGGTGGAAGTATTGCTTATGGTTATGGAGTACCTAACAATTTTGGAAATATTATTAAACAATTGAATATAGACAATATGTTGGTTCATAATTATAGCGAAAATGGAGGTGTTTTTTCAAAATACCAGAGTGAATTAATTGAAATTTTAATACCGTATTATGATTATTTTATTGTCTACTCTGGTGACAATGAAATTTGGGCAAACCTATGCTTTAAAGCAATAGAGAATGAACAGATAATTTTACCAGATAATATGAAAATTGATAACAAATGTAGAAAATCTCATGAAAAAAAAACAAAAAAAATTCTTCAATTAATTAGAAATGAAAATAATTTTTTTGATAATTCAATAAATTTTTTTAAAGAGAATTCAAGATTTTTTTTATTTATTAATCGAATATTTTTTAAATTAAAACAAAATATTCCAACCAAGTTATCAAAAGATAAAGAAATAAAAAAATTTAATTATTTTGTGAATGAAGATTTTTTTAATAATGACGAAAAATTAAAATTAATCAATAATTTCAAAACTTCTCTCAACCAGATTAAGAATAAGTTGAATAGTAAACAAAAGTTAATATTGATCAAACCATTATCTAATGATTTAATACCCCCAACTTTTGACCATATAAACAAAAAAATCAGTAGAGAAAAATTTTCAAAAATTGAGGATTATGTAAAAAATAATTATTATAAAATTTTGAATGATAAAGATTTTATAATCAAAGATATGAATTATGATATTAATCATCTAGATTTTTTTAGAGGTATTAATTGTTTAAAAATGAATAAAGAATTTGGTAATTGTTTGAAATTTCTTATTAAATCAAGAAATAATGATAAATTCCCATTAAGAATTTTAAAAGAAATAGAAGAGGAAATAATAAATTCAAAAAATGCCAAGATAACAGTAATTAATTTAGATGAATACGTGCTATCAAAAAATGACATAGACTCCTATAAAAGTTACTTTATTGATGCCCAGCATTTATCACTTAAAAGTCATCTACTTATAGCCAAGGAAGTTTTGAAAGAAATTTATTCAGATAGAAAAAATTTAACTTTTAAAAAATTAGATGAATGTGAAAATTATTTATTAACCTGGAATAATAAAAAGTATGAATTTATTAATGATAAAAAGTTTTTTAGGAATATTCTAAATGAACGATTAGATTGGCAGGAAACATTCATGGCAAAAAGCGACCATAAATATAATTTGAATTTTTTTAATCAGGATACAAAAAGAAAAATTTTAAAATGTTTAAATTGAATATTGAAATAAGGTGATAGTTTTTCTTAATAGGCAAATAAACCATATAAAAAAAAGAGGTTTTAAAGAAATACCTATAAAATTTTTAATACTTATTAAGATTATAATTTCAAAAATAGGTTTAATTATATCTTTCCCAATTTTAATAATTGTTATTATGCTTAAACCATTGATACTAATTAGATTTGGAATATTAAATGCTCAAAGAATTGGGCATTTTACAAGTAATACTGATCTATATTTTTTTAAAAAAAAAAATGAGCAATTAAATAAAAATAAGATTATTTGTGATATAGTTTCTTATAACACCCCTATTTGTAATAAATTTCTATTTGATAAGATAAAAAAAATTATTAAATTACATCATTTTATTTATGTAAGACCAATTTATGATTTAATTTTATTATTATCCTTTAAGCTTAATTTTTTCAAAGATTTTTTAATACCATCTTTTGCACCATCTATATTTAAAGATGCTGATCATGATACAGATGATATTCTTGTTAAAGAGAAACCACTTATAGAATTTTCAAATGAAGAATTAAAAGTCGGTTACGAGCTTTTAAAAAAAATGGGAATAAATAATAACAAATTTATTTGCTTAATAATAAGAGATAAAAAATATTTAGAAAAGAGATTTAATCGTAATGATTGGTCTTATCATGATCATAGAAATATCGATATTGATGATTGTAACGAAATGATAAATGAATTAACAGAATTAGGTTATTATGTAATCAGAATGGGAAGAGATGTTGAAAAACAAATTAGTATAAAAAACAAGAGTGTAATTGATTATGCTAATAGTGAATTTGTGTCAGATTTTGCAGATTTTTTTTTATTTTCAAGGTGTGAATTTTGTATTTCCTCTGGAACAGGTCCTGACATGATTGCTAGAATTTTTAGAAAAAAAGTTGGAAGAGTTATGGTTCCAATTGGATCTTTTCACACATCATCTTTGGATATTAATGCTGTCATCCCCCACTATTCAACGAAATTAAAAAGATATTTAGATTTAAAAGAAATCCATGATCTTGGATTATTAACAGCCCTTAAAAATTCTATTTTTGAGGATAAAGGTGTTAAACTTATAAAGAATAAAGAATTATTCAAAAATTTTGGTAAATTCTGTGTTAAATTACATGAAAATAAACCCTTAGACTCAGATTTTAAAATTAAACAAAATTTATTTTGGAAAGAGTTTATAAGATATAAAAAGAATAGTAATTGGAAAATTAATTCAAAAGTATTTTATAATCAAATAGGTGATTTAATTAAATAACTATTCAAAATGTATAAAAATCTTAAAAATATAATAGCTTTAATTTTTAGTCTTTCAAAAGTAAATTTTTTTTATTTAAATTTTTTTTTACTTATTGATCTCTTTGTAACGACTATATCAGTTTTTTCAATAGTACCTTTGGCTGATCTTTTAGTAAATCCAGAATTAAATAATCCATCAAAAATTACTGAGTATTTAATTATTTATCTCAATAGATTTGGAATTGAAGCATCACTTATAATATTTTCTTTAATTTTTTTAGTTTCGTTATTAATAAAAGGATTTATCTCAGTTTTGATTAATCATTTTAGTCTAAAAATAAAATATAGTTTTATAGAACAATTATATGAAAATGGTTTTCAACAAATTTTGAATACTAATTGGACTTTTTTTACAAATAATAAATCTGGACTTATTTCAAATACTTTTTTGAGAGAAGTAATGAATATTGGAACAGCTATAAGTAGCATTTGTAAATGTTTTGCTGCTTTTATCCAAATATTGGTTTTATTGATAATACCACTGCTAATTAATGTGGAAATAACTTTATTTATTTTTTTATTATTCATTTTAATTTATTATTTAGTAAGTATTTTGACAAATCCTATTAGTTCTGAATTAGGAAAAAAAAATACTAAAACAGCAAATGAAATAAACAGTATAGTAAATCAAGTTATTAACTACGCAAAAATTATTATTGCAAATAATAAAAGAAATTTTTTTATTAACTTTATAACTAGTATTTTTAGATCTCATGTAAAGATTACTTTAAAATATCAGTTTCTTAACAATCTTGTTAATTCATTTACACAACCAGTTGGATTTTTGATAATAATCGGTGTGTTTATCTATTTTTCAAATAAAGGAGTACTGCTTATTTCGGAATTTTCAGCAATATTCTATAGTTTATTAAATATAACAAGATTAGTTGGAAGCGCTCTTTCTCTGCAACTAAATATTAGTAATTTTATTCCAAGCTATAAGCAATACACAAATCTTCTAAATTCATCTAAAAAAGAAAGACTCAACTTTGGAAAAGAAATATTTAAAGATTTTAAAAATGAAATTTATTTTAAGAACATTTCATTTTCATATGAAAAGAAAAATCTAATATTAAATAAAGTTTCTTTTTCAATTAAAAAAAATTCAATTGTTGGGTTAATTGGGAAGTCGGGTTCTGGAAAATCCACAATAGCCGATATATTACTGATGATGTTAAAACCCTCTAATGGAGAAATATATATAGATAATAAAAAGTTATCAAATTATGAATTAGGAAGTTTTAGGAATAAAGTTGGATTTATTAGTCAGGAAATTTATTTTTTTAATGATACACTTAGAAATAATCTCGATTGGTTTTCTAATAAAAAAAATACTAATGAGGAGATTTATAGAGTTTTAAAATTAACTGGGTCCTATAATTTTGTTAATAATTTGCCAAATAAATTAGATACTATAATCGGGGATAAAGGTTTAAAATTATCTGGAGGACAAAGACAAAGACTATCTTTTGCTAGAGCCCTTCTCAGAAAACCCAAGATTTTAATCCTAGATGAGGCAACAAGTTCTTTAGATGCTATTTCAGATAAGATCATTAATAATACAATCAAAAAAATTAGCATGAAAGAAGATATCACAATACTAATAATTTCCCACAAAACCTCATCAATGAGCATTATCGATAGACTAATTTTGATTGATGATAAAAAAATAAAAGTACTAAATAAAAAAAAAAATGAACCTATAAATAAAAATATTGAGTATAAGAAATTTACAAAAACATTAAATTAAAATTTGAAATAGTTATGAAAAATTTAAAGTTAACAATTATGAGACCTAAAGGTTTCCATAACAATATTGAAAAAATAGTTAAACAAGCTTCAATTAATGTTTCAAAAAAATCTGGCTGGACAAAAATAAAAAAATGTCCCGCATGTAAAAGTAATATTAATGAGAATTGGTTATTAAAAAATAAAATACTAATTAAAAGTTGTTTAAAATGTGGTTTAGGCTATTCCTCGATGCAACCTAAGAATTTAGAAGATGTATATAATTTGAAATCAGAAATCCTAAATAAAAAAAAAACTCACAAAAGAAGAGCAAAGTATTTCACCAAGACTTTTGGAAAAGATAGAATAAAATTTATAAAGAAATTTAAAAAAAAAGGGTCTTTATTAGATTTTGGGTGTGGAACAGGAGAATTCGCAAATCTTGCTAAATCAAATTTTGAAACTTCAACTTTTGATTATAGTAAAAAAATGACTGAATTTGTTAATAAAACATATAAAATTAGATCATTTAATCGACTAGAAAATATTAAGACAAAATTTGATATAATTACTATGTATGATGTAATTGAACATCTAAAAGAACCAAAAAAAACTTTAGAAATCTTAAAGGATAAATTAAAAAAAAAAGGAATAATTGTAATTTATACACCTAATAAAAACTCATTAGCTTTTGATTATTTAAAAGAAAAATCTAATTTATGTACTACACCTTTCCACTTAACTTATTTTACAATTAATTCTGTAAAAAAAATGGTAAATAAAAATTTTAAAATTATATTTTCCAAAACATTTGGATTAGATATAATAGATATTTTGACTTTCATCAGAGATAGAAAATATATAAAAATAAATAACAAAGATAAAAATAAAATACTTTCAATACAAAATTTAATCGATAAGATAAATTATTCAAATCATTTAAGAGTAGTATTAAAAAAGGTTTAAATTAAAACATGAATATATTAATAACAGGTGGCCTTGGATATGTGGGAAGTGTTATATCAAGTCATTTGTCTAAAAATAATAAAGTTATAATTATTGATAAATTATTATTTAACAACTCTCAATATAAGAAGATTAAAAATAAAAATATAACTTTTTATAAATGTGATATTTTAGATTTTACAAAAGTAGAGAGTATCTTTAGTAAAGAAAATGTTGATATAGTAATACATCTTGCTGCGATAGTTGGAGATCCAGCAAGTAAAGCCCAACCAGAAATGACAAAAAAATTAAACTGGCACGCTTCTAAAAAAATTTTTAATTTTTCTAAAAAATATAATGTTAAAAAATTTATATTTTTTTCTACATGTAGCAATTATGGATTAAGCAAAAAATCAAAATTATTAAAAGAAAATGATAAATTAAAACCATTATCTTTATATGCAAAAACAAAAGTTGATTTTGAAAAGTATCTAATGAAAGACTCAAGCATAATTCAGAAGATTATACTGAGAATCTCAACTCTTTATGGTTTTTCTCATAGAATGAGATTTGATCTAACTGTAAATGAGTTTATAAAAAAAATGTATCATAAGGAAAAACTTGAAATTTATCATAAAGACACTTGGAGACCTTATTTAAGTTTAGAGGATTTAAAGTTAATTGTATCAAAATTGATTAATTATCCATTTAAGAAAAATAAAATTATACTTAATACTGGATTTAATAATGAAAACTTCAGTAAAAAAAATATTGTCGATAAAATTGAAAAACAATTAAAATTTAAGCCAAAATACACCTATGTTGAAAAAGCGCATTTTGATAAAAGAAATTATAGAGTTGATTTTACAAAGTTAAAAAAAATGAAAATTAAACAAAGATTTAGTTTTGAAAAAAATATGAAATTAATAATTTCGTATTTAAATAAGATTAACAAAAGAAAATCAAATTATAAAGTTTTTTATAATCACAAATGAAAATAAAAAGTAATTTATATGAACCATATTTAAATAAATCTGACAATTTCTTTGTAAAAAATTGTATTAATGATGGTTGGGTTTCAACAGCGGGAAAAAATATAGATAAGTTTGAAAAAAAAATTAGTAGTTTTGTAAAATCAAAATATTGTCTTGCTTTAAATTCTGGTACATCAGCATTGGATTTATCTCTTAAAGTATTAGGAGTTAACTCTAGTCATACAATTTTAGTTCCAACAGCAACATTTGTAGCACCGATTAATGCTATATTGTATAATAATGCTGAGCCAATTTTTATTGATGTTGATGAAAATTTAAACATCAATATTTCCGACGTTACTAGATATTTAAAAAATGAAACGACTAGAAAAAAAGGATCATTAATTTCTAAAAATAATAAAAAAATAATTAAAGCAATAATAATAGTCCATGTTTTTGGTAAACCTGCGGATATTTTAGATCTTATAAAAATATGTAAAATTTATAATATTAAAATAATAGAAGATGCATCAGAAAGTTTGGGTTCTTATTACATTAAAAAAAAAAATAAATTTCATACTGGAACTATTGGAGATTTAGGATGTCTTTCATTTAATGGTAATAAAATTATTACAACAGGATCAGGTGGGATGTTAATGACAAATAATAAGAAATATTTTACTAAAGCTAAATATTTGGCAAGCCAGTCAAAAAATAATTCAATATATTTTGTACATGACAACGTTGGATATAATCTTAGAATGAATAATTTAAGTGCTTCTTTAGGATTATCACAATTAAAAAAAATCAATTATATTTTATTTAAAAAAAAAAGAGATTATGAACTATATGAAAAATTAATTAATAAAGAAAATTTTGAATTAATGAAAACCCCAACTGACACAATAAGTAATAATTGGTTAAATATTATTAAAATAAAAAAAAAAATATCATTCGATAGATTAAAAAAAATAATTAAAATTTTACATGAAAAAAAAATATACGTCAGACCATTATGGTATCCAAATCACTTACAAAAATTTTTAAAAAGATATACAAGATATAATTTGAAAAATATTAATTTATTATTTACCCAAATAATTTGTTTACCTAGTAGCCCTAGTTTAAAAAAAAAAACAATAATAGAAATCTGTAAAACTTTAAACAAAATTAAAATTTGAAAAGTATTTTTTTAGGTAACAGGCTCGAGTCTTTTTTAGTGCTCAAAAAATTTACCGATATAAATAATATTATTACTTCTAAAGGTTCTTATGTTGACAGATATGTTTATGAAAAAAAAAAAATCATTTATATAAAAAAAAAAAATTATAATAAAATTTTCCTTTTATTGAGAAATACAAACGTTAAGGTAATTTTGTCTGCTGGATTTACTAAAATAATACCAGAAAAATTTCTATCAAAAAATAAGTTAATCATTAATTCTCACCCATCCCTTTTACCAAAATTTAAAGGTTATAGACCAATATATGAGGCTGTAAAACAAAATCAAAAATATATTGGTGTTACAACACATTTTATAACTGGTAAACTAGATTCTGGAAAAATCATTTATCAAAAAAAACTATTTTTAGGAGAAAAAAAAAATCTAAAACAAATTCATAATTTAATGTTTTCAATTATAGAACCAAATAATTTAAGAAAAACTCTTGAAAGATTTATTAAAATTTAATGAAAAAAAAAAAGCTAATCGGTGGTGAATTTTACGCTTCTAAATTTAAAAGCAAAAATAAAAATTTTCCAAAAATTTTTAATAATGGAACCTTCTTCCAGTCTGGTAGATCAGGTTTGAATTTTTTAATTAATAATTTGAAACAAATGAATAAGATTTATCTCCCAGCGTATTCATGTCATTCAATAAATGACATTATAAAAGATAAAAAAAAAATTATTTATTATGATATTGATAAAAATTTTCATCCAATCTTAAAAAAAAAAATTAAAAATAGTTTAATAATTATTTCTGACTATTTTGGAAAAAAAATAAGTGTTAAAAACTTTGATGATAATTTGATTATTCATGACATTTCACATTCTTGGTTTAATTATAAGAAAATTAAGAAAATTAAAAATTACTATTATTTTTCAAGTTTAAGAAAATTTGGATTTTATAATCTTGGAGGCTGGTGTTCTTTAAAATTTAAAAAAAAATTAAAAATATCTGAGAATAAATTAAGCAATAAACTATATAAATTAAGGAATGAAAAATATAATTTGATAAATAATAAATTATTATATGATAATTTGATTAATCAGAATTACTTAGTAAAAAAATTTAATAATTTAGAAAGGGAAATTATAAAGGATAAAAAAATTATCCAAAAAAAAAATATAGCAAACATAACTAATTTAAATTTAACTAGAATTGGGAAAATAAGAAAAAAAAACTATTATTATTTGAAAAAAAAAATTAATTCTAAATATATCATAGATCTTAATTTAAAAAAAAATGAAACACCTTTGTTTTTTTTACTAAAATTTTTTAATGAAAAAGAGAGGAATAAAATAAGAAATTTTCTAATAAGAAATAACATTTTTTGTCCAATTCATTGGAAAATTAAATATGACAAATTTAACAATTCTAATAAATTATCAAAAAAAACTTTGTCCATACCAATAGATCATAGATACAATACTTCTGACATGTCATTTATAATTAATACTTTTAAAAGATATAAAAAATCCTTTTTAAAAACTGTATGAAAAATATTTTAGATAATATTTTATATTTTATAAAACTTTTAATAAAAATAAAAATTATTCTATCAAAGCCACCAAAAAAAAAGATTTTGATTTTTGATAAAGAAGGTTCATCAACAAAATATTATAAAATGTTTTATAAAAAAAATTGTACAGTACTAGATGTTAGAGGTGAAAGTATAAATATTTACGTAGTACTAAGATTATTAATAAAATTTCAAATTTCTTTGAATAATTATATCAAAGAATATATAAATTTATCTAAACCTAAATTTATTTTTCATAATTCATACAACAGACGTTTCTTCTTAATAGATAAAAAAGATTATAAATTTGATTTTATAAAAATTTTCACACAATCAGAATTAAAAAGTAAACTTGAATACCAAAAAATTTTCTTTGGACTTAGAAATAAACAAGTAGATTATTTATTTGTATGGAACCATGGTTATAAAAAAATGTTTAATAAATACATTGAGGGAAATTTTATAGTTTCAGGAATTTTTTTTAATAATATTGGACCTAAAATTGAAAATAAAAATTTAAAAAAAAAACTATCTTTTGTGTCTCAGTACAGACTACCAAAAAAAAATGTTAATAAGATTGTAAACCAACCATTTAACAGGAAATTTTCATGGCAACAATTTCATCAACCTGAAGTAGATATTGCAATACTTTTGAAAAAATTTTGCGAAAAAAAAGGAATTCATTTTGAAATCGTTGGAAGTTCTATTGATAATTTTAAAAATGAAAAAGAATATTATGAAAAATTTTTGGGAAAAAAAAACTGGATTTTTCTAAGGTCTACGGCAAAAAAACGAGGATTAATTTTAACTTTAAAATCAAAATTTGTAGTAACTATAGATTCTACCTTAGGATATGAATGTTTATCTAGAGGACAAAGAGTAGGTTTTTTTACAATAAGAGATAGATATATTAATTATGATCATTTAAAATTTGGATGGCCTAATAAATACCCATTAGAAGGTCCATGCTGGACTTGTAGTGGTGGCAAAAAATCTTTTAATAGAATTATAAATTTTTTAATAAATGGGAGTGAGCAAAAGTGGAAATTTGTCAGGGAGAAGAGCTTAAAACATTTAATAACCTATGATTCTGGTAATTCCAAATATTTAGTATTTTTAAAAAAAATGAAAATTATTTAATTTTTTTAAATCTTTAAGTTCTAAATTATTTTTATAATATAATAGCAAATTATAATTCATTATCGTACAATGACTCTTAAACCACTAAAAATGATAAAAATTTTAACAGTTACAGGCTCGAGGTCTGAATACGATATTCTATATCCATTGCTTAAAAAATTGGAAAACGATAAAATGTTTGAGTTAACTATTATGTTATGTGGTTCTCATTTAAGTAAAAATTTCGGTAAAACAATTGATTATGTAAAAGCAGATAAATTTAAAAATATTCTAAAGTTAAAATCAATTTTTAAAAAACAAAATGATAATATTCAAATTTTTAACTCCTATAGTCTTGTAAGCAAAAAGATTTCAAAAATTTTAACTAAAAAAAAAATTGATATATTATTAATTTTGGGAGATAGATTTGAAGCACACGCAGCATCGATTGCTGCCTTTTTTTTAAAAAAAAAAATTATACACATTGGTGGAGGTGATACCTCACTTGGTTCCATGGATGAATATTTTAGAAATTCTATTTCATTGATGAGCGACTTACACTTCCCAAAAATCTTAAAACATAAAAAAAAATTAATTAATTTGGGAGTAAAAAATGATAAAATTTTTCCTGTAGGTTCTTTGTCAAATGAAAATTATATTAAAGTTTTTGAAAAAAATTTTTTTTTAAAAAAACCTTTTGCCTTAGTAACTTTTCATCCTGTAACAAACTCAAAGAATAAAAAAGATAATAATATCGAAATATTAATAAAAGCTTTAGCTGCTCAGAAAGGTTTAAAATTTTTATTTACTGCCAGCAATCATGATGAGGGTGGCAAAGAAATAAATGATAAGCTTAAAAAGCTCTCAAATAAAGATAAACGATTTATTTATATGCCAAATTTAGGTCGAAAACTATATTACCAAGCTATGAACAATTGTGAATTTATGATTGGAAATTCCTCAAGTGGTATAGTTGAGTCTATGATTTATAAAAAGCCATCAATAAATATACTGCCAAGACAATTAGGCAGAAAAGGTAATAACAATTTAATTCATTGCAAAAATGATTATTTATCAATATTGAAATCAATTAATAAAGTTAAATCAAAAAACTTTAAAAAAAAGTGTAAAAATTTGAATAATATTTTTTTAAACAATGATAGAAAACCAAGTCAAATGATAATAGAAAAAATATTAAAAAATTATGTATAAAATAATTATACTGGATTTAAGTGGTCATGGACAGTATTTGGAACTAAATCTAAAAAAACTTGTAAAATAAAAATAATTTTTTATGATTTTAAGCTCAATTAAAAATAACAAGGATTGGATTGATATTATTAATAAATTCCCAGAGAAATTACAGGATATATATTACCATCCAGATTATATAAATATGAATTGTCTAAAGAATGACTCGGAAGGCTATATGTTTGTTAATCAGAATAATAATGAAATATGGGCTTATCCATTTATAAAGATAAAAATTCCAGATTTTGAAATAAATTTAAAAGATAAAATTTATTACGATTTAGAAACTCCCTATGGTTATGGTGGACCCATATCTAATTCACAAAACAAAAAATTTATTAAAGAAAGTAATGATAAGTTTAACCAATGGATGAAAAAAAATAATATTATTGCAGAATTTTTTAGATTTCACCCACTACTTAAAAATTTGGATTTGGTGGATAATAGTATTGAGATAATAGAAAATAGAAAAACCTGCAGCATTAAATTAGATAATTTAGAGGAAAATGATCTGTTTTATACTCCAAAAGTAAACAACATGATAAGAAGAGCCGAAAATAGCAATTTGATATCCTTTATAAGTAAAGACAAAAAAGATTTCTTAGATTTTAAAAAAATTTATGAGGATTTAATGAAACTAAAAAATGCGGATAAAGATCTTTTTTTCTCTGATAATTATTTTGAGAAGCTATTTCAATTAATAAAAAAAAATGGATTCTTATCAGTAATTAAAAACGATAAATCACAATTTTTAGCAGCTGCTGTTTTTCTTTTTAGTAAGAAAATGTGTCATTATCACTTATCAGCTACTAATCATAAGTATAATTACCCTGGTATTAATAATTTATTAATCCATAAAGCAGCACTTAATGCAAAAAATATGAAAATTGATATTTTACATCTTGGAGGTGGAAATACAAATTTAGATAAAGATAGCTTATTTTTGTTTAAAGAGTCTATGTCAAACTTAAAACACTTTTTTCACATTGGAAAAAGAATTAATAATATTGGTGTTTATAAAAAAATTAAAGAAAAATGGAAAAAGCAAAACCCTGAGTTAGAAAAAAAATATTCATACAGATTATTATGCTATCATGCTAGATAATTGATAATTACATGAAAAAAAAAACAATAATTATTGCTGAAATTGGTGTTAATCATAATGGGTCATTAAATATTGCTAAAAAATTAATTTTGGCTGCAAAAAAATCTGGAGCTGATTATGTAAAATTCCAAACTTGGATATCAGATGAAGTTTTTTCTAAGCATACACCTAAAGCTAAATATCAAAAAAAAAATACTATTAAAGATGAAACAGCCTTAGAATTAGCAAATAAATTAGAGTGGAAAATTGATAAACATTATAAAACTTTTTTATTTTGTAAAAAAAATAGAATTAAATATTTAACTACTTTTCATGATATCAAATCTTTAAAATTTCTAAAAAAATTTGATTTAGATTTTCTTAAGATTGGTTCTGGAGATATAACAAATTTCCCATTCCTTAAAGAGTGTGCAAAATTTAAAAAAAAAATATTATTATCAACTGGAGCTTCTAGTCTTCAAGATGTCAAAAAATGTCTGAAATATCTTATTAAAAATGGAGTAAAAAAAAAAAATCTAGTATTAATGCAGTGTAATTCTGCTTATCCAACGCCACTAAAAGATATCAATTTAAATGTGCTTAAAACTTATAAAAAAAAATTTGGAACTGAATTAGGTTTTTCAGATCATTCTAAGGAGATACATACATCTATACCTGCTGTTTGTTTGGGAGCAAACTATATTGAAAAGCATTTTACTTTAGATGAAAAAATGAAAGGACCAGATCATCAGACAAGTTTAAATCCAAAAAAATTTAAAGAGATGGTGAGTTTAATTAGAGATACGGAAGTATTATTAGGATCTAATGATAAAAAAGTTTCCAAAAGTGAGAAAATTAATCAAAATATTATTAGAAAATCTATTTTTGCTAGTAGAGATATAGTTAAAGGTGAAAAATTTTCTTTATCAAATCTTTCAGTTAAGAGACCTGAAATAGGTCTTAAACCATCTGAATTCGAAAAGGTTTTGGGTAAAAAAGCAAAGAAATTTTTTTTTAAAGATGATCCTATATACAAAATTTTTTAATATTGGAAGATGATATTTTTAGACAAACATAGAATAAAAGAATTTATAATTAATATAAACTCAACAATTAAAAATGCGATAGAAAATCTTCAAAAATCAAAAGCTCAAATTTGTTTAGTTATAGACAAAAACAGATTAATGGGAACAGTAACTGATGGTGATATTAGAAGAGGAATCCTTAGGGGTTTAAATATTACTGATAAAATTTCATTAATAATGAATAAAAAACCAATTGTTTGTAAAAATGATAATTTAAAAAAAAATATTTTAAATTTAATGAAAATCAATCAAGTTTTACAAATCCCAATAATAGATCATGCTAGAAAAATTACAGGCATGTATTTTTTAAATAATTTTTTATTAAAAAAGAAATTTAATAATCCGATTATAATTCTTGCTGGAGGAAAAGGAAAAAGAGTAATGCCCTACACTAAAAATATTCCTAAACCAATGCTCGAAGTTTATGGTAAGCCAATATTGGAGCATATTATAAATAATTTAAAATCTCAGGGATTTAATAATATTTTAATATCTGTTAACTATAAAAAAGAAAAAATTATAAAGTTTCTTAAGAATGGCAAAGATTTAGGTGTTAACATTAGATATATTAATGAAAAAAAGGTTATGGGTACCTCAGGTTGCCTTTCATTAATAGATAAATCAAAAATATCAACTAAGGAAATAATTTTGTTAAATGGAGATATAATTTCATCACTTAACATAAGTGAGATGCTTGAGTACCATAGACAAAATAAAGCAACAGCAACTATGGCCTCACTGGAATTTCAAATGGAAAATCCGTATGGTGTAATTAAAACTAATGATGAAAAAATAATTGGATTTGAAGAAAAACCTATTAATAAAACTAGTATAAATGCAGGCATATATATTATTGACAAAAAAAATCTTAAATACGTTCCAAAAAAAAAATTTGATATTACAGACTTGTTTACACTTCTTTTAAAAAAGAAAAAAAATATAATTATTTATCCAATATATGAAAAATGGATTGAAATCGGCAATAAAGGTATTTATGAGCAAATTATTAAAAATAAAAAAACTTAAAATTTTAGTCTTAGTAACAGCTCGCAAAAACTCTAAGAGAATAAAAAATAAAAATATAATAAAAATAAAAGGCAATAAAACGTTAATAGATTATACATTTAGTTTCATAAAAAAAAATTTATCATATTGTGATACTTTAGTATCAACAGACTCAAATATAATAAAAAGAAGCGCATTAAAGCATAAACTTATTTGCCCATGGCTTAGACCAAAAAGTTTATCTTCTGATGAAACAAAATCAATTGATGTTATAATACACGCAATAAAATGGTATGAAAAAAATTATCATAAGATAAATACAATAATATTGTTACAGCCAACTTCCCCATTTAGAAAAGTTCAAGATTTAAATAATACTTTAAATATGTACGTTAAAAATTACAAAAATAATAAAAAAATTTCAGTCATATCATGTAAAAAATCTAAAATTTTTCCAACATTGTTTAAAATTAAAAATAACATTATCTATAATGTTAATAAAAATTTTGTATCCCCAAACGGATCATTCTATGTAATTAGTAGAGATAAAATAATCGAAGATAAAAAAATTTATGGTTCAAATACTTATGTAACCATAATCAAAGGAGACAAGTTTAATTTAGATATTAATGATTATTACGATTTAAAAAAAGCTAAAGAATATTTATAGTTTATAAAAATTTTTTGCAAAAACTAATTGATGAAAAAAAAAATTTATTTTGTTACTGATTATATTTTTGACAATAGAGACTATGAACGCTTTCAAATATATAAATTAAAAAAAAAATTTAAGGTAAATATTATTTCTATATCAAAGATTGTTTATCCAAATAATAAAATAAATATTAATGATTATCACAAAGATGTTAAATTTGTAAATGACTTTAGCTTCATGAATGACATTAAGAACGATTTATTTCATACTATAGTAATAGATTTGATGATATTGAATTTTAAGACTCAATATTTAAAGTTTTTGTTAAAATATAATAATATAAAATTTGTTAGAATTTTATTGGGTCAACATCCATCAGTTAAAAGTCAAAATACTAATTTTTTATACAAAATATTTTTTAATTTATTTTTATATAAAGGAAAAGAAAGTCGATATTTATTATTTAAAAATAAAATCTTGTCATTATTGAATAATTTCATAAAACCCAGTATTGTAATATCTGGTGGTGACTATCTTAAAAATTATTTTGAAGAAAAGAAAATCAATAATATTAATTTTGTATCATATGATTACCACATAGCCCACTTAAAAAAAAAAAGAATCATTAAAAATAGATATGCAGTTTTTATTGATAATGGATTGTTAGGCAATAGAGACTATTCTCTTTTTGGAGTCAATAATTTTAAAAATTTAAATTTTTATCATAATAAATTAAATTTATTTTTTAAAAAAATAGAAAAGATTTATAAATTAAGAATTATAATTGCTGCTCATCCAAAATCTAATACAAAAATTTTAGGTAAAAATTTTAAATCATTTAAATTAATATCGAACAAAACTACAGAATTGATAAAATATTGTGATTTTGTTATGATGCATAAAAGTACAGCCATATCTTCAGCGATAATATATAGTAAACCTGTTCTTTTATTGTCAATGAAGGAATTTGCTTCTACATGGTTATTGAAAGAGATTGAATATCTTTCACAAATTTTAAATCTAAAAATAGTTAATATTGATGACAATTCTGATTTTACAAAAATTAAAATATCTTATAGTCGCAAAGATTACTTAAAATATAAAAATAATTTTTTAAAAAGTTCTAATGTTAGATATAGCAATTACACGAATAAAATAATAAAAACTCTTTGTGAATTGTAAAAATATAAACATATTAGATTGTACCTTACGAGATGGTGGTTATTACAATAATTGGAATTTTAAGGACAATTTAATTAAATCGTATCTAAAATTAATGAACAAATTAAGAATTAAATATGTTGAGTTTGGTTTTATCTCTTTTACCTCTAATTTAAATAACACTGGCAATGTCAATCGAGTATTGTTGAAAAAAATACAGTTTCCAAATCAAATGAAAATTGGCGTAATGATAAATACTAAAGAAATGCTAGATTTAAATGGAAAGGCAGATAAAGAGAAAATAAAAATTTTGTTTCAAAAAAAACTGTCAGATAAAATAAATTTTATTAGGTTTGCTTTTAATCTTAGCGAACTGAGTCAATTATTAATTATACTTAAAGATAAAAGATTCGATAAATATGAGATTTTTTTAAATTTGATGCAAGCATCAGAAATTTCTTCCAGAGAATTGAAAAAAATAATTAAATTAATAGAAATTAAACGAATTAAATACTTTTATTTAGCAGATAGCTTTGGTTCATTTAAAAATTCAAGTATTAAAAAAATTTTTAGTCAATTAATTAAGAATTACGATGGCAATATAGGTTTTCATGCTCATGACAATCTAGGTCTTGCTTACTCAAATGCCACAAAAGTATTAAAATTAGGTGCTAACTTTATAGACTCAACGTTGCTAGGTATGGGTAGAGGTGCTGGAAATTTGAAAACTGAGACGATTTATAATCATTTATATAAAGGTAGTCATTCTAAAGAAATAAAAAAATTTAATGATAAGTTTTTTCATCCACTTTTAAAAAAATATAGTTGGGGAAAAAATGTTTATTATAAATATGCTGGGATAAATAGAATCCATCCAACTTACGTTCAAGAAATTTTAACAAATAAAAATTATCAAAAAAAAGATTACTTTAAAATTTTAGAATACTTAAAAAAATCAGATACAAAAAAGTACGATCCATATAATTTATATAATTTTAATCATTTTAATAATAATAATGGTCACTCGCTAACAAATATAATTAAATTTTTTAAAAAAGAAAAAATTATATTACTTGGTCCAAATAAAATTAATAATAGGGTTAAAGATAAAATTAGAAAACTGATTAAAAATCAAAAATATTTATGTATCGCAATTAATAGTTCAAAAATTATTGATGAATATTTTATAAATTATAGAGTTTTAAGTCATCCACAAAGAATTTTGTCCGACATGAATTTTTTACTAAAAAATAAAACAAAAAAAATTATTCCACTTTCATTACTAAAGAACAAAATAATTAAAAAACTTTTAAGTAATAGTAAAATTCTGAACTATGGCTTGATCTTAAAAAAGAACGTTAAAAATTATATTCCTTCTAAAAATTTTTGTATTTTAGAAAAGCCACTAGCAATTTTGTATATACTATCAATTTTTGAAATATCAAAAATTGAAAAATTGATATTTGTTGGTTTCAAGGGTTATGAAAAAGATTACCCCTTTCAAGATAATACTCAAGAATATTTATCATCTTTCACAAAAAGAAATCCAGCAATTCAAACAAAAATTATTAAACCCTCAAAATACAAACTTTAAGATTATGAAAAGTGTAATTATTATTCCTGCAAGATTTGGATCATCTAGGTATAAAGGTAAACCTTTAATATTAATAAATAATGTTCCATTAGTTATTAGAGTTATTAAAAAATGTGAAAAAGTATTAGGAAACAAAAATGTATATGTTGCTACAGATAACAAATTAATTGCAAAAACTGTTAAAGATTATGGCCATAATTTTATTATGACCTCTAAAAAAAATTTAACAGGAACTGATAGAGTAGCCGAAGCATCAAAAAAGATTAATGCAAATATTATCATTAATGTACAAGGTGATGAGCCATTGATTAATCCTACAGACATTAAAAAAGTGTTGAATAAAAAAAAAAAACATCTGAGTCATATTGTATGTGGTTATTGTGATTTAAGAAATGATGAGAATGTTAATAGAAATACTATTCCCAAAGTTGTTTTTAACGAAAAAAATGAACTAATTTATATTTCAAGAGGCAAAATACCAGCCTCAAAAAAAAATGACGATGAAATCAAATTTTATAAACAGGTTTGTATATACGCTTACACAAAAAAAGAATTATATAGTTTTAAAAAATTTAATAGAAAATCAAAAATCGAAAAAATAGAAGATATTGAAATTTTAAGATTTTTTGAATTAAAAAAAAAATTAAAATGGTTAAAGTTTCAAATTCAGCTGTAGCAGTTGATGAACCGTCAGATAAGATTAAAGTTGAAAAAATTTTAAATGAAAAAAAAAAAAGATAAAATTTTAGTTACTGGAGCCGCAGGATTTATAGGACATAAGATTTGTAATGAGCTTCTCAAAAAAAATTATCAAGTAATAGGAGTGGACGATTTGTCATCAGGTAAAAAAGAAAATATAGTAAAAGGTATTAAATTTTATAATTTAGATCTTAGTAGAAAAAAAAACTTAAATAAAATACCTAAATGTAATTATATTTTTCATTTAGCAGGTCAATCATCTGGTGATAAAAGTTTTGATGATCCCTATAAGGACTTAGAAAAGAATACTGCTACAACATTAAATTTGATTGATTTTTCTATTAAAAAAAGATGTAAAAAAATTATTTATGCAAGTTCAATGTCTGTTTATGGTGAAAGTAAAAAAAAAAATGTATCTGAAAATGATTTTTTAGAACCCACATCCTGCTATGGTGTAAGTAAACTTTCATCTGAAAATTATTTAAGAATCTTTAGTAAAAAAATAAATTATGTTATTTTTAGAATGTTTAACGTTTATGGTCCAGGTCAAAATCTTAAAGACTTAAATCAGGGGATGGTAAGTATTTATTTAGCTCAATTTTTAAAAAATAAAAAGATTAAAGTTAGAGGTTCACTTAATCGTATAAGAGATTTTATTTTTATTGATGATGTTGTTGAAATTTGGATAAAATCTTTAAATGATAAAATCATCAATCAAACTTTTAATTTAGGAACAGGAATAGGCACAAAAGTCTCAAAACTCTTAAGCTTAATTACTTCATATAAAAATATCAAAATATTACCCCCAACAAGAGGTGATCAAAAAATAATAATTAGCAATAATAGAAAACTCAAAAAATTTTTTAAAAAAGTAAAATTTACAAATATAAAAGTGGGGATACCAAAATTTTTAATGCATGAAAAAAAAAGATAAACTAATTAATAGTATAGAGAATGCCCAAATTAAAATTTTAAATAAAGTCAAAAAAAAAATTCATAATCAAAAAAAAAATGGAATTGATATGAGTTTAAGTAATCTAGGATTTTTTTCAACTTATGGTCAATCTCCTGGGAAATTTTTATTATATTTTTGGTTAAAAAAAATGAATATTTTTCAAATTTTTTTAAATTTTTTAAAAATTATTTATTCAATTACTTCTTTACATAACTATCATATAGTTAATTTTAAAGACCAGAAATTTGATAATTTAATAATAAGTTGGGGTAAATTTAAAAATTTCAATGATGGTTCATATAAAGATGATTTTTTAAATTATAATTCACATAATTTAAAAAATTCTCTTATTTTTGTAATAAGTTTAGATCATAAATATCCTAAAAAAATTCCCGAGAATGTAATTATATTTTTAAAAAAAAATGATTCTAGAAGCTTACTTTTTTTATTCAAAAATTTAATTTTGTTTTTAAAAGAAAACCTTTTTAATTTAAAAAGTTTTTTACATTATTTTGCTTACAACCCCATTTATTCTAAAATTCTTTTTAAAAATTTAGAAAAGATATTAAAAAAAAATAGATTAAAAAAATTAATTTTACCTTATGAAGGACAAACTTCTCAAAACTATTTGATTAAACAAATTAAAAAAAAAAATAAAAATTGCAATACAATAGGCATTGCACATGCGATGATACCTGCTTTGCCATTAAATTTTATTCGGAGAGATGGTGCCCCAGATAAACTTTATTTGACTGGAATTGATCAAAAAAGATTATTTATTAAAAGGCTTGGTTGGAAAAACAAAGAAGTTTTCTTGATCCCATCATTAAGATTAAAAAAACAAAGAAATAAAGAAATTAAAAAAAATATTTTCTTACCAATATATGTTGAAGATCCAAAAAAAGTTACAGAAATTTTTAAAAATTTATTTTTAAAATCAGAAACAAATTATACAAATTTAGTTATAAGAAACCATCCACAATCAAATAAAATAAAAAATAATATTTTCCTTATGGATAAACTGAAAAAATTTATCTTACAAGAAGGTCAAAGAAATAATAAAATTAAGAATAATGACAATATTTATATAGGCTCAACTTCTGCTTTTATTGAAAATTTAGTGAAAGGGTTAAAAGCATTACATATTAGTTATAATCCGATTTTAGAGTGTTATACAAATAAATTTTGGCCAAGTTTAGAATTAACATCTCAAATTAAAGATGTTTTTAGATATAAACTAAAAAAAAAAGAAAACTTAATTTTACTTTCTGAAAAAAAGTATAATTTATTAAATACTAAAATTATATAATTAAGAAAATGCCTAACTTTTTTGATATTTATAAAAATAAACGCATAATGATAACTGGTCACACCGGTTTCAAAGGATCTTGGCTAACACTATGGCTTAATATGCTTGGTGCAAAAGTTTTAGGTTATTCAATTAGTTTACCCACAAATCCATCAATGTTTAAAACCTTGAGTTTACATAAAAAAATTATTCATATCAATGGTGATGTAAGAAATTATGAAAAACTAAATAATGTTGTAAAAAAATTCAAACCTCATGTCATATTTCATTTAGCAGCACAACCATTAGTAATTAAATCTTATAAAGATCCACAAGAAACATTTTCAACTAATGTTTTGGGAACATTAAATATTTTAGAAGTTATAAGAAAAAATTCATTTGTGATTGCTGGAGTAATAATTACTAGTGATAAGTGTTATCAAAATAAAGAGTTTAAAAGAGGTTATAAAGAAAATGACCAATTGGCTGGAATAGATCCATATAGTGCCTCAAAAAGTTCAGCAGAAATCATTTCACATTCATATTTTAATAGTTTTTTTTCTCTAAGAAATGTAGCTACTGCAAGAGCTGGAAATGTAATCGGTGGTGGAGACTGGTCACCTGATAGAATTGTGCCAGATTACTTTAGAGCAGTTATTAAAAAAAAAAAGTTAATAATTAGAAATCCAAAATCAACAAGACCATGGCAACATGTACTAGAGCCTTTAGGTGGATATCTTTTATTAGGAAAAAATTTAATAAATAAAAATAAAAAAGTTTTAAACAATTCTTTCAATTTTGGCCCTATTGGTGATCTCAAAAGTAAAACAGTTTTGGACTTGGTAAAAAATATGAGTAAAAAAAATTTTTATAAAGTGATAAAAAAAAATAATTTATATGAGTCAAAATTATTACAGCTTAATTGCACTAAAGTTGAGAAAAAATTGAATTGGATGCCAGTTTTAAATTTCAAAGAGACAATTAATTTCACAAAATCCTGGTATGAAAGATATATCAATAAATCAGATATGTATGAGTTTTCAAAATATCAAATTCTTGAATATATAAAAATAGCAAAAAAAAAAAATATAAATTGGATTAAATGATTATGAGATTTAAAAAAAAATTAATAATAAAAAATAAAGATGGGGATGTGTTTAGATTTTTAAGAAATAAAGAGATCAAAAAATATAGTGAAATTTATTTTTCAGAAATATTACCAAATAAGTTTAAAGGATGGAAAAAGAACAAATATATTGATCAGAATATAATAGTACCAATTGGAAATATTAAAGTAACAATTATTGAAAATATTAAAAAAAAAAAAATTAAAACTGTATTATTAGGAAAAAAATTCAATTATGGAATTTATAAAATAAATAAAAATACTTGGTATGGATTTAAATGTCTTGGTAAACAAAAAGCACTAATTGTCAATTGTATATCAGAAATTCATAACAGAAAACATATAGAAAATATGAGCAAAACTTTTATAAAAATAAGATCATGATAATATGAAAGTTATTATCTTAGCTGGTGGAAAAGGAACAAGATTGAGTGAATACACTCAGTCAATTCCAAAACCAATGGTTAAAATTGGAGGTAAACCTATAATACAACATATAATTGATTATTATTATAAATATAATTTTAATGATTTTATAATTGCTGCTGGATACAAGCATTCTATAATCTCACAATATTTTAAAAAAAAAAAATTAAAAAAAATTAAAATTCAAGTTGTAAATACAGGTTTAAATTCATTAACAGGTACCAGATTAAAAAAATTAAGAAATTATTTGACCAAAACTTTTATGGTCACATATGGTGACGGTTTATCAGATATAAATTTAAACAAACTAATTAAATTTCATAAAATTAACAAAAAGAAAATAACTGTGACAGCAGTTCATCCTCCTGCACGTTTTGGAGAACTTCAAATCAAAGGAAATCTTGTTGATAGGTTTAAAGAAAAACCTCAATTACAAAAAGGATGGATAAATGGTGGTTTTTTTGTAATGGAGCCCTCATTTTTAAGCTTTATAGGTAATGATAATGTTATGCTTGAAAGAAATCCTATTAATAAAGCAGTTAAGCAAAAAATGTTGGCAGCATATAAACATAATAAATTTTGGTATTGTATGGATACGCTCAGAGATAAAAAATCTTTAGAAAATATGATTAAAAAAAATAAAGCACCTTGGTTATAAAATGAAAATAGTTATACTTGGTGGAAGTGGATATTTGGCATCATGTTTATCTTATTATTTAAAAAAAAAAAATAAAATTACATTAGTATCTACAAAGCCAGATAAAATTAATTATAGATTAAGAAATGTAAAAATCAAAAAGGCAAATTATTTAAAATTAAATTCATTAATTAAAATTTTTAAAAATCAGGATTATATATTCCATTTAGTAGGTGCAAACAAACATGACTCAAGCAAATATAAAAAAAAAAATTTTAATTTAAAGATTAATACAACAAAAAAAATAATAAAAGCTGCTAATTTTAGTAAAACCAAAATTATATATTTTTCATCTGCTCAAGTTTATAAAGACATAAATAAAGAAAAAGCAACTATTAATGAACTCTCAAAAGTATTTAAATCAAATCAATATACAGCTAATCATATTGAGGCAGAAAACTTAATATTAGAGGATATAAAAAAAAATAAATCAGAACATAAAATTATAAGATTATCAAGTGTATTTGGAATGCCCTTTTTTAATTTTAACAAAGAGGCTTTTAATCTCATTATTAATTCATTATGCCTCCAAGCGTATCAAGAAAAAAAAATTACTATTGGAGATCCGTCAATTTTTAGGGATTTTATACCCTCAAAAGTATTCAATGACTTTGAAAAATATTTTTTTAATAAAAAAAAATTAAATATAATTAATCTAGGATTTAAAACTTATTCTTTAATTGAAATTGCAAAACTTATCAAAAAAATCTGTGAAAGGAAATTTAAATTTAGTCCATATATAGATATAAAATCAGTAAGTAGTTTTAGGAATAAATCTTATTTTAAAAGTAAATATTATAAATTTAATAAAAACAGTGAAATCATCCATTATGAAATAAATAATTTGTTAAATTTAATAAAACGAAATGTCTGAAAAAAAAATAAGTATAATTATGAATTGTTTCAATGGAGAAAAATTTTTAAATGAATCAATAAATTCATTATTAAATCAAACATATAAAAATTGGGAATTAATTTTTTTTGATAATAAATCCACAGATAAGTCTGCTAATATTGTGAAAAATCTTAATGATAAAAGAATTAAATATTATAGATCCAATAATAAAATTAAATTAGGATTAGCTAGAAAAAAAGCACTCGATAAAGCCAATGGAGAATTTATCGCTTTTTTAGATACAGATGATATTTGGGAAAAAAATAAACTCAATTTACAATTAAAAACTTTTAAAGATAAAAAAGTTGGCTTTTCAATTACAAATTCAATTTTTTTTAATGAAAAAAAAGAAAAACTTTTCAGTCCTTTTTCAAGGAGTTTTAAAAGAAAAGTATTTTATAAACTCATTGAAAATTATTTTATAAGTTTTGAAACGGTGATAATTAGGAAATCTTTTTTAAAAAAACTAGATCACTCAATTGACCATCAATTTAATATCATTCATGATATGGATTTATTAATTAGATTAAGTGAGATTTGTGAAATGCGTTATTTGCCTTTAGCATTATCTAAATGGAGAATGAGAGAAAAAAGTTTAAGTTTCAATAGTTTTAATGTCATAATTAAAGAAAAAAAAATTTTAATAAAAAAATTAAAAAAACTGAAAAAAAATGATCTATATTTTGAAAAAAGTAAAAAAAAATATATGGATACACTTTATCGTCAAAATATACTTTTATTATTATCTAAAAAAAAGATGTTACAAACCATTAAGTTAGTGCAAAAATTGCAAATAAATTTAAAAAATTTGATTTTAATAATGGTAATTTTATTACCATTTAAAAAATACATATTTAAAAATATATTTAATTTAAAATATTAGTAAAAATGAATTTTTTTTTCTCTCATGGAAGGACAGCATTTAAATATGGTTTAAAAAGTTTAAATTTAAAGAAAAATGATAGTGTAATGTTGCCAGAATATATTTGTGATGTTTTATTAGATCCTTTAAAAGACCTCGGTATAAAACCTATTTTTTACGAAATAAATAATGATTTCACAACAAATTGGCAAAGTTTAAAAAAAAGATACAAAAAATCTGTTAAAGCCTTAGTCATAATAAATTATTTTGGTTTCGAGGAACAAAAAAAAGCTTTTAATTTATTTTGTAAACAAAAAAAGATTTTTCTAATTGAAGATAATTGTCATTCTTTGAATATTGATAAAAATAAAATTGATAATCAAGTTGATATTACTTTTTACTCAATTAGAAAAATTTTAAAAGATACTTATTGTGGTGGTTTATTAAAAATTAAAAAAATGCAAAATGAAAGTATCTTTGTAAATTCTAATTTAAAAAAAAATAATGTAAGCATAAAAATGATAGTAAATAATATTTTAGAAAATAAGTTTTTAAAGTTTAAAAGATTTTTAAAATATATATTTTTTAAAATGCCAAAATATTCAGTAATAAACTTTATTAAAAATGATAAAATTAATGAAGACTTTTTAATTGACGACCATTCTAAATTAATTTTTGAAAAAACAAAATTTACTCAAACAAGAAATTTCAGATATAGGAATTATTTGATATGGCAAAAATTGTGTAAAAATAATAAATATTTTGAGGGTATTGAAAGAAAAATTAATAAGCAAAATATACCATGGGTTTATCCTGTTTATGTTAATGACATAAAAGTCAGGAACGCAATTTTTAAATTTGGTTGGAAAAATGGTTATACTATAACTTCTTGGCCTAGTTTGCCTAAAAATTTAATAAATAAAAAAAATAAAAGAATATGGAATAAACTTATATGTTTTAATACAGATAGAGCTCCAGTTTTAAATAATTTAGAGTTTAATAATATAATTTATAGAAGTAATGGATAAATTTAAAATTGAAGTAATCAATTCCTTTACTAATGAATTAAAAAACTATTGGCAAGAATTTGAAAAAAAATCTCATCATTACATTTTCCAGACTTACGAATGGCAAAAACTATGGTTAGATAAAAATGCAAAATATGGCAATTTTTTAATTAATTATACAATCCTTGTTTTTGAGAAAGATGAATTGATTATGTTATTACCATTAAATGTCAAAAATTTTTATAGCATCAAAATACTAAACTGGTCAGGTTTTCCATTTTCAGATTATAATGCACCTCTGATAGCGAAAAATAAAACATTTAAAGAAGATGACTTTAGATTAATTTGGAAACTTATTTTAAATAAAATTAAAAAAATAGATTGCATCACTTTTAATAATCAACCTGAGTATATCGTAAGTCAAAAAAATCCTTTTTTTTCTTATTTAACAAGTAAAATTGATAATGAATATTATGGAATTGAATTAAATAAATTTGAAGTGAATAAAAATGAATTAAATAATATTGAGTATCAAATTAGTAGACTTAGAAGTTTAGGAAATTTAAAATATAAAAAAGCTTACTCTATAACTGAAAGAAACAAGATTATAAATTTTATTATTTCAAATAAAATTAAACAATATGAAAATACAAATGCCTGGAATTTATTCAAAAATAAAATTTATCATGAGTTTTTTATTCATTCGAATTTATCGTTACATGAAAAAGCCTATATAACTTATTTAGAAATTGATGATAAGGTTATTGCAGCCCACTCAGGATATATTTATGAAAAAATTTGTTATTATTTATTTCCAGTTTACAATATAAATTATAGTAAATATTCACCTGGAAAAATTTTATTAAAAAAGATGATTGACGAGTCTAAACAAAATATGCTTCATTATTTTGATTTAACTATAGGTTCTGAAAATTATAAAAAAAAATATTCTAACAAAAAATTCTCATCATCTTTTTTTCTTAAAACTCTTACTTTTAAAGGTATTTTATATATCATATTACTAAAGATAAAATTTAATTTAAAAAATATTTTAAATAATTTAAAAAAAAATGATTAATTTAAACCATAGTTTAATTTTATATTTTGAAAAATTAATACTTTTTTTTTCAAAGATTTTAAGCTTATTCAAAAAAAAAACATGTATTAGAATTTTAGTTTATCATGATATTGAAGATAAAAATTTTATATTGCTATTTAATCAACTAAAATATTTAAGAAAAAATTGGAATTTTATAACGCCAACAGAATTTGAAAATCACTTGAATAACAAAAGAAAACTAAATGGTAAAAATTTGTTAATAACTTTTGATGATGGATTTAAATCAAATTATTTTGTAGCAAAAAAAATTCTTAATAAGTTAAATATAAAAGGGATCTTTTTCGTACCAAGTGATTTTGTTCAAATTAAATCAAAAAAAAAAGCATTGAATTTTGCAAAACAAAATATTTTAGATAATTTTTCTGAAAATAAGGAGAATAACATTTATAATATTTCAATTAACAATATGAAGTCATTAATTAAATCTGGTCATACGATTGGTTGTCATACAAAAACGCATCTTAATTTGGGTTTGCTGAATAATAAAAAAAAACTCAAAGATGAAATTTTAGAAAGTGCAAATAGATTAAAAAAATTATTAAGAATAGATATTAAACATTTTGCATTTACTTATGGAAATTTTAGTAGTATGAGTGAAAACTCATTAAAGTTGGCATTCTTAAGATATGATTTTGTATATTCTTGCATGAGAGGTAATAATTTTTACAACAATAAAAAATCAATTATTAAACGTGATACTATATATTTAGAAAAGGGAAATAATCTAATCGATATTTTTTTATCAGGATTTATTGATTTAAAATATTTTAATCAAGTTCGTGAAATTAATAAGATTATTCATAAATTTTAGGATACTTTGTAAAGTATGATAACGGCTATTGATATGGTTGGAACAAATCAAGGAAGTGGCACAAAGACCTATAACTTAAATTTTTGTGAATATCTGCATAATCAAAATATTAAAGAAAAAATTTTAATTTTTATAACAAATGATTATTTAAAAAATATGAAATTTACTCATAAATCTAATATTCATTTTATAATTAAACCTTCATTCTTAAAAAATATTTTTTTTAGAATGATCTGGATGCAATTTTTTTTTCCATTTGAGTTAAAAAAATATAATGTTGGTCAATTATTTTCCCCAATGAATATTGGACCAGTTTTTATAAAATTATTTGGCATTAAATTTGTTTTAGGTTTACATTCAAACTTACCTTGGGTTTTTTTTTCTAAAATGCCTGGAAATTATATAAAGAAATTAATAACTAGATATTTTATGAAAATATCAATCTTTAATTGTGATAAATTGATTGTAAATTCTGAATTTGCAAAAAATGAAATTATTAAACTACTTAATGTTGATGAAAAAAAAATTTATACAATTTATTTGGGAATAGACAAGAAATTCTTATATGGAAGAAAAAATGAACTTTATCTTAAAGATATTCAATATAAAGATTATGTAATTTCTGTTTTATCCTGTGCGAGATATCATAATATTATTAATTTACTTAAAGGATTTAAATTACTTCAAGAAGAAAATAATATTGATTTAAAATTTATTTTTGTACTACAGATTTTGGATAAAAAATATTTTGATGAGATAAGGAAATTTGTGAAAAGTAATTTTCAAAAAGATGAGATTGTATTTTTACACAATTTAGACAATAATTTTTTAATAAATCTTTACAAAAATGCAAAATTTTATATTTTTTCATCATATTGTGAAGTTTTTGGTCTTACAACTTTAGAGGCTATGTCACAAGGATGTCCCGTAATTATTTCCAATAAATCTGCATTGACTGAAATAAATTCAGATGTCGCAGAATATTTTGATCCAGATAATGAAACTAAAATTAAAGACAGTATGCATAAAGTTTTATTTGATGAAAATTATAGAAATAAAATAATTGAAAAAAGTCAAAATCACTTCAAGAAATTTAGTTGGGAAAAGACAGTTTCTGAAACTTTAAGAGTGCTTGATTATTAGTGTTTTTTGATTAAAAAATTATTTATAAAGATTGCATCCATATCTGTTCTTAGAATACACTCCAAAGCTTCCTCAGGTTTGAAAACGATTGGCTCATTTTCATTAAACGATGTATTCAAAAGAATTGGAACATTCGTTAATTTATAAAAATGATTTAAAAGATTGGAGTATCTTAAATTATAATTTTTATTAACTGTTTGCAATCTAGCTGTATTATCAAAGTGAGTAACAGCAGGAATAATCTTACGTTTTTCTGGTCTAACGTTAGCTAAAGAAGACATGTATGGATTAAAAAAATCTCCCTCAAACCATTCAGATTGAAATTCCTCTAAAACAGATGGTGCAAAGGGTCTAAAAGACTCTCTTCGTTTAATTTTTTTGTTTATTATGTCTTTCATTTTTGGATTTCTTGGATCAGCTAATATAGATCTATTACCCAAAGCGCGTGGACCAAATTCCATTTTATTTTGGAACCATCCGATAACTTTACCTTCAGATATATATCGTGACGCTGTATGAAATAGTTCATCATCTGATTTAAAATAACTATAGATAAGTTTTTTCTTATATTGGTCTTTTTCCAAAATCTTTTTTATTTGTGTATCATTAAATTTTTTACCTAAATAGGGGGATTTTATATTAGTGAGATCTAAATTATAGTTCGCCGCAACTACAAAGGCAGCACCCAGAGCACCACCATTATCACCTGGAGCACAATTAATAAAAACTTTTTCAAATAAATTCTTATTATTTGTAAGTAATTTGTTAGCACTTGAATTTAAAGCACAACCACCAGAAAAAACAATATTTTTTGAATAGTTTTTGTTTACAATTAGATTTATAATTTTTTGAAAAAAAAATTCATAAATTTTTTGAACAGAACACGCAAAATTTTTTTGAAAATTTTCTTCGTGTATTTCCTCCGAAAAAAGGACCTTAAGTTTTGAATTGAAAATTTGATCAATTAAGAGATTTTCATCAGCAATATATTTAAAATTTTTTTTATGATGATTAAAAAATTTAAGGTTTAACTTGAATAATTTTTTATGATTTTTAAACAGATTTTTTAAAATTTTTTCAAAATAAATTGGTTTTCCATAGGCAGCTAGGCCCATAATTTTATATTCATCTCCATAATTTTTATATCCTAAAAACTGGGTCATTGCATGATAGAATATGCCTAAAGAATTAGGAAAGTAATTTTTTTTTTCTATAATAATTTTATTATTTTCACATTTTGCATAAGCTAGTGAAACAAAATCTCCAGAACCATCAATTGATAATCCATTAGCCTTCTTGAATTTTGAGGGGTAATAAGCAGATGCTATATGTGCCAAATGGTGTTCGATATAATGAAATTTTACATTTTGGTTTAAATTTAATTTTTCAATAAAAATTTTGTGAATATTTTTCTTTTTCAGAAATCTTTTTTTAGCAAAATTTTCTTTTAGTGATAAATTTTTTAAGAAGTGAATGCCTTTAGGAATTAAGTTACTTAATGGTTTTGTATTGAAGGCCACATCTGTTATATCTTCTTCTTTAATATTTCCTATCGAAAGGCATTCTTTTATTGCCTCGGAAGGAAACCCCGCATAATGTTTGACTCTATTTAGTCTTTCCTCTTCAATAGCTGAGATTAATTCTCCATTTATAATTAGACACGCAGAGGAGTCTGCATGAAATGTATTTACACCAAGTATTACTTTAGTCTCAGCCATAAAATAAAATTTATCATTTTAATTTTTTAATATTATTTAAGGACTTAAAATCTAATTCAATAAATTTATTTTTATATAAAGATAAATCTTTTTTCATATTTTTTTTTACTATAATTTTAACGTGATTTAATAAACATTCTAAAACAAAAAAGCTATAAGGATTCTCACCAGATATAATAGTATACTTTGCAATAGATTGTAAACTTGATATCTTATTATTTGATACAAAACCAAAATTTTTTATTGATGGCATTTCCAATTTATCACCTACAATATAAATTTTAAATTTTAATTTAATAAGTTTTTCTACAAAATCATATGGAAAGAAAGTCTCTTTATTTTTATGTTTTCTATAATATATTAAAAAGTCAATTTTTTTGTTTTTTTTCAAAATTTTTTTTGTTAAGAAATTTTTTATTACAAAATTAAAATTACTTTTCTTAATTGTTTTTTTGAATAGATATTTCTTAAGTAATTCAGTTGAAAATATTAAATTTGTTTTTCTATAATTGAGAAAAAACTCACTAATTTTGTAAAATATAGGAAAAATTAATCCACGAATAAAGTAACTAAAAATATTAGATTTTGAATAATTTGCACCACCTGTAATTGGTCCCAAGATTGTTCTTGGTGGTAAAAAAATAAATATAAAAAAATTCCATAAAGGTAAATAATTTAAATAACAAACTCTCTCTTTTTTTAAAAATTTTATCCAACAATAAATAATACCTAAAAAAGTTGATAAATATTTTAGTTTAATTTTTTTTTTTGATTAAAAACTAAATTGAATTCTTTTTTTTGATTCAAATGTTTTGTAAATAATCTTGCAAGTTTTCCTTCCCCAGTACTTTCTGAGTAGTCACATGTCCATACAAATAGTTTTTTCGCTAAAATTTTCATTTATATAATTATTGCATAATAAAACTTTTACTATAATAGTGATAATGTCTAATTTATGAAATTTAAAAAAGCTTTAATTACTGGAATAACTGGACAAGATGGTTCTTACTTAGCAGAATTTTTGTTAAAAAAAAAATATATAGTTCATGGTATTAAAAGAAAATCCTCTTCTTTCAACACTTCTAGAATTGACCATATTTATGAAAACAAAGCTTACAAAAATAAATTTTTTTTACATTATGGTGATCTTTTAGACACTAACTCACTCACAAATTTGATAAATAAGATTAAACCTGATGAAGTATATAATTTTGCAGCACAAAGTCATGTTGGGGTAAGTTTTAAATTACCTAATTATACTTCTCAAGTTAATTCGATAGGTACATTAAATTTATTACATGCAATATATGATTGTAATCTTGCAAAAAAAACTAAATTTTATCAAGCATCGACCTCAGAGCTTTATGGAGAAATTCAGGAAGCAAGACAGTCAGAAAAAACAAAATTTTACCCAAAAAGTCCATATGCAACCTCTAAATTATTTGCATATTGGATTTCAAAAAATTATAGAGAGTCTTATGGAATGTTCGCTTCCAACGGTATACTTTTTAACCACGAATCTCCAAGAAGAGGTGAAACTTTCGTTACAAGAAAAATAACATTAGGATTAAGTAAAATTATTTATGGTTTAGAAAAATGTTTATATTTAGGTAATTTATATTCTTTAAGAGATTGGGGTCATGCAAAAGATTATGTTGAGATGTGCTGGAAAGTTTTACAATATAAAAAACCTGACGATTTTGTAATTGCAACAGAAAAACAATATTCGGTAAAATTTTTTGTTGAAAAATGTTTTAAATATCTTGGTATTAAGATTAAGTGGTATGGAAAAGGATTAAACGAACATGCAAAAATTGTTAATTTTAATAATAGAAAATATCCATTATTAAAAAAGCATATGAAGGTTATAAGAGTCAGTAAAAAATATTTTCGTCCAAATGAAGTCAATAATTTAATTGGTAATGCAAATAAAGCTAAGAGATTATTAAAATGGAAACCCAAAATTCATATTCATGAACTTATAAAAGAAATGATGAATACTGATCTAGAACTTATTAGAAAATCAAAATTAAAATAACAATTGAGCCAAAAAGTTTTAATAGCTGGTCAAGAAGGTATGGTGGGAAGCTCTATACATAATTTACTAAAAAAGAAAAAATTTAATATTATTGAGTGTAAAAGAAAAGATTTAGATTTTACTGATCAGGATGCTGTAGATAAATGGTTCAAAAGAAATAGACCAAATATAGTAATTAACGCTGCTGGAAAAGTTGGTGGAATCTTAGATAATAAAAATTATCAATCTGATTATATATTTATAAATTCCATGATAGGTTTAAATATCACTTATTTTTCAATGAAATATAAAGTGAAAAAACTTATTAACTTAGGTTCTGCATGCATTTACCCAAAAAAAACAAAACAACCAATAAAAGAGTCAGCTTTACTTTCATCTTATTTAGAGGAAACAAACGAAGGTTATGCGTTAGCTAAAATCATCTCTTTAAAATATTCTCAACACCTAAAAAAAAAATACAAAAAACAATTTATTTCGTTAATGCCAGCTAATTTATACGGGAGGGGAGACAATTTTGACCTAAACTCTAGCCATGTATTGCCAGCCTTAGTTAAGAAATTTACGTTAGCTAAAATTAAAAATATTCCCTATGTGGAAGTGTGGGGGTCTGGAAAAGTAAAAAGAGAATTTTTAAATGTAGAAGATTTATCTTCAGCTATATTATTTGTAATAAGAAAAAAAATAAAAAATGATTTTATAAATATTGGAGGGGGTGAACACTTTTCAATAAAAATGATTGCAAATATGATAAAAAAAATAATTAATTATAAAGGTAAAATCGTATTTAATAAGAAATATCCTGATGGAGTTAAAAGAAGACAACTCAATTCTAAAATTATAAAAGGCATTGGTTGGAAACCAAAAATTAGTCTTAAAAGAGGGTTAAAAGAATACAGCAAATATTATCTTAAAGAAATTTATCCAAATGAAAAGTTTTAGTTTTTTCTGGAGACAAACAATAATATTGAATATGCTAAAACTGTAATTAAAATAGAAATTAAATTATAAAATCCTAAATAATTGAGTAATATAGGTAAAATGATTAATGAAAGAATTATAAACAAAGTTTTCTTAAATGAGAATTTATTTATAAGTATATGGTGCAAATGATTTCTATCAGAACTCAAAGGGTTTTTTTTATTTGCAATCCTTATGATAAATAATCTTATCAAATCTAGTCCTGGAATTATCATATACAAAATTATTTCATCTGCATAATTTATATATTTTAAATTATAAAGTTTAATAAATAGATAGCTAATAATAAAGGATATCAGCAAAGAACCACTATCTCCTAAAAATGTTCTATTCTTAAAATTTAAGTATGAAAAAAAAATTAAAGAAATAAATAATATTTTAGTCAGTAATGAATTTGAGTAAAAAAGAGTAATACAAGAAAAAATTAAAATTGAATAGAGTCCAGATTGTAAATTAATACCATCAAACATATTAAAGGCATTTATGAAAACTAAAAAACAAAAAATTGTGAAAAAAAATGAAAATGTGTTTAATCCAAAGTTTCTTTCAAAAAAAGAAAATTTAATATCTCTTATTACAAGATTATGATCTAAAACTAGTAAACATAATATTACTAATGTTAAAACTAAAAATTTAAAATTAGCTCTTAAATTTATTTTGTCATCAACAAAACCAAGTAAGAAAATAATTGAGAAAATCATAATAAAGTAATTTAATGAACTTTCATCATTAAAAAAAACCTCATTTTCTAATTTGGTATCTGTTAATTTATAAATAAAACAATAAATAATTAAGTTTAAAAAAATTAACATTCCACCAGCTAAAGGTGTTGGCTTTGAGTGAAATTTTCTTTTTTTATCAGGTTTATCGATATTAAGATGAAAAATTTTAATTTTTGAAAAATTAATTAAAAAAAGCAAATTTATAAAAATAAAAAAAAGTAAGACAAGATTTGAATTAATCATTTAAATAATTTAATTTTAATATCACTAACTTTTACATTATTATCAAAAATAAAGCTTACAGCTAAAATGAAAATAATTAAGTCAATGCTAAAAACAGCATATGATGTTTCTAAAATAGCTCTAAGTGATAAAAGAGTTATAATTAAACAATGTATAATTTCATTCATATTTTCTCTAAATTGATAAATAAAAATTTTAATGGTTTTAAAACCAACTATAATTAAAAAAATCATAAAAAATATAACCCCTATTATACCCGAACTTGAATAAGCGTATAAAAATCCATTAGAAGCAGATTGATTAATTAGGTGTCTATCTCCCTGAGCTCCAAATCCATAAATGAAATTTTTTCCAGACATTTTGTTCATAATTTCATACCAATCTTCATATCGTCCAGAAGAAAAATTTTTTTCTGGCATTACCCTTAGAATTTTTAATTCCTCAGAATTTAAATGTTCAACAAAAGTCTTTTCTTTGTTCTCTAAATTATAATCGCTTTTAACGTATTTATAAGAATTAAATGAAGATAATAAAATAAATAAAAAAGTTGGCGTCAAAATATATAAGAAAATAAATTTAAAAAAGTTTTTAAAAGTTAATTTATTTTTATTAATAAAAATAATAAGGTATGTCAAAATAGTTAAAAAAATTATTGTCCTACTTTGAAAAAGACAAATAAAAGTTATAAAAGATAACTTTAAAAAATATATTTTTTTTAAATGTTTTTTGAAGTAGTAAATCTCAAAAAGCTCTATAAACATTAAAATTATAAGTGCCGTTCTAGCTAATCCAGATGATCTTGGTGAAGTTTTATTTAAAAAAGGGTCAGTAGGTAAAAGACCACCGTAGATGCTTCCACCATCTAAATATTCAAGAAATAGTGGGAGAAATGTTAAAAAAAATACTATATTTAAAATAGCAAAAGATATTATTATAAAATACTTTTTTTCATTCCTTGAAAAAAAACTATCAAGCAGAATAATTGTTAGAATTGTAGTTAAGGCACTTATGATAAATGAAATATTTCCAATTGCATTATTAGAAAAAAACAAACCATATGTTTGAGAAGCAAAGTATCCAATCAAAAAATAAAAAACTATATATTTTTTAAAATCTATTTTTTTATTAAAAAATAAAAAAATTAAAATTAAAAAAAAAAAACAAATATAAACAGATAAATGTCTAAAAAAATTAATCAAATTTTTGTAATTTAAGTTATTATTTTCTGAAAAAATTAAAAGATCTTCAAAAGAAGTTGAAATTGAAAGCCAACAAACGGTGAATGAAAATAATAGAAATATTCTTATTATTTTAATATTATTTGGAATCTCTAGAAACATTATTCCTTTATGTAGTCCCTCAAATAAAGTAAAAATCCTATTGGAAAAAAAATCATTAAACTTATCCAATTATTAAAAAAGCTTCCTGATGGTATTAGTGGCATAATATTTATTATAATGGATAAATTTATAAAAAAATAAGACTTAATTAAATTATTTTTATTTTTGTTAAAAAGTATCTTAAAATTTATGAATAAGACCTTTACAAAAATGAATAAAACTAAAATAAAACCAAAAATACCTATTTCTGATAAGATTTGTATATATGTATTATGTGGATGCGTTGAACAAACTAGTCTATTGCCTCTATTATTTATATTATATTGATATTTTTTGATTGTGTCTTGGCAGTAAAAATAAAATGACTTTACTCCAGTGC